>Ga0315899_10003205_pt1 | contig 17846 bp, 8 predicted proteins | sample LakEriMetagenome_2_FD_203518 | JGI IMG/M metagenome (GOLD analysis project Ga0315899, IMG submission 203518) | Freshwater fungal communities from buoy surface, Lake Erie, Ohio, United States - Buoy 4 MA112 | ecosystem: Environmental > Aquatic > Freshwater > Lake | place: USA: Lake Erie, Ohio... | reverse complement strand
CTGCTTGAGCAATTTCGGTTGTAGATCTTTGTGTACTGGGCTGTCATCTCCAAATGTGAAGTACTGCACTGTGCCCATGAAGTCAGCTTTGTCTTCCAGAAAATTTAACGTGGCACTGAAAACCTTACGCAGATCCTCGCCTTGCTCTCGGGCATCTATGTATTGTTTTGCCCAACCCATCTTCCAAGCCACAACGCTTGAGCGGATGTCATATTCAAAGCAATTACCCAGCACTGCTCGGCGTAGTTCTTTGTTGATGTTTTGAACGCTGGTGCCCTCGTAATACATGCGTCCAAAGAGGCTGGGCTTTTTGCGCTGCACGTAGTAGCCATTCATCACGCTGGAGATTGCCAAAATGATCCTGGCTTGACGCAGCGCTTGGTCCTTCTTCTCTTTTGTAATGAGCTGGGATTCTGTGGTGAGCCAGATGATGTAGCTTTTGACGCTTTCCTTGTCCACGGGTACAAGGTCAAACAGCTCTTCAATCTCTGCTGATTTAATCCTTTGCTTGAATTCCGGATACATCAGGTTTAAGACTTGGTAGTTGCTAAAGTCATCGCCGCAAAGGTACTGGTCAATTTCTTTATCGCTTTTGCCTGAACGCAATATCTTGTCCTCTACTGCAAGCGTGTCAATCATGGTCACGAGACTGGTCAATTTGCATTGGCTCACACTACCAGTTAGGTTCGAGCCAGTGATCACGGATTCAACCAAGTTCAAGTTGTTGTTCCGGAGCCATGCATGTACACGCAGCTTTGCAGGCCCAATCTGACCGCCTTGATTTGCCAGTTGTTGAAGCGATATGGCAAATAAATCCAACTTGCGCTGAAGGGGTGTCGCAGCAAAATGCAGGCTTTTGAACAGCATGACTTCTAGCACGCTGATGTATTTAGCCAGTGCTCTGTGCGCTGTGTTGGCAGGCTTGGGAAACGCCTTTTGCAGCGCTTCGTAGACCTGTGCATCAACTGTGATTTTGATCATCTGCCACCCCATGTAGTCAGGACTTGAAAATCCTGGAATTCACACGTATTTAGCTGGAATATACAGATTATCTAGAAAATTGAAAAAGTCACACGCTTATAGTAATTAATCAATTAAGTCATAAGCACATATGACCAAATGACCCATAAATGGGTCACTTGGATCGATTGAAGTCAAATTTAAGCAAGTCCTTCTTTGTCTGGCATTGGTTCCGAAATGAACCGGCGGCAATTTCGATAAGTACTTGATGCACACCTACCAAGCATCAGTTCGCGCACAGGTCAAAGGCCGCAGCCAAGTGATCAAAACAGAAGTACGGGCCTTGAACGCACAGGAAGCGCGTTGGTTGCTATGGGCTCAGTTCGGATTCCATAGTATTCAGGCAGGTCCAACAAAATTAAAGGTCAATTAAGGCGTGATCAGATTGCTAATCCGTTAATTTAGGAAAGTCCTTTAAGCAGCAACGGCCTGACGGATTACTGGTATCGCAAGAACACAAACCATCCTTTGTCTTAGCTATGACGAATTCTTTGATTAAGGGGTTGCTCTGAAAATCGTTCAAGCTGACACCAAAGCAATAGCAAAGAAGCTTATCGCCAGAATCTTCCTTGGCCCCTACCTTCGTCCGAAGCTGGGAATTAAGAATAGTTGAGCCGTCTTCACCAAAATACACAACATCGCAGGCAGCATCGTCACAAAAAAAATAGCGATCGGAAGTTGGTGACCATTCCCATGAGCCCTTAATATGATGCGAGATTGATCTAGTTGATACTTCCGCGTATTCCAACCCATTTGCCGGGCAAAGATGCTTTTTGGGATGGGAGGTTTTGTTCTCAACCGAGGAACAGCATTCGCTCATTGGGGTCTCCAGCAATATTTTAAAATTGATCCATTATCTGACTTTCCATGCTGGCATAGGTAGGTCATTTTTGACAAAACTGGTCAGCTCAATACTCGCTAGGCAACATGATCACCCAGTGCTCTGAGTCCCAGCAGGCATAAAGTGATATCTGATCTAAGGGCAAGTCTGTATATGGAATCTCCTGACGGGCATGTTCACTGCCACTGCCGTCCTCGTAGATCATTGTTGCCCTGTTGCCGTTCACTGTCACGCGCACTTGAACAAACCAGTCCTCAGTACCAATCTCGCTTAGGTGACTGGCAATCGCGTCCATCATCCAAAAGCACTCCGCCTCTTCAGCCAAGTACTTGGTGCCATCAGTCAGCAGGTGCCTGCGGCTGATACGGAAATAGCCAGTTGTTCCAATAAATTGTGTCAGTTGGGTTTCATCAAAGTTTTTCATCTGTAGTTCACTTCTGTTTGTGTAACTACAGTTTGTTTTCAGACACGTAGATGGACAACCGACATTTGGTAACCCGATAACTTGATGGGGTACCGAGTAAAAATCACCTGGGTGATTTGATAAGTACTTCACCTAAAAAATCCGCAGTCCAGAAATTTAGACCTGCAGGACCCATTCGGGCTACAGATACAAACCGCACAAATTGCATAAATTTCAGACGTTAATCGCAAAATGCCACGCATTTAAAAGCCCTATAGCGCATCGATTTACCCGAACGAATACTTGGAGTGCTGAGAACCCAGATCAGCGCTTGTAGGGCTTGCTCGTCAATCTGCGCTGGTTATCCACAGATCGTGCGAGTTATCCAAGAAAAATCACGAAAAAACTAGCTTTTCATAGATTCCTAGCATTGAGCGTTGAAATCATTGAAGAAAAAAACCACTAAAAAGTTATCCACAGCCAATTCATTTTGCCCTGCCCCCGCCCAGAAACCCGTGACTTTGTCAGGACTCAGGTTGTCCAGATAAATATATGAAAACACAATGCAATTAACGCAAACATATGATTTAGGAGATAACACCATGGCACAAGCAAAGACACTGACAACTGCTGAAATTGAGCGCTTGTTAACGCATATCAATACACGCAAGTACTCAGCCCGTAACAGATCAATGATGCTGCTCACACACTGGGCTGGTTTAAGAATCGGCGAAGTAGCCTGCCTACGCTGGAGCGATGTCACAACCACAGATGGCGAAATCAAAGATGAGATCCGCTTGCTGCCCGACATGACCAAAGGCCGTCATGCACGTACTGTGTTTGTAAGCGCAAAGCTGAAGGCGGAATTGCAAACCTATGCACAGCAAGCCAAGTGCGTGGATCGCAGCTATCCATTCTTTGCAAGCCAAAAGAGCATCCGGGCAGGCTTCAACGCTAACAGCTTGGCACAAACATTTGCTCTGCTTTACGAAGGCGCAGGGCTTGAAGGTGCTAGCAGTCACAGCGGTCGTAGGACGTTTTTAACAAACCTTGCAAACAAGGGAACTGCCATCCACATTCTGAAAACGCTTGCTGGTCACCGTAGCATCAGCACTACCGCTGCGTACCTTTACAGCAGCCCAAGCCAGTTGAAGGCAGCTGTTGAGTTGGTTTGAATGAATGCTCAAAATGGAACCCTGCATAGTTTTCAAAACTTTAAAACTTGCTTAGTAACCATAGTGGTAAAGTAATAACTACGTCTTCGACTCTAATTCAGATAAGAAATCTACTCTCGAATTAAAGAATAGAAAATTTATAAAGGATCCGTTAACCGGCTCAGTGTTCCTTCTGCAATTAACGATTCCAGATACGATTTAGTAGAAATCAAAAATTCAGGATTTTTAATCAGGACGCCAATCTCCAAGTTCCGATTGAAGGCATCGTCGGTAAGATTAGCGCTTGATACCAACGCAGCGTCGTCAATAACAGCCATCTTTGCGTGAAGCTTTCCGGGCCTACCCGCTTGGTTACGATCCCTCTTTTCAACAGGCCAGTGATATACATTGACTGCTTTAATCAGTGCTGGAGGAAAGGCTTTCATTGCATCAAAGCTCAGTTGGCCCTCAGACGACTCTTCAAATTCAAGGATCAGTCGAATTTTTACGCCACGCTGCGCTGCCTTCCAAAGCTCATCGGTTAACCGCTTTATCTTTGCCGCGGCAAAGGTGATGAGCAGGATTTCGTGCTTTGCGTTGGCGATAAGGTCGTACAGTGCCTGGTCAATACGGCGCGCCGGTACTTTATTGGCTGGTGACGGTCCAGACCACAACAATTCAATGTGCTGCTGAACGCGCAAGCGATGAAAAGAGCTGGATGTAGTTTGAATTGCCCAGCTCAAAGCCTCCCACGACATTTGACCTGATGCTGAGCGTACCGCAGAGGCCATAAGGAACGATGCGTCTGCGTTAGCCGTAGGAGGCAATCGCTGGAGAACAAATTCCGCATTGACATCTGCTGGCAGACTACGAAGGGTGTTACAAACTGGTATCAACCAAGATGTAGGTGCCTTGCGAATTAATTGTTCTATGGTGATCAAAAAATCGTCGAACATCGAAATCAATCAAAGAAAGCAGTACCGCGAGCAGAGAATGTGTTAACCAGGACAGACCGATCTAGGAATCGATTGCCACGCTCGCAAGACGTTTCGGGTGCGAACTGGCAGGCATGACAGCAGGCACCCTGTATGCCGCGGCCAAGGGTATCAGGGCGATGCTCTGAACACAGAGGATCGGATGCGCAGAGTCGCATGCTTTCTAAACCCTGCAACATGTGCCGGCCCAATGTCAGAGGATTACCAAGCTCAACCAAACCACCCAGTGTGCCTTCGCTGTCGGGCGCAGCTGTGTAGATCAGAATACCGGCCATTGGGCCACCCTCTTCACCCGGTAGTCGAGAGTACAGCCGTTCCCGCACACTGGCGGATGTGTACCCACAGTCAAGTACGATTTGCCGCATTAGCGCATGCGCGAGCGAATGAAGTAGCACCAGTCGAATGCCAGGAAATCCTTCACCCAGTGGCTGCAGTTTGCGCAGTTTGCGCCACGCTTTATGTGACTCAAGAAACTCATGCTCAAGCTGCTGCACTTCTGGCCTTTGTTGCCAGGCCAACAACACTTCTTCTCTAATGCGCAAAAAGATACCTTCGCCCCGAACCTCAGAAGCAGGAAGCCATTTGGGATTTTCGCGACTGAGCTTAGTTAGTCGACCATCCATGGTGACAGTCGCTTCTGCAAAATCTGCGTTTGATTCAATACGGGTGAAGCCAAGTAGTGCCCTTACCTCCCGGATGCGTTCAACCAAAACGGTATCTTCAAAGAATGCCTCAAATCCCTTTGGTGGTGCAACTCGGGTGAGTTTGAAATCGCGATTTTCAGCGGCAGAATCCGGCTTTGAAAAGACCTGCCATTCGGGAAGTTTAAGATCTTCGGCTGAAGCATTGCCATCTTGGATGCCAGATCGTTTGAGTTCGATTGCCGCCCAAATTTCTTCATCGCTAAATTCAGAAAACAACGGAATTAAAGACTGGTAGTTCTGCTGCTCCTCACGGTAAAAACCCAATTTAGAAATGCTTGTGGCATTGGTCAGCTTGGGCCATTGCTCTTCTACCAACTTCCCAATTTTGTCGACAGCACGCGGGATGGATAACGCTGAAAAGGCAGTGGGAAACCAACTGTTGGATGAGCCGAGCAAAATTGCCTTTGCCGGTTCGGTACATCCTTGTTCAATTAGGCGTAGATGCGGATGATGCCCCGTGCAAGCGAATGGTGAGTCTGGATCAAACGCATCTGCCATGCGTCGTTGAGCACCACATCCACAACTAACAATAATGTCAGAAGCGTCACCCGACGCGCCAAATTCGCGCATAGTCATCTGAGAGCCTTGGCATGGAACATTGCCCTTGTGAACAAATGCGCGCCATGGAAAGTCTGATAAGTGCCCTTCGCGGCACGCCACTAAAAAGCGAACAGACATAGCCGAGGGTGCTCGCCCACTCTGGCTCTTGAGGCATCCCTGATGGACATATGCAGTCTTGTCAGGTCGATAGGGGTCTTGAACCAGCTTGAAAACACCGGATTCCACAGAGGACAGCGTGTCGCAAAGCGAGCAGCGCATCCACCGAGGAAAAGGCACAACGGGCACGCCGACTGCGGGAGCCGCAGGGTCACGCTCCATACTTTCCAGCTTGATTGGCGGCAAATAAAGTTTACCCATCTGCGAGCCAAGACGCTTCTGAATGGCTGCTACAAGACGGTCTTCATCGACCTCCTTGCAGTAGCTGGTATCCCAATCATCCAGACCCATGACCAAGGCAGAGATATTTGGCAGATCAACCAACGATCCGATACCAAAGGTGAAAATCAGTTGGCTAGGACGGAGTTCTCCGAGTTCGTTCATATTTTTTTCCTCAATCGGTCCGCAAACCGGTAGCCCGCTGGTCTAGCACCAAGTCAACCGTACCTTCAACGTCTCGCAGCGAGTTAAGACAGGTAAACATTTCCCAATCCTTGTCGCTAGCATCTTCCAGCAAACCAACTGTGGCACCACCTTCAGACCGGTAACCTAGTTTGTGATCAGTCTGTTTATGCACCCGGCTGAGCCACGCATCACGCCTGCGATCCAGCATATCTTTTATGCGTACGGCAACAGCAGGATCATGGGTGGCATTGGCACCACGTTTACTAAGCAAATCGAACACTTGTGCCCAGATGGGGTCAGTGTCTGTGACTTCACCGGCCTTCATGTTGGCATTGAGGTGGTCATCTGCCAAACGCATTAGCCCCACCATGACACCGGTCAAGCCGCGGTCTAGCGCCCTTGCTGAGAAGGGAGTGACAGAAAGGGCTTCTACGTGTTTATAGAAAGTCTCGTGATAGTGCTCAAAGCGCTCATAGTGAGACAGATCGCGAGGTCGAGCCCAGTTGAAAACCGTACTCACAAAGCCAGGACCATCATTGGAGCGGCCAACACGGCTGGTAGCCTGGATGTATTCAGAGGTGTTTTTGGGCTGGCCAGCGACCAGCATTAAACCCAAACGCTCAATATCAACGCCGACAGAAATCATATTGGTGGCTAGCACGACGTCGTAAGGCACTGCTGAGGTCATTGGAGTACCTGCCTTGCGCTCAGCAGCTCTTTGAGTTTCTAGCGTCTTGTCAAAGGTTGCCTCAAGCCGTTCAAGTATCTTTGGGATGTCAATGCCGGATTTACGGGAAGTCAATTCTTCAACCGCACCCATTCGAATCAGTCGCTTGGCCAGACCACGTTGGTCAGCATCACGAAGACGTGCCCGAATATCGTCACCAACCAGTCGCCGAGTACCCGCAAGTTCACGGATCGAGTTGAAGTACCCGGTAAGCGTCATCCACGGATCAGCTAGGCGGTCATACTTTTCAAATAGGACCTGAGAGGAAGCCATATGAGCAACATAGCTGCGAATCAAAGCCACGGGATAACGACGTCCGAAGGCGCTGATACCGATGTAGCGTCTGCCAGGATATTGAGTGCCCGCAGGTCGCTGAATGGCGAAGAAGCTGTCGCGAATGCTGGTACCTTGTGGCGGAAACACTTCCAGCTTCCGCACAAATAGATTTTGAACCTGGTCGGGAGCACGACGAATCGTTGCCGTAGATGCCACCACTTTGGGGCGTATCTTCTTGCCATCGACCACCCATGAGCAGAGTTCATCTACCGCTGCTTCATACAAACCGACCATGGAGCCTAGTGGGCCGCTAATCAAGTGCAATTCATCCTGAATGATCAAATCAGGTGGCCTTAGGAACGCGTGTGCTCTATTGATGACGCGGGGTAGACCATTGCGTGACGGATGAGACTGAGCGTCATCAACCTCAGGCGATAGAAAGCCATGTCGATCACATACAGCATTGACCTTACCAAACAACATTTGTGTTTGGCCTTTCCATGGCATCTGCGCAAATTTATCCACTGTCGCTATCAATAGGGACGGGGGACGGCGATAGATTTCTTCATCCACCACCATCACCGGCAGGCCCTCTTTGGGCGCTTGTTTTGCTGTAAATTCGCAACGGCCCAGACTGTCACCACAGTACGTCACGCAGCGACCAATGTCACTAGGCGCTTCGTATACATGGAGGTGTTGTTCCCTGATCGAACTCCCACACCAAGGACAAGATGTAATTTGATGCGGCGTGCCAGATGATGATGGGCGGCCACCTACATTGTGTTGGCGCAACGAGTTGGCAGCCGATGCCAGCGTATTCGGGGTGGTCTTGTTACCAACCCACAGCCCCAAGCGGAATGGAGTATCACCCCATTTAGCAACATCAGCACGGCGTATCGTTTCACAGGCGCACATCAAAGCCGCAGCACGTTGGAATTGTTGCAAGGTCAACAAACGCAGGGTATAGCGCATCAGGACCGCAATTCCATGCTCACCGCTTCGGCCTTCAATCACCCCTTGAAGCCGACGCAAGGCAAGGGTGTAAGCGGTCAAGCCCAAATAAGCTTCAGTTTTACCGCCACCGGTGGCAAACCAAAGCAGGTCAGCAACGGCATCGGTTTCATGACTTCGATCGGGATGGTGCAGGTCGGTAAGGCTCGGCAGGTTGAGCAACACAAACGCCATTTGGAAAAGACGCCAGCTTCGGTTCTCAGGCTGGTCGAGCGAACTCGTACCATCTTCAATGGTTAACGCATTCTTGCGAACTTTACGGGCAAAGATGGAATGAATACGCTGCTGCCACATGGCGCGATTGGCAAAGCGGAAAGCCTCCTCCGCTAGCGAATTTGACTCAATTAGGTTCACCCCCGAATTGATTCGCTCCAATGCCCGGCGACAGCTCTTGACGGATCGTTGTGCCGCTTCTTCATGCCCTTGCAATCGCTCTTTGGGCAATTTCAGTTTGACTTCTTCAACGTTGATCCAGACCCGATAAGCCGTCTCGATATGGCGAAGGCTGGCGATCAAACTTTCCTTGGGAAGTTCGCTCAAAGCCTTCATATCCATGGTCAGGCCAGCAAGGTTTTCGTCATCTTTGGCAGAGCGAGGAGTTTGCTGGGGAACTTCAAACATTGGCACCCATTCGGTTTCCACCATCACGGCACGCTCAGCAAGGGGCTCCGGTAATGTCGAATGAATGGAAATCCCGTGCCCAACAGCGAATTCGCGCTGGTGGCGATACAGCATTTCAAGCGTTTCTGTCTCTTCACGGGTCAACGGATCCATGCGTGAAAGATCCGCCTTGGCATTCTTGCGCTGGACAAAGATGGGTGCGTTATCGGCACCATGCACACGCAGTTTTGGCTGGAACAACCAGACCTCGTCTTTGGGCTCATTACGGCCTTTACGCTCTTCTTGCAGGTTGACCATGAAAAGCGTTGCCACCCAACCATCAATAGTTAGGCGCATGCGCCCTTGCATTACAACCAGCGGATGGTCGGGATGCAGGGTCACAGGAGCAATAACACCGTCTTTCAGTTTGAGCGTCATTGGTGGTGCTAATACTGGCGTCCGCTTCCAGACCCTGGCGGGATTCCCGTCTTTTTTGAGTTGAGCTTCACTTGATACCTTGAGGTACTGACCCCAATCGGCCTCAACCACAATTTCCTGTACGTCCGTGGCAACCACAAAGCTCAGGCCCATTGATGAAGGGAAATAGGTACTACCAGCAGGGACACCTGAATCAGTTGGACCTTCTTCCCCGTCGTCGCCATCGCCAGTTGCTAGTTCATCTAATTCACCACCGTCAACTTCCTTGTCTTTTGGGGCGAGCATGCCTACCAGATACCGCTGGTAAGCATGGTCTTCGTACTGATTCAGTTCCTCTTGGGGTCCACCGGCAGGACCAAGCAAGTCACGGACGACCATGTTGGTGAGTTCATCACGAATTGCGAATGGAGCGGCAGTTACCAATAGAGGTGGTGCAGTCGGCTTAATTACGGGTGGAGCAGCCAGATTCTGGCTGTTTGCTTGTGATGGCAGGGAATCGTTCATGGCGTTTACCTAATCAAATAATCCAGGTGTAAGGGGGCTGATGATTTTTTTCCGCGCACTTTTACTTGATGCCGAGGCTGGTTGCGTGGATTTCTCAGCCAATTCTTGAATGTGGCGCTGATGATTTAGAACTAGCAAGCGGTCAAGGACTTCGTGGCGTGCTGATTCGGAGATGGTGTATCGAGTGCCTTGCTTTGTTTCGTGGAAGCCGTGACCGAGATTAATGTCCCCCCAGTCATACGCTGCAGCGATGGCTTGATCCATTTCTACATGCAAACGGCGCAAATCGATGATTCCAGAACTTGTTTCCACTTGATCATTGAAGCGGTTATAAACTTTTGTCAGTCCTTCATGCTTGTCAAGCATCAGCCTCTTTCTTGTGCTGCGATATAAATTAGATATCTCAGCAAGTGAGTTAGCCAAAGCCAGAAATATTTGACCGCGCGGCTCGCCGCATGGAAAAGGAAAAGGCTGAAAGCAATCAGAAAGTGAATAGCGGGGGCGATTTTCTAATGTTGCTCCATGATGGAGGCTCCACACCTCATGAATTGAAGACTGAATAAACGGGAATAGCTCAACGTCTGGAAAAACCAAAAGCGTTTGGTCGATAACAAATTTTGTGGGAACTACATCGAAAGCAAAGTGTTTGCTAGTCAGTGCTTTCACGATGACTTCATTTTTATCTTTGATTCGAGCTTGCAATAACTTACGTTTATCCCAAAATTTCCAGAAACATGCCTCGTGAATTTGTCGATGAAGCCGAGAGCGCTGTACTCCCACTGTGTTACGGAGATGCTCAAAGATCCCAGTAAATTCAGAAACTTCGTACTCTTGCATATCCCCAAAGTCTGGAACAAGACGCGATGGTGAATAGTTGGGAGATGAATTAAAGTCTTTGCCATTCAAAAAGGGACGAAAGAACTTTTCGCAATTGGGATCGGATTGAATAAAACGGTCGGCCATTTCTGGCGTGAGCAGAAATCCGTCTCCTAGAAGCGTCACCCCGATGAAGGAAAGGCCTTGATTTTGAAGAAGCCTTTTTGGCGACGCGGATTGCATCTGTGAAGTCAAATATGACGTGATCTTATTGCACCGAACACCGTCAAGAACACAATCGCCCTTCCATGGTCCTGTGTGAAGCACGATTATTGCAACTTCAAGTGCTGCTCCTGCAGCCGGCCACTTCATTGATTGCGTTGCACTAGTAATAGTACAACCCTTTGAAATTAGGGTAGCTAAACCTACTTCGCGAGTATCACCTTGTGAAACTGTATTTGTTTGTACAAACCCAACACGACCATTTAAAACTGAACAGAGGCTCTGGCTTCTAATCATAAAATAAACGCACAGATCAGCAGCCCCCTTCTCGGGACAAATTGCAAACTTAAGATAAGTCTGATAACTGTCGCCAAGAGTTGGTGCAATTCTCTTACCCCCTAGGAATGGTGGGTTACCTATAAAGACATTAAAGCCACCAGCTTCGATAATTTCTGGAAACTCTAATGCCCAGTGAAAGCATTTACGCGCTTTCAAACGTCGATCTGCATCTATTTGTAATTTAGACAAACCCATTGCCCAGCTAGCGATCATTTGGTCCGCGGCGGCTTCACGTTTGACGTCGTAGAGTTTTCCTTTTAACCCCTCTAACTCCAGTTCGACGAGTAAATCCGCTGCAGCATTAAGCTTCGCCACAGATTCTTCCGCTTCAGCGAACAGTGCCTTCTTTTCAGAAATTTGCTCGGGGGTATCTGAAGGCATTGCCTCTATAGCTTCGCGCAATCTTATAGCTGTAGCAATCTCATGAGAGAAGCCTGGAGCGTTGAATCCTTGGAGCTTTCCGCTGTCCGACCTCAAGCTAAATTTATCCAGTTGCTCACGTGACGTAATACCTAACAAAGAATCGCCGCTCTTGAACGCATGATCTAGAAAGGTAAAGGGCCTATTTGCGTCTACTGTTATCAGCCACAGAGATAGCTTAGCCATTTCAACTGCCATCGGGTTGATATCTACACCATAAAGACAACGGTCAGCAACTACACGTCGGGCAATCGCAATACGTTCAGCTGCTTCAGCAGGAACTAATCGTTCTCTTGGGGATCCCGCAGAGAACTTCCCCTCTGGAGTAACCAGTATCTCACCGGGATGCAACCTCTCTTCGTTCTCCCATGCCTCAACTAACCGGTCTGCCAAATAACGGCACACCTGCACCAGAAAAGCACCTGAACCCATTGCCATGTCACAGACCTTAAGGTCGAGAATGTCCTTAGGTGATTTAAGTGTCCATTGCTCACGCGGCCAACCATCAGCTGGGCCTAAATAGACCAGTGGCTCAAGCGTGTGCTGGACGATAGGCTCTGTTAGTGTTGGAGGCGTGTAATGGGTGCCAGAGCTGCGTCGCTCAGTGCCAGCTGTAACGTAGACGCTTCCTGTTAAGACCACCATCGGGCGTTCAAATGAATCTTCACGGATCACCAAGGCGAAAGGACGCACTCGGGACATTAAGGCTTGGTCGTGCCCGCAGGCGATCAACAGCTTTTGCCAATCTAGCAAGTTGCCAACGTCCAATGATTTGCGAATTGCAGAGAGGGACCGCCCAGTTACCTCTTTAAGAAATTCGACTAGCTTATCCTGACCTTGGTCCAACAAGGACTCCAGTTTAGTCAGCGGAATTTCAACTTCCTTGTTGCGAGTGCCCTTGATGCCCAACACTGGTTCAGTGGCGTAGACACCCGTGTGATCAAGCAGGCCCTCGTAAACATGACCAATTTGTTCTACTCCAAGGGCTCTAAAGGATATGCGACGCGTCTCTGCGACCCCTCCAGTACTGGATTTAATCCGCAATCGTTGCAACGAATTAAGTAGATGCAGTACCACTCGGTTATTTACTCCCAGTGGTGCTGAAATGGTCTGGCGCCAAAGACTTCCTGCCGCACGGCCTTCAAGAAAAGGATAGCGATCTGGATCAAATAACGAACCGCCATAAGCTTGCATCAATAGGTCTTGATGCTTAACGCCACCATGCACGGCGCGAAAACTGGATAAAAGTCGCGCCCAAGCATCAGTTCGTCGCTCCAATACCTCTTCGCCGTATTGGTCAGCTACTTCTTGCAATTGTTCCTGTAATGTTGAAACTGCGTAGTTGTTGTCATATAACGGTTTTCCGAGGTGTAATAACCCACGTTCCTCAGCAGAAAACAAAAAAACCAGCCGCATCATGATGGTGAGCGCAGCCTCATATTGCTCATTTGGGCTAACACCTTTCAAAAGGATTCGGTTGCTATCCTTGTCAAGTGCATCAAAGGACTGGACCAGCACCTCTACAGCTTCACGCACCTGAAAACCAAGCTGATCGGTAACCTCTTGCTGGTCATTGGCACTTTCCTTGAGCAATGCCAAGAGAGTGCTGTTATCGGCAACCCCAAAGAAGCGGCGCACCCCCAGAAGGGAGTGAAAAGCACGCAAAGTGATGGGCTCATCCAACCAAAGGGCACCAAACCATGATGCGTAACCTGTGATTTCCCCGCGGGGTGCGTATACAAGCATCCATTGCTCGCCATTCGTTACCAGACCCAAGGGGACATCTGCGCAATGCAGTAATTCCATCATTCGCGTCGCGGGCGTAGCTTTCCAGTGCTTGCCTATTACTGGGCGATCAAGTTTCTGCTCAGCGGGGTAACTGGAGGTCAGCAATTGAGCCTTGCCACTTGTATCTGTACCGGCTGGACCAATCAGAGCAAAGTCAGGGCGCAAGGTTTCACCCATTTCTGGCATTTTGGCTTCCAACCCAGCAGGAAGAGCTTGCCCTTCAACAACTTGATTTGCCGGGTAACCAAGCACCGTTGTTAGGACATGGAGCACCCACGCGCGCTGTTGTCCAGGTGCTGCAGGGTTATCCTGCCATTCCTCATATGCGGCGCGCAGAACCTTTGCCTGCATTGGATCTCGCGGCTCCAGACCCTGCGAAAAAACTCGAAGCAATACCGGTAGCGAAACAAACGGCCCTGATATCTCAACAAGGGATAACCAGTCAGAATGGTGGCGAGAAGCGGTGGGGGCGCTCATGACCGGCTCCTTGTGATCTCAAGTACCGCTTTACGCGGAATCAGCCAGGTTACAGCAACTGGAAAAAGCCTCGCGCTCGGATTAGAAAAGCGAGATCGGATGTGATCGGATTCACGCTGAATTTCTTCTGGAATTTCCATGATGCGGCGGTGCAGAGCTGCGAGATCATTTTCCCGCTGACGTTTGCCAGGCTCATCTGCTCCAAGATCCAACACCATTTGCGGACCATCTTTGCGATCCAGCTCAGCTTGGATGGCGCGTTGGAGCTCCGTCATTACAGTCTTGATCTTGTTCACTTCCTTTTCGGCCAGCTCTTCAAGGTTTTTTTCCAGATTCTTTGTGCGCTCGACACGACGGGTATCTAGTGATGCCAGAAGTGCATCCCGATTTTTAGCCCACAAAGCCTGAAAACGTTCCTCAATAGCCGCCGGCACAGGGTTGTCTGTCGCAGCTTCCAATGCAGCTTTTGTTTCGCCAACGTTCAGGCGACTGAAGCGACCTTCAATCAGCGCACCACCCGCGGTGATGACTTCTTCGTGAAGGCGATGGTTATCACCACCGAGCACAACAATGCGGCCATGTGCGATGACGACCGGGTGGCTCAGGGCAGAGTCATCCACAATGCAGGCCGAAACCCTTGATAGGTGTTTGGCTTGCGTGCCCAATGACCAGATCTCGGCACGCAGTAAACGTAAACACATCTGAACCAAACGATGGTTTAGGTGTGCAAGCACAACATCATCGCGACCCGTTGCAAGGGCAGCGTCGAAGACGATGGGCCGTACCCGCTTGCTATGAGGGTGGGCAAGCCCATCGGCACATTGGGCCCAACTGTTTGAAAGCGCTGGTAAGCGGAAGACTGGGCAAGTTTTACGCACCCCGGTGGGATCAGGCCATATGCCCTCAACGTTGACTGGAAATAAAGCAGGCTGCTCGGCCAGTTCAAGACCAACACGGACCACATTTTCGATGTGCTCAGGTGTCAGGTTCAGCTCATGCTGGGTTTCATGTAATTGGGACGCGAGTTTTTCCAACTGCTCACGCAGCTTGCGCTCAAACTTTAGCATTCTGCGTACTGGCTCAGCTTCCAGTTCAGCGCGCGTGGTGTCGAGTCTGCTACGTCGTCCAAGCATGGCTTCTTCAACCTGGCTGGCAATAACGGGACCCACTTTGCCGAGGTCTTCTCGGATAGTCTCAACCTTGAGGGCAGCGCGCATCAGGAATTCAAGGTCACCTTCTAAATCACCTACCTTGCCGGAAACACTGGCGTCGGCAAAGCCGCGGCCAACGAAATGGTGAATATGGACTTCATCAGCTTTTTGGCCATGGCGATCAACACGGCCATTGCGCTGCTCCATGCGGTTCGGGTTCCACGGAATCTCAAAGTGAATGAGCTTTGAGCAGTGGTTTTGTAAGTTGACACCCTCGGACGCGGCATCGGTGGCCAACAGAATCCGCACTTTGGATTCCTTCGGGTTAGATTGAAACGCCGCCTTGATGGGTTCGCGCAGGTCATTAACCATACCCCCAAAGATCATTTCGAGGCGCCCATCCGCTGCCAAACCCTCACGGGCCAGCAAATCAAAAAGCCATTTTTGTGTGGCGCGGTATTCTGTAAAGATGATGACGCGCTCGTCATTCCACTGACCGCCGGGACGCAAGGTGATTTTGATCCAGTCGATTAGCGTCTGTGCCTTGCAATCAGGTCGCTGCGTGCTCTTGGCGGCAAACTCGCTGAGCTCTCGCAGTAGCGACTTTTCTTCGGTGGATATGGGCGCCAGTGCCTGACTGACAGAGCCGACAACTTCCCCAGCTTCGACTTCGTACGCTTCATCATCGGCATAGTCATCTGAGAAATCTTCAATCTCACGATAGATATTGCTGGCAACCTTGCGACGGCCAACCGTGGCGATGTGCTTTTCCAACGTGATACCGAAGGCGGCAGGCGATGAAAATAGCCGCTTTTTGAGCAGTTTCAAGACGAATTCAGTGGCCATACGCTCGCCGTCTGTCGTAGCCTGCTTCAAGCGCAACTCGGAATATTGGCGCAAAGCTTGGTGAGCCTGACGCTCTTCATCGGTGTGGGGTACCTCAATGTGTTTGACTATGCGCTCAGCAAAGCGACGACTCCCATCCCAGCGCAGCTTGAGTTCGGACTTCATGCGCCGGATCATGACGGCATCAAGTTGGTTACGGTCTGGCGTCACAGCCCGAGCAAATCGTTGGTTATCAAGCAACTCCAGCAGTGCAGCAAAGCTTTCTCGGTAGCCGTTATGCGGAGTGGCTGACAAGAAGAGCTTGTGCTCAAAATGCGGGCCGAGAGAACGGATTGCCATGGTGCGCTGTGAGTCCGTGGCGTACTTGCCACGGCCAGATGGCGCAACGTTATGCGCCTCATCAACTATCATTAGGTCATATGCCCGCGGATATGTCGGCTTGTCACCTGCGGGCAGCGTTTCGCGGAAGGTACGCAGCGGTCTTTCGCGCTTGAGAAAATCAATTGATGTGATTAACCGCGGGAAATGTGACCATGGATTGACATGGATTCCCCGCTTGCGACGCAGTTGGCTTATGGTTTCACTGTCAATGATGCGAAATTCCAGGCCAAATTTGTCGCGCATCTCTTCTTGCCATTGCACCTGCAGGGAAGATGGGCAGATTATCAAAACCGAGCGCACTCGGTGGCGCAGGATCATCTCTTGCACCACTAAGCCAGCTTCGACCGTTTTCCCAAGCCCCACGTCATCGGCAATTAGCAGATTCACCCGCGGCATGGACAGGGCGCGGACCACCGGATCCAATTGATACTCGTCAATTTCAATACCACTGCGGAAGGGAGATTGCAGGGCTTTGTCATCCGCCTGGGAGACTGCCCCCCAGCGAACTGCATCTAAAAAGGCCTGTAAGCGCTTTGGATGGTCGAATGAATCAGGGTCCGGTAGCGTGGATTTTTCATGCACCTGGGTGCCGGGTTCCAGCTCCCAAATGACATTCAGTTCTTCGCCAATCCCATCATCCTCAACAGAGGACAGCTTGATTAGGTTAGTGGGCCGTGCACCATCTCCGCCCAAACCAGGAGCGGAAGGAATTATTTCCGTGACGACAAATGGTCGTTTCCGAACGATAGCAAGTTGGCCAATTTCGGGAGTCATTGCTGTTTCCTGTCAAATTGGGAGACCGTGTCGCAAATTGATACTTGAACGATAGGCGTAATTAAATGCATGAGATTCATTTGATGCTCCTTAAATCACTGGCAGGATCATTTGAAAGATATCCTGGTGCAAGAGTCGCACTCTCCACCCCGTATAGTGTTTGAGGGTTTTTCAGACGAAGATGATGTTCTTTTGGATCAAGAGCGTTGTCATGCGAGCAGTCCACCGCCCACCGTCGTAATGCGTACCCGACTAACGGTGCTCGCATGTCCAACACCAGCATGCCGTCTTTCATCTGATAGTCAGCTTCTATAGCCTCAGGATGTTCGACTCCGGGATGAGGCACCAACTCAAGTCGAACCACCCTCGCCCACTGAACATCCGCATCAACTCTTTGATTCAGTGGAATGTCAATCTCTAGCGGCTTGGCTTTGACTATGCGAGTGATTGAAAAGTCAGCAAAGCGCTCACGCTCACAGTCATAGGCGCGAAGATGCCAACGCAGACCAGTATCTGCCAAAGCTAATGGTGAAAGTGTCTTTGTAGACGCTCCAGATGTCAGGGATAAGTAGTTCACCTTGACTTGCTTGCGGCCAGCAATGGCACGAGTCAGCACAGCCAATGTCTCCAAGTCAGGACGAACTAGAACAGAAGCAGCTTCGCAGGGTACGGTTCGTTGGATCTTGAGATCCAAGCTATCCCCATAACCATCTCGAAACCAAGCCAACACCCGATCGGCACTGTGCTCAAAAATCGGGTTGAAACGATCGGTAGGCTCGTAATTTCTTAGAGCCGCGTTGTATATGAGGTTGTTTGGGGCAAGACTTTTGTAGCTGG
>Ga0315899_10003204_pt1 | contig 17847 bp, 14 predicted proteins | sample LakEriMetagenome_2_FD_203518 | JGI IMG/M metagenome (GOLD analysis project Ga0315899, IMG submission 203518) | Freshwater fungal communities from buoy surface, Lake Erie, Ohio, United States - Buoy 4 MA112 | ecosystem: Environmental > Aquatic > Freshwater > Lake | place: USA: Lake Erie, Ohio... | reverse complement strand
GCTTTTGGATCCCATGCCTCAGTGGATACGAATTTGTAAACGAACTGATTCATTTCATCGTCACCCATGTAAACAACGACCTTTCCGTTCGGTGCAATAGTTAGTTCGGCATTCTCATGACGAATTCGCCCGAGGGCGGTACGCTTAATAGGTCGAGAATTGGGATCTTGTGGATCAATTTCCACTACGTACCCGAAACGGATTGAATCATTATCTGGATTAGCCAAGTCAAACCGAGAATACTGCTCCCACCATCGATACCCGGCAACCTTCTTACCATCGATCTCGTAGTAATAGCCTAATGCGGTAAGACCGTACTTCTTCTGCGCATCTGTTGGTCCAAAACTCTTTGAATTCGTCCCAAAGATACTCTGAAAGTTCTCTTCACAGGTCAGGTACGTACCCCACGGCGTCCGACCTGCTGCGCAGTTATTGACCGTTCCGCGAACTTCCGTTCCGATTCTTTTTGAAGCAGGTCCCGAGATAGTCATAGGCGTATCCGCCGTAATTCTGCGCGCCTTGGCAGACGGAACGACTCGCCAACTCCCGGACGAATCTTTTTGTATTTCAATGATCGAGACACCGTGAGAAGCCATCGATTTTCGGACTTTCTCCAGCGGCATTTTTTCGGGAGGAAGTGGTGCAATCCCGTCCTGAAACAACAAAACCTGATCAGTGTACTCGTGATTAATAGCCAGCAATCCATGTTGATTCGGATCCTTGCCTGGAATGGAAAAGAACTCCATCCCATCATGCCCCATCCCCGCTTGGCGTTCTTGATCATCAGCGGAATTCGTGGCGTCTGGCTTGAAGACGGGCGAAACACCATCAATGGGATCGCCCCAGCGGTAAAGCACCTCCGCGACGTAACCGCTGGGCACAACGACTTCATCAGCCACTGAAATCGGAATGCCCTGAAAACTAAAGAGTCCTTTCCCCACAACGGAAGAGTCGGTCTCTGACAACGATTGGGCTGAAAGTTTGGAATTGCTTTGCAAATCGGATAACGCAGCAGTGCAGAATCCCCCCGAAAGAACCTTCACAAACGTCCGACGCGAAAAATACTGATCGATTAAATCGCGCATGGGCAAAGCGGACGCTGACTCTTGAGTAACATCGCTCAATGCCTGTGGGGCCCTGGGTTCGTCAATGCTTGTTCGTTTGTCGCTCAATCGTGCCACAATGATTCCCAACTTGTTTTCGCTCGAAGACTTTAGTGAAATGCCGAAATGTAGGCGTCCTGTCCCGACTATACCTGAAAGTTGCCGTAGATTGAGGGGCTTTTCGCGAAATTCACATTTGATGCGACTTCTAGGACTAGGGAGTGTCAGAAACGGAAAACCTGAATTAGAATGAGTGGCCGCCTAGGAAATCTTACAATCCCTGACACCCTCACCCGACCCTCCCCTATGAACTGTCAGCTTCGACTTTTGGCCAAACGTTCCTTGTTATGTGCATCGGTTTCCATGGGATTAGCATGGGCCGCACAACATCAATTTTTGCTTCCGGTTACGGCTAGCCCGATAACGAATACTCCCGTTGAACAAGATTCAAATCAACCTAGCAAATTCGAAGTTCATCAAAACGAAAAGATTGCTTTCGTGGGTGGAGCAATGGCCGAACGAATGAATCTGTTTGGCTATTTCGAGACGATGCTTCACACGAGATTCCCAAGCAAGAGTCTGGTAGTTAGAAATTTTGGTTGGCCTGCCGATGAAGTCGGCAAGCAACAGCGTCCCGATAACTACACCACCATCGACGATCCGTTAAAAGTATTCAGCCCCGAGTTATTCGTCTGCTTTTTCGGTTTCAACGAACACTTCGCAGGGGATAGTCCGGAAACGATTGATGCGTTCAAGAATAAGTATCGCTCGTGGATCAAAAGCAAACAAAACGATTTTAACAAACCTGATAAGCCTGTTCGCTTTATCTTGGTGAGCCCCTCTGCCGTGGAGGACACAAACGATCCACTCTTGCCCAAAGCAGAGCCTCGCAATAAAGTCTTGCGTTCCTACGCCAAAGCAGTTCAAGAACTCGCGATGGAACTAAAGCTGCCGTTTGTCGATGTTTTCGCCGCTACGGAAGCAGCCTTTGCCAAGGCGTCAGGTGCCCAATTTACCTTGAATGGCATTCACCTCAACCAGCAAGGGGACCGCCTCGTAGCCGAACTACTTGATGCGGCTCTATTTCCTGCCCCGCATCCGACAGGCGCGAGCGCCTCGGATTTTCAGCGTGTCCGCGAAGCGGTTAACGATAAATCCTGGTACCATCTCCAAGACTATCGAATGCTCAACGGATGGTATGTTTATGGTGGCCGACGAACATGGGATACAGAAACGTTCCCCACAGAGTTTCGCAAAATTAGAAAGATGGTTGCCGTTCGAGACCAATACGTCTGGGATATGGTCAATGGGAAAGCGGTACCCGAAAAACCTGACGATTCAGGAACCGGAGAAGTCTTCATTCCCGAGACGATGTTTGGAACTCGCGATGAAGGTTTCCGAGAAAAGCGCGAACCAAAGACGCTTGTGTATCCAACCCCAGACGAGTCTATTGCTCAAATGAAAGTTCCTGAGGGAATGAAGGTCGAGCTCTTCGCGTCCGAAAAAGAATTCCCAGAACTAGCCAACCCAACGCAAATTGCTTTCGACTCCAAAGGTCGGCTCTGGGTTTCGTGCATGATCAACTATCCACAATGGTTACCAGGTGCATCTAAGCCCGGCGATAAGATCCTTATCTTCGAAGATACAAACAACGATGGCAAAGCGGATGTCTGCAAAACCTTCTACGATAAACTGATCTGCCCAACAGGATTCGAATTCTATCAAGATGGTATCATCGTCACGAATCAACCAAGAATCGTCTTCTTAAGAGACACCAACGGCGATGACGTTGCAGACGAAGAGATTCCTTTGATGGATGGTATCGCAACGGATGACACGCACCATACGATGGGTGCCTTTGAATGGTCCAACGGTGGAAACCTCTATATGCTTGAGGGGGTCGCCATGTCCACCACGCTCGAGACGCCTTACGGCCCGTTCCGAAACAACGGCCCTTCAGGCGGTTACATTTACGATCCGAAGTCTCTGAAGATCCATTATTTCCGAACCCCGGGCTACGGGAATCCGTGGTGCATGGTCTTTGACCAATGGGGTATGGGAACCGTCGGCGATGGAACCGGTGCTCAACAACATTGGGAAAGCCCTCTTTCCGGCGTTGATGTGCCACAAAGAAAAACCCTTCGCGCACAATTCGATAACCAAGGAATGCGGCCAGCCATCGGTAGCGAATTCTTGCTTTCTCGACATCTTCCAGACGAACTCCAAGGCTACTTTACCTACGCATGCGTGATCAATATGCACGGTATGCCTTTGTTTGACGTGAAAGATGAAGAGAAGGGAGCTGGGTACGCGGGCAAGCGACTCCCAGATCTCCTCGATTCAACAGATAACTTCTTCCGGCCTATCGATCCACAAATCGGTCCTGATGGTGCGCTTTGGTTTGGTGATTGGTGCAATGCTTTGATCGGCCACATGCAATATTCCCAACGTGATCCGAATAGAGATCATGAACATGGACGTATCTACCGACTTGTGAACACGAAGAAGCCGCTGCTAAAGCCTGTCCTTCAACATGGCAAGTCAGTAGATGAGTTGCTCGGCCAACTCGAAGAGTACGAACAGCGAACCCGCTATCGCGCTCGTCGCGAGCTTCGCAGCCGACCAAAGGCAGAAGTCTACGCCGCCATGGAAAAGTGGATTGCTGATCCAAAGAGCTCGCCGAACAAGCTCTGCGAAGCACTTTGGCTACAGGAAAGCTTTCGAGAACTTGACCCCAAGCTCGTGAATCGTATCCTGGCAACCGACGAATACCGAGCGAGGGCCGCTGCTGTTCGGTGCGTATCAAACGAATTCACACGCTTTGGTGGAGCAAAAGAGGTTTTTGCAAAAGCTATTGCCGATCCTGCACCGCGCGTACGTGTCGAAGCAGTCCGTGCACTTAGCTTCTTGCAGTCAGCCGAAGCCGCCGAAATCGCATTGCGAGTTACCAAGCTGCCAATGGATTACTGGATCGAATACACTCTCGAACACACACTACAAGCTCTAACTCCCTACGTCGAAAAGGCTGATCGCGATGGTAAGTTCCTCGTTGATGCAGACCCTTCATTAAAAGAGTTTTTCTCTACCTTTAAGCTATCGATGGGGCCAGGTGGTCAAGCTGTAAAGCCTCTCAAGGATGCCGAAAACACCGAGCTACCCACCGACGTTCGATTACGAGCGATCAACCAACTCGCAGGCATCGGCGGCGGTAACGAGGGACGAGGCGAAGTCGTATTCTCACGCGTTTGCTCGGCATGCCACCGCATCGGGGATACTGGCAAGGCGTTCGGTCCACGATTGGATGATGTAGGTATTCGTTACTCCAAAGCAGAAATCATTCGACACACTTTGTGGCCAAACGACACGATTGCCAAAGGTTACGAAACAGTCCAAGTCCTCACGGTCGACGGCGAAGTCTTTAACGGCTTCGTATTGGAAGATTCCGAGAAGGAATTAAAGCTCGGAGTAGCAACCCAAGACGGCAAGGGTAAAGAGGTCCTTATCCCGAAAGAAGATATTGACACCCGCAAAGAAATGAAAGCCAGCTCGATGCCTGAAGGTCTTGCCAAGACCATTGCCCCGAGTGAATTCCTCGATCTCATGGAATACCTTTCTAAGCGAAATCAGCTTCTCACCACGACCGATGGTTGGCTTAAACCCGCGGTCGACAATGCTCCGCTAAGAGAGGTTGGTGATCTGGTCGAGATTTCTCGTGAGGCCGAGATTCTTTACCCCAAAGATTTCCCCGCTCATTGGATGGGACAATCCAACCTAGTCCTTACCACCATCGGCGCAAACCAGCGAGAATTCGCATTCCACTCTGCGGATGGTAACAGCAAATCGCCTGCGATCATCATCCGTTTGGACGACGTAAAATCGATTGGTCACATAACACTTGAGAATCGTCGCAATCCTCAGTTCCAAGAGCGAGCCAAGAATTTGGCCGTCTGGATTTCTGCTGATGGGGAAAAATGGAAACAAGTGTGGAAGAGTGATTCACCATCCGCATCGTATGACATCAAACTCGATGGAAACGACAAGGCTAAGTATGTGAAGGTTGGGTTGGATGGGAACGGAACTCTCCATCTCAATCAAATCACCCTTTTCGGACCCAAGGATTAATCTAGCGCATGAAGCCGTATCTGACGATTGCACTTCTCATTCTGTCCAACGTGTTCATGACCTTCGCTTGGTATGGTCATCTCAAGTTTGCGGAATGGAAGTGGTCGGCCAAACTCGGCTTGGTGTCGATCGTCTTGATCAGTTGGGGCATCGCATTCTTTGAGTATTGTTTCCAAGTTCCCGCGAACAAAATCGGTTACGCGGGAAATGGGGGACCGTTCAATCTCTGGCAACTCAAAGTTCTTCAAGAGGTGATAACGCTGGTTGTCTTCACAACCTTTACGATCTTGGTATTCAAAACCGAAACGTTCCGAACAAACCACGCTATCGGCTTCGTTTTTCTGGTCTTAGCTGTGTTCTTCATCTTCAGGAAGTAAAAATAGTTATTTTTTAATAACGTGTAACCGTAACGCCAACGAGCCCGAGAATGAACCTAAGGCAATCACAGGTCACGATTCGCGATCTGCTCAAAGAGGATGCGAAACTTGTATTCGACCTTCGTTGTGATCCTCGATTGCATGGAATGCAATATGCTCCATCGAAAATGGAATCAGCGGAAACACTTTTTGCGATTATGAAACCTGGGCCAGAGATACCAATCACAGGTTTCAAATGTTCCGCGATATTGGTGGATGGTGCTTTTGCGGGAAACATATCGGAGGCGTATTCAATCACAAACCTAGGGAAGCCACTGATTCAACTCGGCTGGAATCTTGTTCCCGAGTTTTGGGGAAATGGAATAATGGTTCTAGCGATTGAGCGATTATTACAAAAGAGATTCTCTAAACGACAAGATATCGTTTTCCATGCGTTTGTATTTTCGACGAATCACAGATCTATCAGAGTTATAGAGAAACTTGGGTTTGCTTCTACGAAACTCTTGTTTCTAGAGTGGCTCCACCACCTCTATCTAACACGAGGCAAAAAGCGAGTCCTCAAGTATTGGTTGAACTTTGACCTATGGAATTCTAGAGCTAATCACGATTCAGCGTTAGCAATATTTGAGACATCTGGATGGAATCGCTGACCGCCTTATAGGATGGAAATACTCCACCAGCAGAATAATCCTCTGAATTGACTAAACAATTGTTCCTGTTTGGTCGGTCCAATTGATTCCTTGAAGTGGCTCCACCAACCCAGTCCAACGCGTAGCGACAAGCAGGCACAGACGTCGTCGATGAACTTGACTACAGAATTCTAGTGCTAAGCACGAAACGGCGTGAGCAGTCGATGAGGCACCTAGATTGCAACGCTGATCGCCCAAGAAGGAGAGGGCATTCGAGTTGCGATCGATCGTTGAGAGAAAGCTCAATCGTCCATTCAAAGCCACCCAAATAAAGGGACGTCTCCACCACAGGTCTTAACTCGACGCTACCGTTCGAGCTACGAATGCTTCGCTTGCTCAGCAATCTCGCCTCGCATCGCACAACGGACGTGGTATGAGCCCCCATGTCGATTGTCCGGAATCGGACCCACTCGCAGCGTTTCTTGCTGAAGTACTCGATTTGGGTCGCATGTAGTGATGAGACCACCGCACCGGTATCCAACTTGGCGACCACGGCCTCGATCCCAAGCCCTGGTAGAGAAACCGATTCGCACCACCCAGCTAACAATAGCTCGTCGACTGGTTCGCTCTGCGCGGACCAATCAACGGAACTGGGGACAAAGTGGGACATCGGAAACTTGGACTCTTAACGAGCTTAAAAAACAATAGAACTACGTTGCGACTGGTTCTCCCAGCGTTCGCAACAGTTCTATTGTAAACAGCCCCGAGCTATGTCCGTCAGAAAAAGTGATGTTGTAGGCGTAATTTCCTACAGGTCGCATCCCCGTAATCGTCAGCGGCACCGTTTCTTCCGCCGTCAAAATACTGAGAATGTTCTTTGGTTTCTCCGCCTTGGCCCTTTTTTTCTCCCTACAAGTGGCGCACGGACAATTATCTCTCAGCTTTACAAACGGATAACGTAGCCGAACACCATCGCTCCACTCCATTTCGAGAGAACGATCTTCCGTTGCCTTTAGCGATATAGGTTGTGCGTTCATGTTGATTGCGACTCACGATGGAATGCGAGGCTGAATCGCTTCGAACCAGAAGCAAATTACCTCGCCCAATTTTTCGACCCATTCTGCAAACTAACATACCTTATTGGTGTGACAAGCGAACAGAGGAAATCAGAGTTTCATTATCGAACAAGCCCCACTCCGTCATTGCCGTCCGATGCTAAAATCGATTCTACTTCGTTACGATCAATAAGAGGCAGATCCCCAGGAATCGTGTATTTGAGACGAGCCATCGTTGTGCTCCATTTCAGCGACGCTGACAGAGACAAACCATCGAGTTGTGCGTGAAGATATCCTGCTGAAAACGCATCGCCTCCCCCTAATCGACCAACAGGTTCCACCGGCTTGATTGGCTGTAAGCAAATCTCGTCTTGAACTCCCGCGATGGCTCCATAACTGGATAATGTCATGACCGAGTGGCGTCCATCGCGATACTCTAGCAGCATCTCCATCGCGGCGTGGTAATCCTCACCGCAATCCATTCCCCAAATTCCTCGAACGTCACGATAGGCCGAAAACAATAAATCGCAGGATCGAAACAGGTCATCAAAATAATCTCGCGCCTCGCGGGTCGAGCACAAGAGTCGCCTATGATTGACATCGAACGCAATTTTCCAACCCGCCATGCGAGCTAGCGAAACCGCGTGAGCAATCAGCCGCCTAGAGGATTCTCCAAGCGCCAGAGATATGCCTGTCACTAACAACCATTGAGACTTACCGGTTGCGAACAGTTCCCCAGGAAGCTCCTCAGCGGAAAATCTAGAGTACGCAGAGTTTTCGCGGTCGTAAATAACTCTACTACCACGTGGCATGGGACCGCTTTCCAAAAAGTAAAGTCCGACTCGATCGCGATTCGTCCAGACGACTTGTGATACATCAACCCCTTGGGAACGTATCGTCGAAGCAATTGTTCTGCCGAGTGAATTGTCGGTTAACCGCGACACCCAAGCGACTGTACGCCCTAGCCTCGCTAACCCAACGGCTGTGTTCGATTCACTGCCTCCGACGTGTACGTTCAGATTGGCAGCCTGTTCTAAGCGTTCGTGTCCATCGGGGGAAAAGCGGAGCATCGTCTCTCCCAAAGCCACAACATCATAAGTTTGCATTCGGCCCCCCATGACCCACACGGATTCGCATTTATTCAAGTCGACCACAAGCGATTTTTTTCCCAGAATCGATGGAAAGGTCTAAAATTGTAGCGGGTTTCAAAGTTTCCAATCGTATCCTCGAGTCTATTCGCGACGATTTTGATTCTATCGATTAAAATGCGAAAATCCATCGGCACGCCTCCCTCCCCACCATTCGATCCCACCATGACCTGGACATTCCTCTCGGTTCCCGAGATCCTCGTTCGTATCATTCGAACCCTCGGTATTTTTCTGCTTGTAGGATCTGTTGGAAAGTCATCCGATTTTTATTCGGATGTGTATCCCATACTAAAGGCGAATTGTATAGCTTGCCACAATTCTCAAAAATCAGACGGTGGCTTGAATTTAGAGAGCTTCGAGGCGATGCAAAAGGGAGGGGACAGCGGCGCAGTCTTCGTGGCAAAGTCCGTCGCTGATAGTAGACTCGTTCGTCGAATAAAGGGGGAGGAAGAATTGATGCCCCCGTCCGGCAACAATGTCGGGGCTCGCCAACTGAATGAATCCGAAATCACATCGATCCAGAAATGGATTGAAGACGGTGCAATCGCTGGCACCAAGATGGCCAACTCCATCAAAGAATGGAAACCGCTTCCCGATTCTATCAATCCGATTTACGCGATCGACTCATCATTTTTGGGTCAGACTACGGTCATTGGCCGAGGTAACCAAGCCATCATTCACGAATGGGCCGCACTCGGTGGCGAGGAACGCTATGCGTTAACCGATAGTGCTGTTACAGAACAGTTCAACAAACCCGCCACTCACCTAGATATTGTTCAGTCCGTTGCCGCATCCAGAGATGGTAATCGCGTCGCTACCGGTGGATTTCGAGATGTAAAAATTTGGAAACGAGTCTCAGGTGAATCCAATAACGTCCTAGCAAGAAAACTCAGGGCTAGCACTTGCCTAAGCGTCTCTAGAGATGGCAGCAAAATAGCCCGAACGACGGATGCTCCATCAATTGAGGTGTTCGATACTGCTACAGCGCAACTACTGGTTCGATGGGACAGCCTCCATCCTATATCAGCGATATCCTGGGATTTAGCAGGTCAAAATTTATGGGCGTGCACAGACCCCGGCAATATCTACTTGCTTAACATGACAAACAACGAACGCCCATCAACTAGGAATCTATCTGACGAAAAGGGGGTTCCGATTGGCCTAAAGATCCATTCGATCTGTCAATTGAATAGTCAGACGATCGTAGCAATTAACTCCGAATCTAACCTATTGGCATGGAAAACAGCTCTTGTCGATGGAGCTCCGCAATTCATGGAGCCAATCCAAAACGTAACAGCATTTAAAAAAGTCAAAGCTTCCGTCAGACTTACGGATTCGTTATTTGCGATAAGTCCAGCGGAACAGAACTCACTACTGATCGTTAACGCGAACGATTGGTCAATCATACGAACTATAGAAAGTCGCCCTCAGATTCAGCTATTCTCTCATTCTGATGGTGTGCGACTCATTGGGATTGACGATTTCGGCAAAACAACTTGTTGGAATTCCTCCGACGGTAAATTGCTTTGGGAGAATATCGCCTCTCGCCAGACCCGCGTCGAAAAGACGCAAGCAGAGATCGTTGTTGCACGACAAAAAGCGAAAGTAGATCGCTCCACAAACGCCATTCCCGAGTGGGAAAAAAACAAAGCAGCAGAAGAAGCCAACTTAGCAAAAGTTACCAAATCGCGAGACGATGCAGCCGAAGCCGTTAACAAGAAAAAGGCTGAGCTGGTTGATGTTAAGAATCAGTTGATGGCATCAGAAGCCACAGTCGAGGCAGCTTCGAAAGCGCTCGAAGAGGCAAAAGCGAAACTAGAGACAGCGCAAAAAGAGATGGCATCGAAACGCGAGCAAGTCGCTGCGGTCGAAAAAGCTCAGGCAGAACTAGAGCAGAAACTAACTGCTTGGAATAGTACGGTCCAATCGGCAACAGAAGCTATCGCCAAGGTTGTTAAGTCGTTTGCTGACTTCCAAGTACGCTTAACGCAACTAAAGGATGAGCTAACAGCCCTGGAGCAAAAGAAGAGTGAAGTCGATGCTGCTCCCACAACCACAAAAGCCATCGCAGCTAGCCTGACTCCCAATACTCGCCGGTTAGTCACTCTTATGGATTCTGGTGAACTAAGAACGATATGTACGGAAAACGGCGAGTCGGAACGCAGTCTAACGAATGGAATCGTAGCTGATTCGCAATTGGTCACGGATTCCTTCGGCCGCCTCTTTCAAGTCGATGGGGAAGGACGCAGCCGCTGTTGGGAGTTAGGGACACGATGGGAGCTAGAGCGATCGATTGGTAATGCAGAGGATTCCCCCTTCAGCGATCGTATCACGGCCTTGTCCTTTTCCGAGGACGGTTCACTTTTAGTTGTTGGCAGCGGCCCACCAAGTCGGTTTGGGGAACTCAAGCTGATTTCTGTTGCCGATGGCACCGTCGTAAAAGATTGGGGCCAAATCCACAGCGATTCGATTTTATGCGTCAGGATATCACCGGATGGGAGCACTGTTGCATCGAGCGGTGCGGATAAACTAGTCAAGCTACACGATTTAAAAGGAGATGCCAGCACGCGCACATTGGAGGGACACACCCATCATGTTCTAGGTATCGCTTGGCATGACGATGGATTTTTGTTAGCAAGCTCAAGCGCCGACAATACCATCAAAGTGTGGGATGTTGAGTCAGGGCAAGCAACCAGAACCATAGGCGGTTTTGGGAAAGAAGTGACAGCATTAGCATTTGTAGGACGCACGAATCAGCTAGCCTCAGCGTCGACCGATCACCAAGTCCGACTTCACGACGTGACTAATGGTTCGCAAATTAGAGCCTTCTCGGGGGCTAACGATGCGATCTACAGTTTGGCGGTCGTTTCGGCAGCTCAAGTCGACAATAGTAGCTTTTTGATAAGCGGGGGGCAGCAAGGTGTACTCTGGATGTGGAAAATCTCTGATGGAGCCAGCATTAAGCAGGTTCCATGATTTCGGAATTGCTCTTCCATCCTACTAAAGTCGACTCTATAAGCTCAACAGGCAGGAGAATTTACCTAAAGCGGTCATTTCACCTTACCGGTAAAGCTAAAGTATCGCTCACGTTTGGGTCGATACCATCATACAGCGTAATTGTGTCAATCCCTGGACCGGAAACCCAAGGGTAGGAGGGATCGAAAGGAATCGATCAATGGCAGTTCCAACCCAACCACATAATAAATCTACTTCGATCGATAGCATGGGCGTCCCCGTGCTATTTTCGATCAAGAACGTGCAGCCTCTGATATTAGCCGCGAGACCAACCGCGGAACTGAATCATCAGCACAGCGTAGGAGCGCCCAGTGTCGCGTCTATTTCAACGCTTCCGGCATCCGCTGCTGCAAACGGTACCGTTGCGGCAGGCACGCCAACGCCCGCGACTGCACCGAATGCTCTGGATACACAGCAGAAAGCGAGACGATCCGGTCTGCTATCCAAAGCAATAGCAACCGGTTTTGTCATTATGCTTATCATCGTCGTGATCCAATTTTCGGTTCCGCCATCGAAACAACCCTCAGATGTGGCCGATACGGTTTCCGGAAACAAGCATGATGCCGTTGTTGATTTAGTGACCGGTCCAGAATTAACACCTAGCTCAGAAACGAACCCTGGCGGAGAAATAACTCGTATAGCTTCTGCTCCTGTTACTCCCGAGTTTAACTTGGGAACGGTGGAGAGCAAGAGTAATACTCCGGCCCCCGAAGTTCCTGTACTGCCACCATTGCTATCCGAGTCGAGACCGAAAGAGTCACCTGTAGGTACTCCAGACTCATCTACGTCTGCATCTCTCCCTCCGTCAATTATGTCGATAGGGGCGCCCGTTGCAGATACACCCAACATCCAGCTAGACAATTCGAAATTGGGAAAACCAGAATTACCATCGAATGCACCGACGCTGGATCTTTCTCAACACAATGGATCTAACGGAAGCACAGGATCAGATCCAGCGTCTTCCAGCGGTACACCTCAACTGCCAAACGGTTCAGGGGAAAATCTACACGTCCTCGAGACACTTACGCCTGAACGCTCGCTCGCGGAGTTTGAATGGCTTTTCCGCAACGCAACGAAAACCCCGCTAGTTCCCTATCGTCCAGTATCGGCAGGTAGTCAAGACAGCGGCATAGACCAGGCGTTGGAGCCAGGAATGACGGCACCTCTCACTGGAGCCGGACCAGTAGCCGTCCCCAATCGAAAGACAGCCACAGACGGGCCCGCTGCTTATCAGCCGCTTACAATCCCTGTTACGGAAGCAGTTCCTGCCTACGAGAAGAACCTCCCCGGGCAAACTGTAAATCGATACCAACAGCGAATCAGGCAGCCTCAGCAAAATTCTCAGCCTGAGTCCAAATACTCAGATCCATCGCCAACGTCCGTTCCCTATCAACCATTGGTTGTTCCCGATTCGCCTCCAGCTGGTGTAAACGCAACAAGCTTTGGTTACCCACCGGTCCAATATAGCCCGACGACACAAAGTACAACTGAAAATAGTTCCGTTCAGATTATGCCGGGGCAGCGTTAACCATTAACTCTCACTGCAGACGTCATTCGAAGCAACCCTTCGAGGTTTTGGTTTAGTACCCTCGGTTTGGGATTGATATACCAAACGCCGTTCGTAAATTGGAAAGCCACGCATGAGTAACGAAGTAAATCAAGCCTTCCTTCGAGCATATGTTAAAAACAGAGCCGAGCGAGCTTTGCAGGGGACGAAACCAGTAAACCCGGCCCCCCCCTCGGTTGTTCGCCGCGATATCCCAAACCAAGGGGACTCGATCCGGATTGATCAAACGGTACAACCAAACACGAATTCTTCGGCGCTGCAAGCGGATGGCCAAACTCGCTCCATACCTGCCCCCCATCTAGCTGGATTCTCGAAAAGCACCAGTCATGCCAGCAAAGATCGTGCTCCGCAGCTACACAGGGCTTCGCAGGAAAGTCCTCGCCAGGATCTAGAGGGAGGAGTTTGGTCTCCGATAGGTGTAGAACGGGGAATGAAAGGTACGAATCGATCCAACTCAGCTCCAGCGATCGTTGTTAATGCACCCAGGAACGAATCGGTCCCGAACATCGCTAGAATGGGTTCGCGCACTCTAGCTAGCCAAGCTCCAACGACCGCTACCCAATCCTCATCGACTCAGCCCTCGACTGAAAGAACCGGCTCTACAGCGACTCACACCTCTGCCCCCGGACATGCTGCTTCGGATCAAACTGTATCTAGAATTCGCGTCGACTCAGCACACGGTCAAACCAGGCAGCCACACTCGTCAGAGATTATGGTCAGCCAAAGTTCGAGCAATTCGCTGCAAGTTTCACCGAGTATTGTTGTTAATGACAATCTTCCTAATCTTAGAGATCGCTTTAGCGGAAACGCCGTGATGGCCAATCCGCCGATTATGGCAGGAGCGGGCATCGCTTCCACACCATCGGGTTTACCGTTGGTAGCCGCAAAAAAGGCGAATTCCCGAGTCACCGAAAGTTTGCCTACCCAGCCCACAGGCACCACAGATCGCATTCCATCTCACTCCGATAGCGTGCGTAAACCAATGCCGCAACACGGAGAAATTCACAGCGAGAGCAAGTTATCTGGGCCTAAGCTCAGTTCAAGTTTCTCGGAAAAAAGCAAAACCAATCGGCCGGTCGACCGTGGTCCCTCAGATCGTGATACCTCGGCGACAAGCCTACCAATGCATGTTGCATTCACTCCTAGCTGGGAAGTTGATCGATTTGCTTGGCCGGATGTGCTAAAACAAATCGAGAACTCCGATGCAGCGGCCTTCGCTGCCATTTCGAAACACCTACGATTGGCCAATCAAGATGGCCTTAAGGTGATCGCAGTGACGAGTGGTGAAAGAGGAGTAGGACGAAGTACGGTGTCGATGCACTTAGCACGGTGCACTGCCGCCTCAGGACTGAAAGTTGCTCTTATCGATGCAGATGGCTTTCATCCGAGCCTAATCGATCAACTGAAACTGGATCTCGATCATGGTTGGCAAGAATGTTTGTTTGAGAACATTCCATTGGAAGAGGTGGCAATAAAGTCCATTGAAGACAACATCACCCTTTTCCCCTTGACCTCTGTTATTCCAACACAGCAACTGCACGTCAATCTTCATAGAATGGCAAAGATTGTAAAACGAGTCTCAATGGCGTTTGATATGGTTATCCTAGATTCAAACCGTCTCAATTTAGAACAACGAGATTTAGTCGGCGTATCCCAAGACCGCGTGGTCGACGCCGCGATCGTGGTTACAGATTCAGAACTGAGTGTCAAAGAAAAAGTAGACACAGCCGTTTCGATCCTACATGGAATGGGAATCGCATCCGTAGGCCTCGTACAGAACTTTCACAGTTAGCGAGCTATTGTCATGTACGAAAACCATTGGGGGCTAAGCCGACTTCCCTTTCTTGCAAAGGTGGATTCGGAGAGCTACTATCCATCGGAATCACATCAAGCGGCTGCACTCAAGTTGCTGTTCGCAGTCGAGCAACGTCGCTCTGTTGCAGTTTTGTGTGGTGAGCCAGGACTGGGCAAGACGATGCTATTGGAATCTTGCCTTGCCCAACTACCTGAACATGTAACACCGGTTACAAACGTCGTATTTCCAGCAATGCCTCCAGAGCAGTTACTAAGGTTTGTAGTTCGACAAATGGGCCCAGTTGAACAGAACTCGCAACTGGATGTCAGTGAATCGATTGAAACTCTCGAGAGATTTCTTCGCCACAACTTGGCCGAGGGAAATCATGCTGTAGTCGCCATCGACGAGGCTCATATTTTGGAGCAATATGGGTCACTCGAACCGTTACGACTCATCTTGAACCTCGCAGGAGACGCGTGTGAAACGGAGTCGCCATTAACGCTAATTTTGGCAGGTGGAACGACACTTATCTCTCACATTTCGAAACATTCATCTTTAGAGGATCGTGTCGCTGTGAGATGCCACCTAGAGCGATTCTCAATCGACGACACAGTTGCGTATGTTTTGCATCGTTTACGTTGTTCGGGATGCAGTCGAGAGGATGTGTTTACAGTCAAGGCCTTTGAGCAGCTTCATTTACTTTCGCAGGGTATACCACGTCGAATCAATCGACTATGCGATCTGGCGTTGATGATTGGCTTTGCACAGGACCGAAAGAACGTGGAAGCAAGAACAATCCTGTTAGCTCATTTAGAGCTCTCCTCGCAAAGGCAAGCTGCGTAATCCTCCCTGCGCAATACATAACGGCCGAAACCACATAACAGCCGAATCCCATGCGTTGAGGCCGCTTTACACGTTGCCCCATAGCTCCAAGAGGCATAGCGCATGTTCAGCTGCCTCGACCATTTGATTCAATGAGGCGTACTCACGAACCGAATGAATGTTGTACTGACCGACCGATAGATTAGGTGTCGGAAGCCCCATAGCGCTCATTAACGCCCCATCCGTTCCGCCTCGAATAATGTCTCTTCGATGGGGACGACCTAGTTTTTTGAATGCTTGCTCTGCCAAATCAGCCGCCAGAGGAAAGCTGGATAGTACGTCACCCATATTGCGATATTGCTGCTTGATCTCGACTTCTGCTTTGACGCCAATATTTCGTTTTTCAATCTTATTGGCGATCGTTCGTAGAAGATCCGCATAGACCGCAAGTTGAGCGGTTTGGAAGTCGCGCAAAATGAGATGTACTTCGGAATTTTGTACCCCGCCGCTGATATGGTACGGATGTATAAATCCCTCGCGCATCGCGGTTGTCTCAGGTGACAATGTCTCATGTGGCAATTCTGCCAAAAACGCTCCCAACGCTCTCAACGAGTTAATCATTTTTCCTTTTCCAACGGACGGGTGGGTATTGCGACCCTGAAAACGTACGACAGCCATATCCGCGGAAAAAGTTTCAACGTCGATAGTTCCAGCCCCTCCTCCATCGAGCGTGTAGCCCACGCACGCTTGAACCTTGGCAAGGTCAAGGTGTTTAGTTCCAGCCCCGATTTCTTCATCGCAAGTGAAGAGAACTCGCAGTGGCGCTACGTGAGGATTCGGATTCTCCATCAAGCTCTGAGCAACTTCCATGATGACTGCCACCCCGGCCTTATCATCGCCGCCGAGCAAAGTACGGCCATCGGTTGTAACTATGGTATGACCAACCAGATCGTTTAGTTCTGGCGAATCGGCAGGATCAATAGTCAAGCCATTTTCCAAAGTGATCGGACCGCCTTCATAACATTGCACAACACTTGGGGCACAGCCATCTCCTGGTGCTTCGGGCGACGTGTCCACATGGGCGTTGAGTAACACAGCTTTCGCGGAGGATCCCGCCGGGTTAATGGTAGCCCAGACTAGACCGTGAGAGTCATGCTCCACATCGCTTGCTCCCATAGCCATCAACTCCTCCGCTAGTAGCTTACCCAGCACCAATTGGCCGGGAGAACTGGGGTACGTTGAAGATTGTGGATCGGCAGCGGATCCTACACGCACGTATCTAAGGAAACGTTCTAGCAATCGGACGCGCTGAATCACTTTCCAATCTCCGCGAGTAGTTCGCTCATTTCCGCAGCAGCATGATGGTCGTTCTGTGTGCGTGCTTCTTCGATGCCATCTCGAAGAAATCGACGAGCTTCGTCTAATTGATCTAGTTCAACGAGCTGTTGGGCTGCCATGAAAAACGCTGGCACATACCGAGGGGTCGCGTTATAGGCAAGTTCCTTAAGTAGCTCAATGCTTTGCTCGGTTTCGCCCGTCTTGCGATACTCCATGGCTAGCGTGTACCGAAGAAATGTATCATTCGGCTCTGTCTCGAGCATAGCAAGAATTTTTTGAAGTCTGGTCATGGGGAATTCGAAACGAATCGTGAGGGGAATGTTTCAAGAACAAGTTTAGGTGCGGTTCGCGTCGAACTGCTACCAAACGAGACGATTTTGCAAAACAAAAACCGCTCTCAACCACTCTGCAAAGATGCTGTCGCTAAACGACAAAACCCAGCACTTGGCTGGGTTTCGAAGCTTTCGCAGTCTCGTTTGTGACTAATCAGGTGTAAGCTCTCTCAAGCTACACCTGCCCTAGTGACCCCGACGGGAGTCGAACCCGTGTTACCGCCGTGAAAGGGCGATGTCCTAGGCCTCTAGACGACGGGGCCGTATATTGAACAACTGCGAGACGAGAAGTTTACTTAACGACGATTGACTGTCAATACGAAAGATTGTTTTGTCTCGTCAGCAAGTTTTCGGTGAGAAACGCTTCTTGACTGGAGTCAAAACACAAAAAAACTATAACGACTAACGATGAGGCACTCTCAAGGAATCAACAATAAGAGGTCGCGAATAAGAAAAATGTCTGCGGGGACAAGGCGACAGAGAGAACAGAAATTGATCAATGAGCCAGAGGAACGTTGACTAATCTTCCGATTTCTCAGGCTCT
>Ga0315899_10003203_pt1 | contig 17848 bp, 14 predicted proteins | sample LakEriMetagenome_2_FD_203518 | JGI IMG/M metagenome (GOLD analysis project Ga0315899, IMG submission 203518) | Freshwater fungal communities from buoy surface, Lake Erie, Ohio, United States - Buoy 4 MA112 | ecosystem: Environmental > Aquatic > Freshwater > Lake | place: USA: Lake Erie, Ohio... | reverse complement strand
CCAAGGAAGAATAGCCCGTGCCGAAATCGTCAATGGCAATCACAACAGCACGGGCCACCAAGGCGGCCAGGAAGCACTCGAACAACTCTGTTCTGGCCTGGAAAGCATCCTCGACGATCTCCACCTGGAGACTCCAGCCTGGTGGGCAGGGATTGTCGTCGAGCAGCGCCAGCAACCGCTGCTGCTGCTCGCCATCCTCCAACAGCAGCCCGGAAAGATTGACAGTGACCCGCATTTGCCGCTGGGGCACCGGACGCGCCAGCAGAGGCATCGCGGCAAGGGCTTTCTCGATGATCAAAAGATCCAACTCTGCGGTTAGACCCGCTTCCGCCAGCATCGGGATAAAACTGGAGGGCGTCAGCAATTGTTCACCGCGCTGCCAGCGGGCAAGAGCCTCAAAACCAATGATCTCAGAATCAGCAAGCGAAACGATGGGCTGCAGGTAGACATCGAGAAGCTTTCCTTGCAACGCATCGCGAAGATCCGACTCAATGCGGTAGTTCTCTCTAGCAATCAGACGCGATTCAGCATCAATGAAGCGAAACGAGCTGCCGCTGTTACGCCGTGCCATCTGAACCGCAATACTTGCATCCGAGAGGATCGCCTCAACCGTTGCATAATTATGGTGGTAGGTAGCGATACCGATCGACACCCCCAATGAGAGAGAATGCTGGCCATTGCGGTAGGTCTGCCCGGTCAGCGCGATGATCCGCTCCGCAACGCGTTCCATATCCTGAGTGTCAGCACCGAATGGCAACAACACCACCAGTTCCGTATCGGAGAATCTCGCAACCGAAGCCCCTCGCGGCAGGGCGACGATCAGACGCCTGGCACCCTCATTGATAAACTCCTCCGCCACCAAACCGCCAAGGGTCGCACTGACGCGCTCATAATCACGAAAACGACAGCGCAATAGGGCGAATTCTACATCAGTTTCCATCGCCAGAATCAGATCCAGCATCTTCAACATCTGATCGCGGCTGATCAGTTGATCCAGCGATCGCAAGTCATCTCGGATCAGACCAGGCAACATTTCAGGCGCTAGCCGCAACTGGCGATCACGGGCCAGAGTGGAATGGCGTAGGTTCTGCAGATGCTGAACCGTGAGCGCTGCCAAGCGCCGCAGACTTTCGATCTGATCGGCATTGATCTGATGGGGATTCCGACTGATGGCGCAAAGGCTGCCGATGGCAAAGTGATTATCGGTTATTAGGGGGAAACCAGCGTAGAAGCGAATCCAAGGCTCACCCTGCACCAAAGGATTATCCGCAAATCTCACGTCCTGATGAGCATCCTCAATGATCAGAGGTTCCCGCTGGAGAATGGTATGTCCACAGAAGGAAATAGAACGCGGTGACTGCTGTTGACCCAGGGGCAGACCAACACAACTTTTGAACCACTGGCGATCGCTATCCACCAGGCTGATGATGCCAATTTCAGTGCCTGCCACATGCCTAGCCAGCTCACTAATATCATCAAAGCTCGCATCTGCTGGAGTATCAAGAATCCCCAGAGATCTAAGCTCCAGCAAGCGAGCCGCTTCGTTGCTTGGCAATTCGGGTGGCTGCATGGAATCAGGTGGCCAGTCGACTGAAAATACGACCTTCACTCCAGGCGATCCGGTTGCGACCGGCTCGTTTGGCGCTGTAGAGGGCCTGGTCGGCGGAGCTGTAAAGATAATCAAGGTTATAGCCACAGTCACCGGTGGCCACAGCGCCGATGCTCGCCTGAATCGTAAGACGGCGTCCCTGGTGGTGCAGGCGACTCATTTCCAACTGCATTCTAAGCCTCTCAAGCGCACGGGCCGCATGCTCCCGGGGCAGGCTGATCAGCATGGCAAACTCCTCACCCCCCAGCCGGCATAGCAGATCCTCGCTACGAAGAACTGCACGGAAAATCTCAGCCACATGTCGCAACGCGGCATCGCCGCAGCCGTGACCATAGGTATCGTTAATGCGCTTGAAGTAGTCAATGTCGAGAATGGCAAAGACCAGATCAGCCTGGCGCTCCTCAGCCTCAGCCAAGGTATCCTTAGCCAGATCCATGAACATGCCGCGACTCATCAGCTGCGTCAGGGAATCGGTCTGGGCGAGCTCAGCGAGCCTCGGGACCACATAGGCCGATAGCAAGATCCAGAGAAATAGGCCCAGACAACCACTCAATAGCAGCGAGAAGAGAAAGCAAAGAAATAAAGCAACAAGGGCGCTCGGGCCCAAAATACCGCTATCGTAATTAACAATCGTCAAATATCTCTGCCTGCTCATGCCAAGATCAACTGCCGGCTTGTAAACATCTCGCACAACAGTAAACCGAGACAGACGTGGCCATACATCCAGGCTGCGCAGATTCATGCAGTTCTCATGATGGAGACGAAAACAAGACACGACTTCACGAAAGGCAGTGTCATCAGTCTCGAGCTGATTGAGGAGGGGATCCGTGATCAGGAGCTGCCGCCAGCTCGGCCTTGAACCATAGACGATCTGCCCCAATGGATTGACAACAAGAATGAAGTTAAGCCCATCAACATCCTGCTCGCGTGTTGAGGTCGCATGGTTCAAGATCAGGGCTTGGCGTTGGTCGTCTGTGAGCGGCGTGGCCAGGGCTGCCTGAACAAAACCACGACTGTGCTCAGCATCGGTGATCATCTGGCGCTGGCGTTCCATCAGACTGAGGGCCGACAGGGCGAGGGTGAGCATCGTCATCGCTGCCAGTGAAAATGCGAGCACGAGCGAGCGCAGAAATGGCGCCGAATGACGCCAGGATGGTGAGGACACCGTCATGGCTCAGTCCCTGACCGGAGCAGCACCTCACCAAGATCAGTGATGGCGACATCCAGTAGGCGATGGGCCTCCTGCTCGGCAATCAGAAATGCTTCAAACTCCGGGACTACGGCAGTGGCTGTGTCGAGGTAACGGCGCATTCCCTCGGAAAAACGCCTGGCCTGATCCAAGGCCAACTTGGCGGCCTGAAAATCTGACTGGAGTGGGATCAGCGCATCATTCAGAGGTGCTGACTGTTGCTTCAGAAGACTGATATCCACCTGATTCCCAACATAAAACTCAGGATATTCAGGCCGTTCCTGATTGGCCCCGTAGACAGGATAGATGGTCAGACGGTTCCAGAAGCGGCCCCCATCGACACGGTAGTTGACCAACTCCCCCGAGTACGGCTTACCCTCTTTGATCGCCCGTCGCAATTTCTCCAATTCAGCAGGATCGGTATCAGGACCATTCAAAAAACGACAGTTATATCCAATAGCCAATTCACGCGTGTAGCCAGTGATGCCTGTAAACGCATCATTCACATAGATCAATGGAGCATCGGGCTTGCGCATATCGGCGATCGCGATGCCAAAGGTTGCATTATCGACGACATGGCCAAAAATAGACAATTCTCGAATCTGATCAACCAGCTCAGCGGCCATCACGGAATCCTTACGATTGGCATCCATCAATTTCTGGTTGACCTTGGCCAGTTGCCTGGTCTGGTTTCGAAAAACCGATGTTGCGGCCACCGAGGTCAAGCCCAGAAAGCCGACATATCCGACCAGCAGACCAAGGCTGCCGAAGCCATTCACCTTAATGCCACGAACCGTGACCTCCTGAATGCCACGAACATCCCCAACCTTCCAATCACGCTTCGGGGAATCCGGGTGGGCATTGTGGCAGGTCACACAGGCCTGGCGCATCAACACCGGCGTGGCCATACGGTAAGAGGAGGGGCCCAAGCCATGGCCATTGAGCTGGGTGAAAACCTTGCGCTGCGGATCGGAGCTGAACGCCTTGATTGCGTCTCGCTCAAAGGAATCGAGCGGATGGGAAACTCGCTTGGCGAAAGGATACTCGGACACAAAATTATAAGATATACGCCCATCGCTATGAGCATTATCAAACAAGGCTCCCAATTCAATCGATAATGTTGCCGGGATCGGGATCCCGCCGTGCACGTTGCGGTAGTTTTCGGAGTACACCGCCTTGCCATCGGCGGCCTGCAGGCGGGCAATCACATTATCGGCATAATAGGCGCGAATCCCACTGGCGAGTGTCGAGATCTCATCGGCCTGGAGTTTCATCTGGGCCACCGTGGCGCTGGACACCGCCGACAGCATCATCAACGGCAGCAACAGCACCGCCAGGATCAACAACCACAGCACCAGGTCAGGTCGCCAAAACCGGCGCCATCCTGAGATCAGCCCCTGGCCCAACCCCACCAGCCGTCGCACCAGGAGGCTGGCAACGGCGTTGACCAAGGGCTGATCTCCTGCTCTGGGATGGACAATAAGCCAGTCTTCCCTGGCAGACCAGCAAGCGGGGCGAACGGCTCTGATCCCCGCCCCGCGGTGTGCCGCTACGCCAGCGGCGATAGGCCCAGATCTGCCTGGACAGCATCGGATCGGAGAAGCCTCCAAGCAGACCCCGATCCCATCGGACGAGAGGGTTCGGGCTCGATCGACACGGCTCGACAACTCGGAGGCAGGGTCGCCGGGACCGAGCGCAGGGATCGCGGTGGAAAGGCCACGGGCAATGGCAGCAGATCCCTAACGCGGGCCAGAAGCGACTGGGATGGTGTCAGACGCCAATCAAGACAGCCCCAACCCCGCTGGCAGGGCTACCACCAGGACCTTCACTCCTCATCGTCACCACTACCGGCGGGGACCAGGCGGATCTGCTTGCGGCCGAGCTTGATCTCAAACTCATCGCCAGGCTTGAGGTCGAGCAGGGCCGTGTAGGCCTTGCCAACAAGCAGATTGCCATTGCCCTGGACAGTGGCCACATAGCTGAGCTTGCGACCACCCTTGCCAGCGACAGACCTGCCACCGGACTCGCCAAGGCTGACACCCTTGGCCTCCAGCAGGGCCTCGTAGAAGGCGGTGAAGTTCAGCCGCTCGGTGCCGTCCTTCTTGGTGCTGACGTAGCCGCAGGCGCGGACGAGATCGCTTTTGCTGGCGTCGCCGATCTCCTTGACCTTGGAGAGGAGTTCAGACCCGGTAAGCATTGACTTGTGTAGAACCGACTTTCTAAAGATAGCGTCTCATAGGGATGCCCGCAGCCCCCCACTCCAGCCCAAGGCTTCCAACCAGCTGCCGCAGCCTCAATGGCAAGAGGATGGGCTAGCCCCAGAGCACCGCTATGCGGTTCCATGGCAGCGGGGATTGAACCGCAGCAAACGGCCCCAAGCAGTTCGTCCGATCCACCTCTCCCCTTACCGCCAGGATTGGGGCTCTGGGGGGTGGTGATCATGCCGGACCTCCCGGGCACGCTGAGAGACCAGGATGCCGACCTGCCCGCTGGCGCAGGCGGACCATACTGCCTGCAGATCCATTCACCGTCTGAATATGCGCTACCTGGCGCTGGCGACCCTGCTGGCCCTGATGGCCTTTTTCGCCGCCGCTGAATTCGCCCTGATCCGCCTAAGGCCGAGCCGGGTTCAACAGTTGCGAGAGGACGCCATCCCGGGCGCCCAGTCCGTAGGCCGCCTGCAGCGGCGGCTGCGCCGGGTGCTGGTGGCCACCCAGCTCGGAGCAGTGCTCGCCCTGCTTGCCATGGGCTGGATCGGCCGCGGCCTTGCCGGACAGCTGGGTACCGCCTTCGGCAGTGCCATCGGCCAGCGCTGGATCGATTCCCTCAGTTTCCTGGCACTGGTGCTGCTGGCCACCGTGATTGGCGGCCTTCTTCCCAAGGCCTGGGTGTTGCACCGGCCCGAAACCTCGGCCCTGCAATTGGCGCCGCTGCTGGAATCTCTCACCGGCACGCTGTCGCCACTGCTGCTGTTGATCGAACGGTTCACCGCCGTTCTGCTGCGACTGCTGGGCCTTCCGCGCAACTGGGATGAGCTGGTGCCGGTGCTCTCGGCAGGTGAGCTGGAGACCCTGATTGAAAGCGGCAGCGTTACCGGGTTGATGCCCGATGAGCGCAGCATTCTCGAAGGCGTCTTCTCCCTGCGCGACACCCTGGTGCGTGAGGTGATGGTGCCCCGCTCAGGGATGGTGACGCTCGATCTCGATGTCTGCTTTGCTGAGATGATGGAGGCGGTCCATAGCAGCCAGCACGCCCGTTTCCCGGTGATCGGTGCCTCCCTCGATGATGTGAGAGGCGTGCTCGACCTGCGGCGCCTGGCCGAACCGATCGCCCGCGGCGAGCTCAGGCCCGAAACACCCCTCGCCCCCTATATGTTGCCAGTCGCCCAGGTGCAGGAAAGCACCTCCCTGGCCGACCTGCTTCCCCTGATCCGCAGCGGCCAGCCCCTGCTGGTGGTGGTCGATGAGCACGGGGGCACCGAAGGGTTGGTGACCGTGGCGGATCTCACCAGCGAGATCGTTGGGGAGGACGAGAACCCCCTCGAGGCCGCCCAGGACCTCCAGCCCCTGAGCGAAGGCGGCTGGTCGGTGGCGGGAGACCTGGAGATTTTCGAGCTCAACCGTCAGTTGGCCTTGCAGGTGCCTGAGGCGGAAGACCACCACACCCTCGCCGGCTTCCTGTTGGAGCGGTTCCAGCACATCCCGGCGGCGGGTGAGAGCCTGCGCTGGAAGGGGGCCCGCTTCACCGTGCTCAGCATGGATGGCCCTCGGATCGAGCGGGTGCAGATCCTGCCCACCGGCGGCGAGGGTGCCTGATCACCGATAATCCACGGGTTGTGCGTTGCGGCTGCCATGAACCCTGTGCGCGTCGGGGTGATCGGCATCGGCAACATGGGCTGGCACCACGCCCGCGTGCTCAGCCTGTTGCGTGATGCCGAGCTGATCGGCGTGGCCGATCCCGATCAGGAGAGGGGGCGCCTGGCCGTCGAGCAGTTCGGCTGTCGCTGGTTCCCCGACTATCACGACCTGCTGGCGGAGGTGGAGGCGGTCTGCATCGCAGTGCCCACCCTGCTCCACCACCGCGTTGGCATGGCGGCTCTGGAAGCCGGTGCCCATGTGCTGATCGAGAAGCCGATCGCAGCCACCCAGGAGGAAGCCACCGCCCTGATCCAGGCGGCGGAGACGGCGGGGCGACTGCTTCAGGTCGGCCACATCGAGCGCTTCAACCCGGCCTTCCGCGAACTGCTCAAGGTGGTGGCGGGTGAAGAAATCGTGGTACTCGAGGCGCGAAGACACAGCCCCAACCCCGACCGTGCCAACGATGTATCGGTGGTGCTCGATCTGATGATCCATGACATTGACCTGGTCCTGGAGCTGGCCGGCTCACCGGTGGTGCGGATGGCAGCGGCGGGCGGCCGCAGCGCCGAGGGCCCGATCGACTACGTCAATGCGACCCTCGCCTTCGCCAACGGCGTGGTGGCCAGCCTGACCGCGAGCAAGATGGCCCACCGCAAGATCCGGCGGCTGTATGCCCACTGCCGGAACAGCCTGATGGAAACCGATTTCCTTAAACACAACCTGCGCATCCACCGCCGCTCCCACGGCTCTGTGAGCGCCGACCACGGCGAGCTGGTGTATCGCAACGATGGCTTCATCGAGGAGGTGAGCACCACCTCGATCGAACCTCTTTATGCCGAGCTGGAGCATTTCCTCCAGTGTGTGCGCGGCGTCGAGGTGCCGGCGGTCGATGGCCTTCAAGGCTCGCGGGCCCTGCTGTTGGCCGATCTGATTGAGCGATGTGTCGAGCAGCCCAACCTCTGCATGACCCTCGACCAGCCGATCTGAGCGGCCCTGGCTCGGAATGGCCCGGGCCCGCGTCGGCATGCACCACCAGGGGTTTGCCAGATTCAGCCGTGCCTGGAGCCGGCGGCATCCTCCTCGGTAACGGTGGTGGTGAGCTGGCGCAGGGCCAACAGCTGCCAACGGCGACAGGCCGCCGGTGAGGCCCGGTAGAACGCCTCCCAGGCCTCGGCCTTATGGAGGCCGTACTCCGCAGGGGGCACCACGGGGTGGCGCTGCTGCCAACCGACCCGCACGGCGTGGCCGATCACCACATCAAGGGCGAGGTCGTCGTCGAACTTCACCTGGGGGTTCTCACCGACGAAAGCGATCAGGGTCAGCAGGGCCTCGGTACAGAGCTGCCGGTATTCAGGGGCCTCGATCTTGCCGAGCAGCTGTTCGACCAGGGAGGCAAAGTTGCGCTCTCCGGGCGTTTTCTCGCTCAGCAGCTCGCTCTCCAGGCGGTTGCGACGCTCCAATTTGTCGCCGATCACCAGACCGCGGCAATGGTGGAGCAGATGCCAGATGCCGGGATAGAAATCGCGAGGCACCAGCCCGAGGGCACCAAGGCGAAGGCGGTGCTGCAGCCAGTCGCCGCTGCTGGGGAGATCCTCGAGCGGATCTGGCACCTCCCAGCGCACCCGTCCGCGCAGATGGAGCTGCTCCTTGCGTTGCAGGGCATCGCGGGCGTGCTCCACATCGGCCAGCACGCCCCGCAGGCGACGGCGGATGGCATGGGGCGGCAGCCCACAGAGGCTCTCGAAGGCATCGCTGGGGCTGAGGTTCTCCTCGGCGGCCAGCTCACCGGTGAGCAGCAGCAGCAGCTGGCCGAGCTGGATGGTGAGGCTGCCGCTGAGCAGGGCGGGCTCAAGCCTGGCCAGACCATCAACAGCCAGCAACAATTCCTGCTGCAGCATCCACTCCCGACTGTCTTCGCCGCTGAAGCGCCGAATCATGGTGGCGATCCGCCTGCTGCCCAGGGGTTGGCTGATCAGGGAGTCGCTGGTGTAGTTACGGCCCACCACCACCTGCTTCTGTCGGACCAACAGATCGGTGAGAGCATCTTCGAGCTGGGGGTGCACCAGGCCCATGGAGCCAGCGGCCCTGCGCACCACATTCCAGTCGGCCTCTGCCAGGGCACGGCGATAGACCTCCTCCAGCAGGCTGCTGAGCACCACGGAACCCTCGGCAGCCGGGGCCTGAAGCTTCGCCCGGGGTCCAAGCCGCCGAGCGAGCAGCTCCAACACCTCCCCCTGCTCCTGCAAGGAACCACTGCGCCAGAGGCGCTCCACCAGGGCGGCGGCGGAGATGTCATCGAGCTCCTGCTCCTCTCGGGCGGTGAGGGGGGCGCGGCTGGTGATCGGGGGCAACAATGTCTGCGGGTGGGGGCGAAGATCGCAGGCAGCCATCGCCTGCAGCGGCAGGTCCACCCAGCTCGCCTGGCTGATCAGATCGTCGTGGCTGGCGAGCTGCACAGGCACCCCCTCGAGGTTGCCACTGGCCAGCTGGCGCCCCAGGGCGAGGAACGCCTCCGGATCCCGCCGAAAGGGCCCGGACGGCACCGGGATCACCAACACCGGCAGGCCCGGTCCCCGCCAATGACGTTGGAGCAGCCGCAGCTCGCTGGCCACCGCATCCACCAGCTGGCAAGGATCATCGGCGAGATAGAAGGTGTCCTCCTCCAGCACCGCCGGCAGGAAGGCGATCCGATCGCTGCCTTGGCTGTAGAGGCGGGCCGTGGCCATGGTTTCCATGCGCACGGGCGGATGGCCGCTGAGGCCCAGGCGGGGGTTGGCACCCACGGCGGCCATGCGCTGGGCAAGCTCGCGGGAACTGGCCAGCCGCAGTGGTGGATCGTCATTGGGAAGGGCCTCCAGGGAGGCGATCGCCCTGGCCTCCGCGGCGGCGGCACGGCGATCACCGGTGAGCACGGCCGCCGGATCCTCCGCCGGCAGACCTGCCTGGCGCAGGGCTGACGCCACGGCGGAATCCGCAGGGGCAAAGGCGACCAACACCTCGGAAGCCCCAAGCGGGGCACTGAGGCGGCGACCGCTGGGGTCGAGATCCTCCGGAGTGATCAGGCCCTCGAGCAACAGATCCCCGAGCCAGGTGAGGCTCTGGGTCCAGAGCAGGGGGACATTGTCATTGGGCTGGCGGTCCTGGCTGCCGGGGCGGAGCCGTTCGGCATCGAGGCAGGTCTCGGGGACCAGGTACAGCTCCGGCAGAAGCGGCAGCCCATCCACCACCAGGCTGAGGGCGCTGAGGCGCTGACGCCAGTGGCGGGCCTCATCCCAGCGCCCCTCACAGCAGGCGGTGACCAGCTCATAGGCGAGAAACAGGGGCCATTCACACTCGATGTGCTCGAACTCCGCCAGTTCCTCGCGCTCGTAGTGCAGGCGGGTCACGTCCTCGTTGACGCACTGGTGACCGTCGCGGCGGAAGCGCTTGTAGCCGTAGCGGCCACCGAGATCGCGGCGGATCTTGGCGCGGGTGCGCTCCACCAGAGCTGGGTTCTCCACCGCCCAGGCCGGGTAGCCGATCACCGCCAGGCAGCCGCTGTCGGCCTCCTTGCTGGCGGACTCGCGGGGAAGCAGGCTGCGCAGGGCACGGCGCAGCCGCACGATCGCATCATGGGGAATGGTGAGGCAGCAACTGCCGTCGCCATTGGCGCCGTAGAGGTCGAGGCCATCGAGGGATTCGAGGGCCGCCTTGACCAGGCCGATGGAGCTGGCATTGCGCTCCGGCAGGCCATGGTTGCCTTTGTCACCGCGCTCCCAGATCCCATAATCGGGGATCCGATAGGCACGGGCCACGTAATAGACGAGATTTTGGATGAAATCACGCTCGTGATTGGTCTGCACAATCACCAGGCCGGAGCGGGTCAGCTGGGCCAGCTGCAGCAGGTAGAGGGCGGTGGCATCGAGCTGCAGGTGTCCCCAGCCGTCATCCGGCACCACGGGATCGCCTGTGGCGGTGGAAAACTTGGCGTGGATCGCATCGAGGCGGTGCAGGCTGGTCTTGAAGCGCTCCACCTTGGCCGACTGCCGCAGCATCGCTGAGAGCAGCCCACGCATGAGCTGAAGCACCCGCTGCTCCAACTCATAGGCACGCCGGCAGGGGCCTCGCAGGCGCCGGTAAGCCAGGGCCAGCCCCCAGACGCACTGAATCGAATAGACGCAGTCCCGCACCCAGGCGTCGCCATAGTTGCCGTGCACGGTGTGGGCCGTGCTGGCCGGAAGCAGGCCGCTGACCGGGTGCTGGCGCTCCAGAACCACGGCGCTGATCTGGCGGTCCAGGTCCTGAAGGCGACGCCAGGCGATGGCAGGATCCGGAGGTTGGGGGGGTGGCACGGCGTCAGGCTTGGCGGAGGCGGGCTCGGCACCGGCGGGGGAGCTGGCGGGGAAGGCGTGGCTGACCATCTCTCTCGACGCTCCTCTTGGACGGGAATGGACTCGGACGGAAATGGACTCGGAAGGGTTGGACTCGGAGGACCCGATGCGGACCGGACCTGGGCTGGGACGGACCCCATGGGAGAGGGCCTGGAGCCGGGAGGCCTGGACCAGGAGGGTTTCGCGGCCTGGAGCCTGACCCCACACCATAGATTTTCTTCCACCGCCCCCCCAGGCCATGGCAGCAATTGAGACGGCACCGCTGCGTGTGCCCGTGCTAGGCATCGGCGTCGATGTGTCCGCCGATGTCCTGGCGGAGGCCATCGCCCTGCACGCCCGCGGCGGTGGTCAGATTGTCACCCTCAACGCCGAAATGACGATGGCGGCCCGGCAACAGCCAGAGCTGGGGGCCGTGATCGCCGCTGCCGATCTGGTGATTCCCGATGGGGCAGGGGTGGTCTGGGCCCTCGGCAGGCAGGGATTCCGGGTGCGACGGGCCCCTGGGATCGAGCTGGCACGGCAGTTGCTCGAGCATGCCGCGTCCCACGATTGGCGGGTGGCGTTGGTGGGGGCCAGCCCAGGGGTGATGGACACCCTGGTGCGACGGCTGGGCAGGGAGCTGCCGGGGTTGAACTTGGTGTGGAGCAGCCACGGGTTCCGCAACGCAGCGGAATGGCCCGATCTGGAGCGCCAGCTCCTGGATGCCCATCCCGACCTGGTGCTTGTGGCGCTGGGGGTGCCCCGCCAGGAGACCTGGATCCGCGACCTGGCACCACGCCGCAGCGGTCTGTGGATGGGCGTGGGTGGCAGCTTCGATGTCTGGGCCGGAACGAAGAAGCGCGCACCCGGCTGGATGCGCGCCCTGCAGATCGAATGGTTGTACCGCCTGGTTCAGGAGCCGAGCCGCTGGCGGCGGATGCTGGCCCTGCCCGAATTCGCGATGGCGGTGCTGCGGCAGCGTGGCTGAGGCGCAGCCCTACTCCTCATCCTGATAGTCGCGAGCCAGGCGCTCAAATTCGTTGGTCGAAGCCAGGGACGGGCGAGGGGCGCCAAGCACCGTCTGGAGCAGGGTGGGGCGGTAGGGCTTGGAGCGACCGATAGAGGCAAAACCGATTGCACTGAGCAGGGCCATGAAACCATCCCTGACGATGGCAATCCAACCGTTTCGCCATAGCTCTTTGGTCCGCAGCTTGATAACAGCCTGACGCTCACGGACCTTAGGCTCGATCTCGCTGATCAGGCGATCTCTCACCTTGATGGGATCATTCTTAATGGAGCTGGCAGAATCAACATTCACCCCAGGGATTCCTTTGATAATCGCCTCCAGGTCCTCGGAGCTACTGGCGGCGTAGAGAGACCGAAGCGATTGAAGCATGGGGTTGACATCAACACCCTCCAGCCAAGCCTTCTGCTTGACCAGCCGCTGCCCTGACCAGCATTGCAAGGGGATGAGCAGCAGATAGGCGATGGCAACCCAGCTGCACAGACGACGCAATGAGGTGATCGAGAAGGACTCCTTGGTTCGATCACGAAGATGGGCAGCCAGCAGAATCAGACCGACCCCGATCAGGGGCAGACCGCCACCGCCGCGCAGGGCGGCGAGCACGGCCTCGAGCCACTCAGCATCCCGCAGCTTGGGGGGAAACAGGGAAGCCAGCACGGTGACCACGAAAGTAGCCAGCAGGACGACGCCAATCCAGCGGAGCAGGTCAGCCAAATCCTGATCCCTGCGACTCGACGGAAGCTGGGCAGGCGCCGAGGAATAGCTTCGCTCGGAGGATTCTCGCGAGCCCCTTGAACCCGTCATCTGCAACCTGAATATTCAAGACTTGGAGGGATTCTAAACCGGGTCGACTGCGGCATCAATGGGAACGGCAGGGTTCGCCGATCGTCCTGCGATGACTGAACAACCCAATGGCTATTGGCCGTAAAAATATTTGCGGTAGAGCCTCGATTTTCGCGAGCATCTTGTCAGCAAAAAGCCTGGGTATCACCCCAGGCGTTGAAACCTTGCCAACCGTTCCACCCTGACCGCCTGGGCTCTGGCGCGAAGGGGCTGGACTGGGCTGGTGTGATCACTGGACCGGGCTGGGGTGATCAGCGGAAACCGACCGAGGCCTGCCAGACGAAGGCGAGCAACAAAAAGAACAGGGGAATGATCGGAAGGATGTCCACCAGGGGACCGAAGGCCTGGTAAGCCTCAGGAAGCTGGGCCAGCAGGGTGCCGTGGGAAGCGAGACCGGCCAGCAGGTGGTGCGCCATGGGAATTGCGGGGCCCTCGCCAGGGCCCGGTGGGGTGGCAGGAAGCTACCACGTGTGCGCCGCCGGAGAATCCGCCCGCCAGGGAGCGAAATCCTCTGCAAAGCATCCCTCCCGAATCGCCTGGGCCATGGCGGTGCTGAAACGCAACAGGGTGGTGAGGTTGTGGAGGCTGAGCAGGGTGCGGCCCAGCATCTCCTCGCTGCGGATCAGGTGGTGCAGGTAGGCGCGGCTGTGGCTGCGGCAGGCCAGGCAGGGACAGCCGGGATCGAGGGGGCTGTGGTCGTGGCGGAAGCGGGCGTTGCGCAGGTTCCAACGCTCGCCTCCCACCAGCGCCGCCCCATGGCGTCCCAGCCGGGTAGGGAGCACGCAGTCAAACAGATCGAAACCCTGGGCCACGGCCAGGGCCATCTCCGGCAGGCTGCCCACGCCCATCAGGTAGTGCGGTTTCGCCTCCGGCAGCAGAGGCCCCAGCTGGCGCACGATGCGGTGCATCTCCTCCACCGGCTCCCCCACGCTCACGCCACCCACGGCGATGCCCGGCAGATCGAAGCCCGCCACCACCCGCAACGATTCGGCACGCAGGGCCGGGTGGCAGCCGCCCTGCACAATGCCGAACAGGGCCTGACCAGGGCTGTCGTGGGCCACCACGCAGCGCTCCAGCCAGGCATGGGTGCGCCGGCAGGCCGCCGCCACCTCGGCTTCGCTGGCAGGCCAGGGTGGGCACTGGTCGAAGGCCATCGCCACATCGGCGCCCAGGGCGATCTGGATCGCCATCGCCCGCTCCGGTGTCAGGGTGATGCGCGCCCCATCGCGGGGGGAGCGGAACACCACACCGTCGTCGTCGATGCGGTTGATCGCCCCGAGACTGAACACCTGGTAACCACCGGAATCGGTGAGCAGCGGCCCCGTCCAGCCCATGAACCGGTGCAGGCCGCCTGCTTCGGCCACCACCGCCTCACCGGGCTGGAGATGCAGGTGATAGGTGTTGGCCAGCACCATCTCGGCCCCGGTCTCGGCCAGCTGGGGGATGGCCACGCCCTTCACCGTGGCGGCGGTCCCCACCGGCATGAAGCGGGGCGTATGCACAGGCCCGTGGGGGGTCTGGAAACAGCCGCAACGGGCCCTGGTGCGGGGGCAGCGGGCGGTGATGCTGAAGCGGAACAGCCCGGGGTCAGCCGCTGTCCCAGCCTCTGCGGGGCCTGAAGGGGATGGGGGGAGCGACGCGGCCATAGATCCCGAGGCTACGGGCCGGCACGTCCCGGCCTCGCCCCCCAGGCGGCGGCACGGTGGGCCGCAGGATCATGGCCCGTACCGGCCCCATCCCCCCGCCGCCCCATGCCCCCGCCCGTCCGGCCAGCCCCCGCCTCGGCCCCGCTCTGGCTGAGGGATCTGGCCGGGGCCTGGATCTTCTATTCCGTGCTGCCCGCCTGGCCCTGGCCCCAACCGCGCTTCCGCCGCATCGCCCGCTTCGCTCCCTGGGTAGGGGCCTTCCTGGGCGGCATTCAGGCGATCCTCTGGTGGGGGCTGGAGGGCAGGGTGCCGCCCCTGACCCAGGTGGCGCTGGCACTGGCCGCCGCCCTGCTGCTCTCCGGTGGCCTGCACATGGATGGCGCCATGGACACCGCCGATGGACTGGCCGCCGGTGATCGGCTGCTGGAGGCCATGGAGGACAGCCGGGTCGGGGCCAGCGGAGCGCAGGCCCTGGCCCTGCTGCTGCTGCTGCGGGCCGCCGCCCTGGCCTGGCTCGGCCCCGCCGCCCCGGCGGGGCTGCTGGCGGCGGCCATCTGGGGGAGGGTGGCGCCATTGCTGGCGATGGCGCGCTTCCCCTACCTCCGGCCCGGCGGCACCGCCGGCTTCCACCGCGCCCACTGGGCCGGGCTGCGAGCTGAACTGCGGCCCAGCCTGGGGCTGCTTGGCCTGCTGCTGGCCCTGACCGGCAGCGCCGCCGCCCTGGGACTCCCGGCCGCGGCCCCGCTTCTGGCCGCCCTGCTGGCCGGCCCTATTCCGACCCTGCTGGTGCCCTGGTGGCTGGGGCGACGCCTGGGCGGCCACAGCGGCGACAGCTACGGAGCCTGCGTCGAATGGGGGGAGGCGCTGACCTTGCTGCTCGCGGCGGCGGCGCTGCCGTGGCTCAGGGGGCTGCTGGGGCTGTGGGCAACGGGCTGAGGGGAAGCCGCAGCAGGAAGGCATTGCCCTGGGGCGGCAGGGAGGGATCGAGGGCGGCCGGTGGGATCACCAGGCCGAGGTCCCCCCCCAGGCTGCGTGCCAGGTCCCTGGCCAGGGCCAGGCCAATGCCAGAGCCGGGACGATCGCGACCGCGGCTGCCCCGTTGGCCCTTGAGGAAGATCAACTCCCGCTCCTGGGAATCGATGGCCGGACCCCCATCCCAGACCGCCAGCTCGACCCCTCCGGGTTCGTTGGCCCCATGCAGCCCCACCGCCACACCGACGGGGCTGTAGCGGAAAGCGTTTTCCAGGAGGTTGGCCAGGATCTCGGCCACCGCGCCGCTGTCGCCCCGCCAGTCGGGGAGGCAGGCGGGGGCCTGCCAGGGGCGGCCCTGCAGAGCGGCCGTCGCAGCGGCGCGCTGGAGCAGGGGGGTGAGCGGCTCAGCCAGGGGCTGGCCGGCGGGACCGCTGAGCAGGGGTGGCAGCAGCAGGGGCTGGGCCTCGACCGCGGGAGCGATCCGGGGCTCCGGATCGGTGATGGCGTGGATCGCATCCACATAGCGCTGCAGCTGCCGCTCCTCGGCCAGGAGTCCCTCCACCAGGCTGCGATTGTCACCGTCCTTGTCGATGCGGCGCAGCAGCAGCTGCCCGAAGGTGCGCAGGGCGGTGAGGGGGTTGCGGAGCTGATGCACCAACAGCTTCAGCTGCTGATCCTGGAGATCCAACCGCCTCCGCAACCGCTCGCCCTCCCGCTCCAGCAGCACCGCATCGGCCAGGCAGAGGGCCATCGCCTGCAACCGCTGTCGCAGGGGCTCGGACCAGGGACCAACGGCCACCGTCTCGACCTGCAGGGCGCCGAGCAGCGCGGGGCCATCACGCAGCGGCAGCCAGCGACGGGCCTCGGAGGGCACCCGCAGCGACCCAGCGCCGACGCTGGCCTCAAGGGCGCGCCCATCAACGGGCCAGCGAGCCACGGGCACGAGCGAAGGGGCGCCCTGGTCGTTGGCGTGAGCAAGGTACACCACCAGGGAACGCACCTCAGGGCAATCGGCGGCCTGGGCCAACTGGTGGCTCAGCAGCGCAAGAAACCTGTCGGAGGCTTGGATCACGGCCGGCGGGGGGCACCGCTAAGCGGCGGCGAGGCGGGAGATCGGCGGCAAATCTGTCGAAAATCCGAAAAAGTGGTCTAGATTACCGACAACGACCACTACTCCGCAGTCCGCAACCAGCGGACGGCAGATCAGCGTCGAAATGACCAGGGTGCCGCCCAGGTCTCCTGAGCTTCCGTTCCCGCGGTTGCACCAGAGTTCCGGATGGCACCGGATCGACCACCCACCCGTTTCCTGGGTGGGGCTGTGATCCGATCGACACGACCCTGTTGCGCTTTCTCCTCGCAGAGGCTACAGCAGAGGCTGATGGGCTCCTCTCCTGTCCGGACCGCTCTCCTCGGAGAAAGGACCGCTTCGCGTCGCGTCACCCCCGGTCACTTCTGCGCCACCTCGGTGGCTTCGACCTGATCTCGCCAGACCGCTGCGAAAACGACCGACGTAGGGGCGTGGATCCGGGGCCATCCGGCCTCGATCCTCCCGGGAAGCCGCGTGCGCCTGTACGCGTTTTTCCGGCGATCCGAAACCCACCTGACCACCCCCATCGGCTCGTCAGAGCCAGCGTTCCATGTCAAAGAAGCGCAAGCGGATCAGTCGCCGTCGCCTCGCCGGCCAACGCGTCCTTGCCCACGTCCCCACCTTCAACCTCGAGACCGGCTCCCACAAGCCCGTCACGGCGGCCCGCCGCTACATCGCCGAAGCGGCGCTCGTGGCTCCCGCCATCCTCAACGTCCGCCGCAACGAGCACACCACCGATCGCTTCTTCTGGGGCGAGAAGGGTCTGTTCAGCGCCCAGTACGCCGAGGAGAACCACTTTCTCTTCCCCTCCCTGCGCCTGATCGTGGATCGCATCGGCGAGGAGGTCCTGTTCGAGGGTCTCGAAGCGCTTGCGGCCGATGACTGGGAGGAAATGGAGGAATACGAATACGCCTTCGTCTGATCCCGCCCCAGTGGCAGGCACCCTGCCACTGGACGAAGCCCAGGGCCAATGCCCCCCGCAGACTGGCCCAGGCCGCTGCCTGGGGAGCGGAGCACAGGCCAGGCGGCCTCAGGCTTGCCAGCCCACAGCCCGCCGGCCCAGCACCGACCAGCCCAGCCCGGACCAGCCCTAGGGCCGGGCTTTGCTTCGCCTGGGCGAACCCAAGGGAGCCCGGACTCATGGCGTCGCCCCCTCAGGCCCAGCCATCGGCAAGGCTGGCGCGAATCGCAGGGAACAGCTCCTGATCAATGCTGTGACCGCCACGAAACCCCAGCTGCCGCACCGTGCCGCCCGCCGCCTCGATCTGCTGG
>Ga0315899_10003202_pt1 | contig 17848 bp, 41 predicted proteins | sample LakEriMetagenome_2_FD_203518 | JGI IMG/M metagenome (GOLD analysis project Ga0315899, IMG submission 203518) | Freshwater fungal communities from buoy surface, Lake Erie, Ohio, United States - Buoy 4 MA112 | ecosystem: Environmental > Aquatic > Freshwater > Lake | place: USA: Lake Erie, Ohio... | reverse complement strand
TACCTGGTACAAATCCTAAATCTCTTGAAGGTACTGCTGAACGAATGATAATGATTCTGTTGTAATGTGATGCATCGTCTAACAAATCTTTAAGACCAAGATACATTGCAAGAAAAGATTTACCTGACCCTGCTGATCCTGATAAGACTAAATGATTACCTGCTTCATATGCTTCAAATGTTCTTTCTTGATTCTCTGTTAAAGGCTTTATTTTTTTAAGTGAAAAATGTTGTGATTTGGCTTCTGCTGCTGCTGTTCTTTTTCTTGGTGCCAATTGTTTCTCCTTTACCATTCACGAGGCATTTTAGTTTTGTGACCATGCTTTACTGTATTGTGTGGAACTTTTTCTTTGATGCGACCTATAATCTCTCTTTCAAATCTTGCATCGGGTTGACCAATACCAGGAACAGACATACGCATACCATCACCTAAGATGGGTGCTTCGTCTATGTATCTTTCTAAGTGGGGATTTTGTTCTTTGAATTTATCATACTGTGATATTCTCATAGTATGTTCTTCAATTTCATTGGTTTCTTTGTTCAAGAATTCGTATGTTGGCATAGTGTTATATCATTAGGTTTGTCATTAATAATCGCAGTAGAGGTTACTCTATCTATTTGAAGGTAACCGTGACACACAATATTCCAATGTTGTCCATCTTCTTCAGATTCACCTTTACATGGCACATTGATAGTCACATTCTTAAAAAGATATTCTCTATTGTTTTCAAATACTCTCCAAACATGATCAGGTGTGCCTCTACCTGGATTACCTCTTGTTTGATTGTATCGTATCTTATATTTATTCATATGATAATTGTTTCGGATGGTGGGTTATAATTTTTAATTCTTCCTACACCTAGATTGAAATGAATAAATGTGAAGGAATCGTCATTTCCATTTCTAGTAAATCCGTGAGGCAACCATGAATTAGTGAAATATAACATCCCTGGCTTTGGATCAAAAAAAGCAATGGTGCTTGCATCGGTCAACTCATTCACGTTTTTGGGAGGCATGTTAATTTGACGTTTTGCTGGTCTTGGATCATATACAGAAAACTTACAAGAATTTTCTGGTACATCTAAGAAATATATTCCTGTCAGTTGATTACCAAAACCATGTACATGTTCTTCGTGACCAGAATATTTTTCGTGTTCTTGACACCAAAACTCCCTACACGTTACGACCCATCCTTCCATATTGTAACCTTGTGATTCTAAGATATTATGTCCAGTACCACAAATATATTCAACCATTGGATACAGTCTAGAATCATCCATATACTCTGTCATGTGTACAGGATATGCAGGATTACAAGTGGATTGTTTTTTTGTTTCTGCTAGATAGGCATAAGAAACTTCTTTCGCTATCTCAAGATATTGTGGGCTGTGTATCCAGTACACATTAGAAGGATAAAGACTTTGTACATTCAGCATATTTTCCATCATTCAATCTTCCATAAAATATAGTATAATTATATATGATTGTAACGTAGTAGTCAAGTATATTTAGTTCCAATACTTACTAGCATCTAAATTCTTCCAATATTTCTCATTGTTTCTATTCCAAAAATTCTTGATGAGGTACCAAGCCATACCAAAGTAACCCATCTTTTTAAATCGTCTAGCATCTTGGCCAAAATAGTGATTTATTATTTTAAACTTTTTGGGATCATACATTCGTGAAAGGAAGTAATCTTCTGACGTTAAAAACTTATCTTGAAACCCACCAAACTCATCAAACTTACTCTTGCGAGTTAACATGAATGCACCAACAGCAAAAGGAGAGAAATGTTTTAGTATATGATTGATCTTATTGAAAATCATAAACCCAAGTTCTGCTTTCCAATTATCTTCATAACACTTGATGTTTGCTCCAATCAAATCTAAGTTGTTGTGTTCCATCTCAAAAACAGCATCACGAATTGTGTAATTATCAAAGAATATTACATCGGCATCTATGAATAGAATATAAGGTGTCGTAACTAGTTTGGCTGCATTATTTCTTGCAGTTGCAACAGGACCACCTTCAATAATTTCAATATTCAAAAAAGCACGATTATTTCTTATTACTTCTCTAGTGTTATCTGTTGAACAATCGGCAATAATAATTCTAGTGTCACCTATCTTCTGTTGACGTAAAGAATTAAGCAAATGATTTATATAATTTTCTTCGTTCCTACAAGGAATAACAATAGTAATTTTATCGCTTAGTTTCATCTCTTTACACACTTTCCTTCAACTTTGAAATTATCAAACTTCAACCAGTATGTCATAGACTGTAAAGTTTGTTCACATTGTTGTTGTGTTTCAAACTGCAAATTAATTCTTCCTGGAATGTCCTTTGGATTGTTTATGTGTACCGCTATCAATATCATCAACCACATTATCGCTCTCCTGTGTCCATGTGACTATTTCCCATCTGCCATCATGATGCTCAACAAGTGCAGTCAACGATTCAACCCAATCACCATCATTCATATAAACAACACCATCAATTTCTTTTATCTCTGCATGATGAATATGCCCACAAATTACTCCATCAAATCCTTTTTTCTTACAATATACTGTTAAATTTGTTTCAAATTGAAACATGAAGTCTACTGCTTTTTTTACCCGGTGTTTAAGATAGCGACTGAGACTAAAATAACCAAAGCCCATTCTATGTAAGATGCTATTGATTCTAGTATTGAAAGATAAAACGGCGTCATATGCTTTGTCTCCTAAAAATGAAAGCCAAGGGGCTAGCCTTGTAATACCGTCAAACAAATCGCCATGTACCACAAGATAATGTTTACCATCAGCACCAATATGTTCTATTTGATTGTATACTTCTACCATTCCGAAATTTAAATTGTATTGTAAATACGGTCTGAGAAACTCATCATGATTTCCCAATACATAAACTACTCTAGTGTCTCTCTTAGCATGACCTAATATTCTGCGAATCACATTTGTGTGACTTTGTTTCCAACGCCATTTATTCTGTTTAATTTTCCACGCATCAATTATATCACCCACAAGATATAGTGTTTCACATGTATTATGCTTGAGAAAATTGTTAAGATGTCCGGCTTTACAATCTTTCGTTCCTAAATGAACGTCGGATATAAAAATACTACGGTATGTTTTTTGCATATTAGTTCTGGTTACGGGTCCAGAGTCACCTTATCATTGTGACCGATTTATATAATTAGAAGTTTAGTTGGCTTCTAAACATAATAGCACGGTCACCATTCACACGGCTACCTGAGCTACCTACAAGTGCATCAAATTTAGTGTCAACATAGTTCACCATGAAACGCATATTATCGGTAACAAACCATGTGATACCATAGGTCATGGCAGTAGCACGATTTGATTTACCAGTAGCAACTGTGATATTGCTGGCATCAAACTCACTCATACGCACATTGACTTGCACGGCACCTTTACCACCTTTGTCTAAAGGATTAGCAGGTTTGATTGCACCAAATACACCATCTTTGTAGTTATATGATTCACCAGTCAGATTGTATGCTGCAAGAACATAATAGCCTTTAATTTCTTGATTGTTTCCTGTTGTAGGATCATATATGAAATTAAATTGTTCTGCTTGTACTTTCAAAGCATTATATGCAAATGCTGCTTCAAGGCCTTGACGGGTTCTCTCAGTTACACCACCTAATGCAGAGCCAGTGAACCAAGCATTTTGTGAACGTGCTTCTGTTCTGCCACTTGCTGGTGCAACACCACCTTTGATTTCACCTGTACTATATGCAGCACCTAAGTGTAGTGTATATGCTTTGCTACCTTGTAGTTCAGCAATGTTTGTAGTCACACGGCCAATATAATCAAATCCATCCGACACAGCGTCTTTGTTAGCACGACCACGACTTGCTGCAATAGCGTATGTCAAACCAGGCTTAGGAATACCGTGAATCATAAAACCAGTTTCTTTACCAGGAATAAATTCACCTTCAACTTGACCAATCAAACTACGCTCCATCATATCAAGATTGTTGGAACTTTGCAGTTGCTCAAGACTGAATGGCATCTTGAATAAACCGAATTGGTATTGTAGTTCTGGATTGGCTGCATAGTTTACCCATGCAACATCCATTGTGGTTGATGAAGATGCTGCACCGACATCATTACCAAAGTTACCAGAGAATTCATATTTGATGTCTTTTGCGAATTGTCCACGAACACCAAATCTACCACGGCGCATCTCTGCTACGTTTTGATACGAATCCGTGGTTTGACCGACACCGTAATTTGGTGTGTACTGTCGATAGTCCATATGTAATCGACCTGTAAATTGAATGGTGTTGTTACCATCTTTTGATTTAAGTCCGATTCCATTTTCTGTGACTGAACCATCGTTTGCTCTGGCTTGTCTATATTTGACTGAATCGCTAACGTCTTTGTCAATTCGCTGTTCTGCAAACTTTTTGTTTTCTTCTCTTTCTTCATATGCTTTGAGTTTTGATTCATATTCTTTTTGAGTGATTACATTCTTCTCTCTGAGAATATTCAATGTTTCTTTATACTCATCAGCATATGCAGGAATTACTGCGGCTAGTGCAACTACGATAGAAAGTTTTTTAAATAGTTTCATTTTGTCCTCACTTCCAGATTGGGTTACCGTCAGGACCTTTTAGATCCTTACGCCAGTTGTCTTGTACAAGTTTGATTACGTCTTGTGGCATATGAACATATTCTAGTTCAGTTGCCATCTGAGCACCATTCTTGTATGACCAATCAAAGAATTTGAGAACTGCACGACCTGTTAGTGTATCTGCTTGTTGCTTGTGCATAAGAATGAAACTTGCACCTGTTGCTGGCCAAGCATCCTTACCTGTTTGCCATGTGAGTAACAAATACATACCTGGTGCATTTTTCCAATCTGCATTTGCGGCTGCTGCTTTGAATGTAGAATCATCAGGTGATACAAAATTACCATCACGATTTTTTAGTGATGCATAAGGAATTTTATTTCTCTTTGCATATGCATATTCAACATAACCAAACGCACCTTTCAGTCTTTGTACTTGTGCTGCAACACCTTCATTGCCTTTACCGCCTACACCCACTGGCCATTTAACTGCTGTACCTTCACCTACTGCTTTGGCAAATTCTGCATTGGCTTTGCCTAAAAAGTTTGTCCAGATAAATGTAGTCCCTGAACCATCTGCACGATGCACAACAGTAATATTCATTGCAGGTAGATTAACACCAGGATTGATTTCTGCAATTGCTTTATCATTCCATTTTGTAATTTTACCTAAATGAATATTTGCAATAATCTCAGGTGTGAGTTTTAGTTTGCCCGATTCAATACCATCTAGATTAAATACAGGCACAACACCACCGATGATTGCAGGAAACTGCATCAGTCCTTCTTTATCTAATTCGTCTTGCTTCAATGGCATATCACTTGCGCCAAAGTCAACTGTCTTGGCTTTGATTTGACGAATACCACCACCAGAACCGATTGATTGATAGTTTAGACCAATGCCAGTTTGTGCTTTGTATGCTTCAGCCCACTTAGCATAGATTGGGAAAGGAAAGGTTGCACCTGCACCAGTAAATTCTGCTGCTGATACAACCGTAGAGAGAAATAGGAAGGATGCTGCTAATACTTTTTTGAATTTCATGTTATCTCCTTTGGTTGAACTGCTTAAACACTCAAAAAGTAACGGAACTGTCACAATTTGAAATTTTTTTTAAGCGTACAACCCAAGTTCTTGGTTGATATCAACCATTTTCTGGAGACAACCTTCAGTATACCATTTAGGTATAGGTCTTGAATTCACTTTACCTTTCCATGATGCAAGATGCGTCTTATTATTTATGTAATAATTTCTGTAAGAAGCAATGGAATCACCAGAAATTTTTACATCTTCAGGCATAGCAGGTGTGGGTTCAGTAAATACTCTATCATTGGGAATATTCTTAGGATGAATTCTCAATGCTTGTACTAGGCCTATCTGCTCACACTTATGCACCTTACCGTAACGATAGGTATATTCTTTACAGAGAGCCATCAACAAGTGAACAAGCCAATCATAGTTTGCTGCCGATTGTCTTGCCCAAACAGCGGATGGGTGACTGATATGAGTAGCAGAGTAGTAGACATTCTCCATCTCATTGTTCAGTACCCAACGCTTAACATTACGACCAGTTTTTGATTTGGCTTGAGTTTCTGTGCCATCTAGAATACGGTGAGCCGTAGAGAGTAGCTGACAGTATTCTAGAATCATTTTAATGCAATGTTTGTCGTTGTGCATCTCTGCACACTTCACAGGATCATTATGTAGATAAAAGATGTTCATGATTAGAACTTAGGGATCTCCAGTTTATCGGTTTTCTCTTTTGATTCTTTCTTGGTTGGGAAACGAGCAGAAATAGATTCTGCCGTTACTGTTTGCATTGCAAATTGTTTGAATTGTTCATAACTATCTTTTACGGCATATGCAGACTTACCATTAACAGCAGCAGAATCAGCAAAGAACAATACACAACCACCAGCAGCAAGTGGAGCAATCTCAATAATATCATCAAGATTGATGATTACTTTACAGCCTTTTTCTACAGAATCAACTTCAATAAATGTAGCCATTATGCCTCCAAATCGGGTTTAGAATTATCTTTAATTTTTGCTTGCTTTGCTTTTGCTTCTGCAATCTCTGCCCCAATGAAAAGTTTTTTCATGAAAGGAAGATTCTCTTTTGACGTTACAGAGAGCATACGTTTTGTTTCTTGTGACATTTTAAAACCAGAATAAGCTTTCACATTTTCTCCTTAGCGAACTTTGTTACAATCGGGTACAGCAACAAGATAGTTAGTGTATTCATTGTGTGGACGTACAAAGTAACAGTTACCATTTACATCCCACACTAAATGATTCTGTACACCTTTTACATCAGCAAGTGCAGGTGGGTTCTTTAGTTCTTCAAAACTTCTTTTAGCAGTCAAAAACAAAAGAAATGCCAGACCAATCAAAACAACAGCCATCATAACATAGTTTAGATGATTCTTCAAATATTCAATTACTTTCATAGTTTATAACACTCCTACATGAATAAAAACAGCATATGTAATATAACACACTAACGAAACAATTGCAACACCTAATGCATAAAGTGCCAATCTACCAACTCTTTCTTGGTAATATTCTGCTTCAAACTTAATCATATCTCTCTGTGCCCGCATCATAGGCGATACATCACCATCTAACATGGCGAATGTTTTATCTGCTTCTTCTAATCTGCGTTTGGCACTAATGTAATGAATAATGGATATCATGCTATACAGTCCTTCATCTCTCTCCAGTAGTTTCGTTCTGCCCAATGCACAATACACCAATCCTCTATGCATCTTTCTGTTGTTAATTCTTCTGTAGGTTGTTGATTGTTAATCATCTTTGTAAACCAATGCACCCAATACTGTTCTATTATCTCTTGCTCCGATAGTGTTTCCCAATGGGTATATTCATGACCCAAAGTGGTCACATCAGGATAACAGATGGTATAATACTTCATTGTCAATCCCACAGCCCACTATAGTATTTACCAAACAGTCTTAGACCATTCTGTACACGGTCCTCTACCTTCTGCATACCTTCATAGTCACACACATAGGTATGTTTTGGCCCATGACCCATCTGGTAGTATGAGTGTTCGCCTTTAGGTACTTCGTTACCATCTTTATCAACAGGTATCCAAAGCATATCGATTTCACCAGAAGCAAATGATTCTTTCCATGAATCATCTACGATATGCTCAAAGGCAAAAATCATTTCATTCAATACCCATTCCCAACGACGATGGGTGATATCCCAAGAGTCTTTTTGATATTGTTCTTGGTTTTCAAACTCTAATATAAATTGTGATGATCCACCTTCATAGCCAACTATGCGTAGTTCTTCTGGTACATCTTCAGCATCAACTATAGGTGAACCATGTTTGGTATCACGCAGTTGTTTCAGCATAGGAAGAATGATATTGGAGAGAGTACTATCCATACTCCATGTATCCCAATGGTCAATCTTAACATATCTAATGGGAGGATGTATCTTATCTAAGACAGTTTGAATACCACGGGAAATAGGTGTAAGGAAATCAGCAATCTTATCCACCCATTCGGGATGTTCAATGTACTTTTCATCCATAATGATATTACGATTACGGCTGCATTTAGACCAATCAGTCCAAAAGAAAGCATAATCAATCCATGTATATGGTGAATACCAGTGATTACGATAATTGGAAATATATACACGCATTAATCATTATTCTCCATAATATACATCATAACAAAGAAACCAATTATTGTCAAGAAAAAGCCAAACGGATCACCAAGACGAATGGCAAAAAATAAGAAAAGAAAAAAGACAAAGTAGATTAAACTATTTTCCATTTATGATGGCATTGATTTGTTGAGCAGGGATGCCAATATCATAAGCCATGCAATGATGAGTCAACAGTCTAATGACAATAGCAGCCTTATTTATGAGTATACCACGCTCATGCTCACCGAATTGATTTTGAAGCATAGCATACTCACCTAGTTGCTCAATGAACCTATCAACGACCAGAGAGTCTTTGACTATTTCAGTCATGTTCTTTTCCATCAAAGACAGGAAACAATTTCAAAGCCTCAATCTTATCTTGATACTCGGCAATGTATGCTAATTCTTTTTCAATTGCATCCATCAAATCAGTATGTTCTGGTAATGCTGTAGGATTACGCAGCATTACCTCAACATTTACACGATGTTTTTGAATATGGCTCTGAAAATGAATTAAACTTGCTCTTAGGATTTCACCACGCATACTACACCTCCACATATTTGAGTTTAAATTGATCGGCACGATCTTCATAGCCATCATAGCCACGAGGATTGCAAACGATACGGGTAGTGCCTACCATGTAATCAAACTCATCATGGGTATGACCATGCGTCCACAGTTTGATGTTACGGTGATCAAGTATGAATTCTACTAGGTCACTTGAATATGCACCATTGATTTCATGATCCTTTTTATATCTAGGCTTAACACTTTCTTTTGTTGGTGCATGATGACCAACAACCACAAACTTAGTTTCTGGATTCAACGTCAAACAAGTTTTTAGTTTAGCCAAAAACAATTTATGATCTTCTACTGCATCTTGTGGAAGGAAATTACAGTCCTCACCAACTTGTTTATTGGTCACTAAACGAAAATCATTCATACCACGTTGTACACGATAGAACGTAAAAGGATCTTCTTTGTTCATATCAGTCCACAATGTACCGCCAAAGAAAATTGTATCGCCTATACGGATACTTTCTTTATCTAGTACGACTAAATTTTCAAACTTTAGGTATTTGCGGATTAATGGCAAAGTTTCACTAAAGTCACCATTATAATGTTCGTGATTGCCTACAATGTAGAGGACCATCTTAAATTCTTTGCAGCAGTTCTCCACAAAGGCATAGAACCGTTCAGCCATTCCTATTGTTTTAGGAGAGGTATCGGGATCATGTAAGATAGGATCAAGATAACGCAGATTATCGGCAACCAGAATATCTCCACCAAGGATCAATACGTCAGCATTTTCCTCATTGCGGAGAACCAGATCACCAAACTCAAGGTGTAGGTCAGAACAAATGGCGATTTTCATTTTTGAATTTTAAAATGTTCTTTAATTTTGTCTACACAATAGTGACCATCTAAACCTTTATCACCAAGTTCCTCACAGATATTCGTACATTCCCGAACAATCAACTCGGCGAACTTTGACTCGAATGCTTCAGACCATGTAGGTTCGCCTCTAAAATTATCATCGGCATATTTTTCAGCCTGTTCAGAGAGTAGTTGAATTCGTTCGTTCATAGGTATCTGTACAATTCAAAGCGGGCTTCACGAAGGCTTTTATATGATTTGTCTTTTATGTATATGCGTTTAGGTGAGAATACTTTACACTCACCAATAATTGTATTGAAGGTATAGTGGGTATCTTTACCTGCTTCTACTTTTGTTTTGCAATGATAGTCTTTTACCAAACCAGCAAACATAAGCAATTCACGGAACTCATCCGATACTAATTTACGAAGATATGCATTGTTCATTTGATAACACCTTTTCTCACTTGATAAGACATTATAACATAGTTGGTGTCAATTGTCAACTATTTTATTGTCCCGTTAGTTCTTAGCAACTGTACCATATCCCCTGGGGTTACAAAGATTCTGGCACGGAATACTGATCTTTGTTCATTGATCAATTCTTGTCTGGTGAATTCAATATATTTTCCACTTTCATACATTGCCTCTGCTAGTTTTTGTACTAGCCCATGTTTTATTTTTCTTTCTGAATCCTGCAACCACTCTAACTCAGATTCGTTTAGAGTAAGTTCAACAACAATAGGTTCACCTTGTATTGGTTTAACACTACCATCAGTAAAACTATGGGTAAGAACTGTATTCACATTTAGTTTTTCAAGGTCTTCCAATGTCAATGCTGTGATGCCATATGGTGTGGTAACACTGGTCATAAATCAACCTCACTTTTTCTTTTCTTTAAAACGATTAGGAAACTTAGAACACCAAATACATTTTGTAGATGGCTTGTTATGAAAGTATGAACCCATGTCAAAGAATTTACCTTTACAGGTTACACAGGTAAAAGTATCCATAGGAACTTCCTCATCCTTTACCTTCTTCTTTCTTGTTGTTTTCTTTTCTTCCATAAAATCAAGAACTGACATAAAATTATTCTTTTTGTAGATAGTTTGGATTTTCTTTTGTTTGTATTTGTTCTATGTGTTTCTGTACTTTAACTGAAGGTTTAGCCTGTGCATCTTCTGGTTTGTGCCCAGCGATTACAACTAAGCAGAATATGGCTAATACACCAGCAACAATAAACTTCCAGAACAAAACAAAAATAAGACCAACAATAGCAATGATTATACCAAAGATTACTATATTCTCAAGGACTGATGTTGAAACACCTAGCATTGAAGCAAGGTCAACATTCAATCCTGGTGAACTAGGAGTAGTTATTATCTGCTCCACTATTACTTCTTTAACTGGAGCCTCAACTGGAGGTACAATCTCTACCGCTTCTGTGGCTAGACTAATGGGCATGATATCACCTATTTTTGTATATAACTCAAAACATAATCAATAACATTTTTTTGGTTCACTTCAAATACTTCTGCTGGTGTCTTATTTTCAAATGCAAGATTAGGAGATACCCACCACTTGTCAACTAGTTCATCACTACCTAACATAGCGAATAGGCACACATTCAACTTTCGTTTAACACTATCTTCCATTATAATAACTCAAAAGACCCATAATATAGATAGCCACAATGGTGCATTGAACAGTCATCAGGCTCCACTTACGCCAATAATAGCCCAAAGCAAACCACATTACATTACCCACTACCTGCACGATTAAATAATAAGGATATAAATTGAAGGCAGCCATCGCCACACCAATCAATAAGATGACGGTGGCTGACCATTCAAATATAAACTCCTTACTCACGCAGCCTCAGTAACTTCTGGTTGTGCTACAGGTGCAGCAGGCTTGCTAGTGCTACCAACATAGCAACCATTCTTGTCAAACTCTTTGAAGTTTACAAGTTGGTAAGAGGTCACTTTGCGACCATCTTTGATGACTTTGATTACACCATTGTCATACTTGCGGATGTCATACACAAAGGTAGACAGGCGATACATCAGGCTGGACATCTTAGCATCAGCAGCAAAGGACGCTTTGATATCTTCAACACTCATTACCTTACCGCTCAGGAGAACCTGTGCAACTTTGTTGTGAGGACGAATCTTGGGGGTTTTAGTAGTAGTTTTTGCCATAATATAAATCTCCAATCAAGTTAATAGAACTACAATATAACACACTCCGGATGGTATGTCAAGGGTTAGAATGGAACTTCGCCAGTCTGTGGTGGCACAGATACTGGTTCTGGTTCATTCGCTTTTGCATCAATCTTGGTATACAAATCCAAGAATGACATTTTGGTTTCTGTATCAAAGCGGGCAACACACAATTCAATCGCTTTCATACGATCACCAAAAATCGTATATGCTTTGGCAATGTGGACAAGACGGCGAGTAGAAATGATTTCATCTACGGCATTCTCGTCAAACGACTTACGAATAACATCTGCCCATTGCACAAGCAATTCAACAAATTCTTTATCTTCAATAAGAGGAGTAAGAATTTTCTTTTCTGTTTTAACGTCAGGATATTCCTGTTCAACAGTAATTGGGAAACGCTCAAGGAATGCATCATCAAGGATTTGTGATAGATACTTACCTTCATCAGAGCCACGACCTTTGGTGTTTGCAGTAGCAACCACATTGAAGCCATTTGCAGGATAAACCATTTCGCCATTCTTTTTATTGAAGTATGGCTTACCTTCTAGAATACCTTGAAGGCACATAAGTTTATTAGAACCACGGTCTACCTCATCAATCAATAAAACAGCACCTCGCTTCATTGCAAGAATAACAGGACCGTCACGGTTAACCACATTACCATCAACAAGTGTAGGACCACCAAGCAGGTCAGATTCATCCGTTTCAATAGAAATATTAACACGGATACATTCACGTTTAAGAGTAGCACACACTTGCTCAACCATCAAGGTCTTGCCGTTACCTGATAGACCAGTAACGAACACAGGATAGAATTGTTTTGAGCCAATGATTTTGTTCAGGTCTTTGTAAAAACCAAACGGAACATAATCAGGGAAGATATTAGGAATTGATGGTTCAGATTCATCAATCAATTTGGGTTGTTTGAAAGCCAGTACCTGAGCCGCCATCTCAACGGTTTCGGTTTCCGTTACCTCAACTGGTGTAGATTTTGTTACCTCAGTCTTAGGCATATTGGTCATAGGAAGTTTATACTGACCACGACCTGCACGATAAGCAGGACGAGAAACAAACCAATAGGGATAGGAAAGACCTTTTTCGTTTACCACCTTGTCAATTTGGTCACGGTTGATAATTGCACCTGTACCAAATACCTCTGTGGCTGATTCAACGAAAGCCATAGCATTACGATTCATTTTCACCTCATCAAGTTTGTTCATAATAATCAAATTCATCAGGATAGCTAACACCCATGGCTTCCATGATTTTTATTACCTCATCAACCGACATACCCATATACAATGCAACTTGCCTAGGTGTCATACCATCTTCAATTGATTCCATGACGCCAAGGACTTGATTTTTCATTTTACCCATTTGTTTACCTCAATGTTACCAACACCATTAATTATAATGGTTACCTCATCAATTGTCAACAAGTTTACCTCGCTGTTGTAAAAATACAACATCAAGCCCCCGCCCAACTTACGTTACCATAATTAAAACATAAGACATTACCTCTGGCAAAGTTGGTAGCAGGTGCATTCCAACTGGCAGCCTTCAGTATATCGCCTTTCTTAAATTTAGGACCATCTTCTTTTACAATAAAAGAATGAACTGAGGAACCTTGTATCACCTTGATATACTTACTACCTTCCTTGTACCGCAGTTTATTTGCAAAATCCTCGGTCATTTTTTGACGGACCTGGCGGGAAACCTCATCAAGTGCATCCTCGGGACGGCTCCAGGTTTTATAGTTTTCAAGGAGATAACGGAGATAGGAATTCATTTCATTTTGAAAATTCATAATTAACCTTTCACAAAGTTTTTCACGGTGGTTGCACGGAGCATTTCCATTGCATCTTTGAAAACTTTTTCACTTACATTTTCAGCAAGTGTATTCAATAGCATTTGATTAACATACCCCAGGGTATAGGAATCAGACTTGTATTTTTCATAATTAACGGCCACGAAACCTTTGAGGACCGCTTCGGCTTCGGCTTTGCGGCGATTCACTTTATATAACGATTTTACCATTGTTTTCTCCTCATCAATCAATATGGATACAGTATAGGGCAGCCATGCCGAATTGTCAAGGATTATTCCATGTTGTTTATTTGATAACATTGGGTGCAGGAGTGGTTCCGGAATTCTGGATTCTGGAATAATTATAGGATATTTGAGCCGAATTGTCAAGGGTTATTCCGGATTATTTTGTTGCTTTTTGACAACAGGCTCGCTGGACCACTCAGGACCTAGTGGCCATGCGGTCCGACGGGAGGCTAGGAAGGGTTATAGGAGGTTTTCTGGTAGTGGTCCATATGGAGATATCAACCAAAAAAAGAGCCTCCTATGCGGAGGCTCTGGAAATTATCAAAAAAACAATTGTTGGATTGTTAAGTAAACATACAGGCCACAACCTTTGGTTCCTGATGGGAATGTACATTGTCATCCAATTGAAAAACATCTCCCTTCTGCACGGCTTGTCGGATTTTTTCGACCCTAGCATCATCCGGATAATAATCAACTTCCTTCAATAGTTCAACGGCCTGATTTTCATTTTCAGCCATGACTACCCACATTCCACCATATTCTGATTCCGGAAAATCAGCCCAATAGGCTCCGACATATAAAAACATTGTATGCTCCTTAATTCTTATCCAAAAATAGCCTGATTCATTTCATACACTTTTATTTCCTTTTCCGTGTATTCTACGGCATGCCACTCACCGTCAGGTGTCTGGGCACGGACAATATCAAAGGAATACACGGATCCCATTTCAGTAAAAAAGCCTTCAACCTCTGCAAAGCGGGTTGTGGACTTTTTATTGTCCATCATGGTTCCAAACCATCCATTACGGAGTTGGAAACGCATTCCTTTTTTAATTTCAGCGGTTTTCATAAAATCTCCTATTAGCCACAGATAGTATACTCGGCAAGTGATTTCCATTTGCCGTTGGGGTTTGCTTTGCGAATCTTGGTCACTTGGATCAAGGTACGCAGGCTCATTTCCTTGACATTATCACGCAGGGAATCAATGAGGTTGAGGGCATCAAGCTTCATTGCCCGTGGGTACTCAGGCATGAATTCATCGGAATCAAGGATGAATTTCATTCTCTCAATTTTTTGTTGCGGTGTCATTGACAGGTCAACGGCCATTGATCGGGTGATAATGGCTTGGTCAATCTGATTGGATGACAGGTTACTGATAAAAATAACACGGCCTTTGAATTCAAAAGTGGTAGGCAGGTCATCATCACGGAGGTCAGCACGCCATGAGATAATACGGCGAGAATAAGAATCTAATGCACCTTTGAGCAGGTTCAATGATACGGGATCCTTGAGGACGGAATCACAATCGTCAAATACAATCACGCCGTTACGGTTTTCATATAGTGTACGGTAGAGGCCTTTAGGTGTTGAATAGCCTTTGATGACACGGTAGGCACTTTTGCTCATGGTCTCGCCAACTTCAAAATCTTCGGTCAATGATACGTCCTGCAGACCAGATTGGCGTAGGGCTTGGGTTACTGTAAAGGACTTGCCAAGACCACCAGGACCTGTAACAATGACGGAAGCCTGATCGCCAATGGCCAGCATGGTGACCATATCAGAAACGAAGCCGAATCGCTCATTAATTGTGAACCGTGATTCCACAACAGGAACAGGCTCGGTATTAAACTTGGTGATAGATACAGGACCATTTTTCTGGTTTTTGGTTTTACGATAACCGGCTTTAGGAACACCACGTGGCATAATCAAATCTCCATATCAATGAACAATGATGCTATTATGGGGCATATTGTGCCAATTGTCAAGGACTTTTTTGTGTTATACATTTGACAATAGGTCAGGATCATGTCTTTCAATAAATGCAACAAGTTCTTTTGTTTGCATTCCGTCAAGTTTTTCCATCATTGCAAAATATGCAAGGTCCATGATAGCCTCATCGGTAGCGGTTTCAAACCAACGGGCCACGTATTCTTTTTGCAAGAATTCTCGTTTCTTAAATGACAACTTCATTTTATTGTCTCCTTGACAATTATCCAGTATGGATACAGTATAGGGCATCCGCTGGCAATTGTCAAGGGTTGTCATAATAACAATTATACTCCATTCAAAAGTTTTTCAAGTTTATAGTTCCAAAATTCTACGGTGCTGGCTAATTGTACACCCGTAGCCTCTACCCCATTAATCTTACCCTGAGGTGAAGGATTGTTCATTACCGCTTCCAATCGGTGTATTAGGTCAATGATAGAATTATTCATTTCAATTTCCAACTCGGTCATAAAGTCTCCAATTCTGCCAATACTTTGTTCAAGTCCTTAAACTTGTTCGTATACTCAGAAATTTTCCATTTGCCATTTTCGTACAGGTAAAAATACTCTGCTCCTGTAGGATCATAGTATTCAAGGAAATCTGCCTCTGATTCTAAAATATGGAATCCACAATCTTCCTCGCCACGGTCACGACCAAAGAATGTGGTCATGTCCTTATATTTTTCTTTTTCTTCCTCGCTGAAATAATAGGTGTCAAATGGGTGCTTAACACCAATTTCAGGACGCAGGCTTGATATATCGCCTAGACTGATTAAGGCTTTGATTTTTTCTGGGACGGTGTAGTTTTCTGCTAGAATAGCACCATTGTGGGAAGGATAGCCATCCCAATGACAATAGACTGCCATGATATTACCATTTTCCAATTTGATGCCGATAGCGGAACGGGTAGCCATTATTGTTTCTCCATAATAAAATCAATCACGGTTTTTGCATCGGAAAGGTCTGATTGTTCCAAAGCGGCTTCAATCATTTCCTCTTGAATTTCATATAGTTCGGCCAGCATGGCCTCAATTATTTGTCGTTTCCTATTCATTGTATAATCTTACAGGTTCATATAGCCAGAACCACCGAAGGCATATTCCATACGGGTAACGTACAGGTATTCCACAGCCTCAGCCTCGGTGTTAAACTTTGCTAGGTTGGTACCCACACGGCCAGTGGCAATAGGTGCCCATTCAACCACGCACCACTCAGGCAGGCGGTCATAATCGCCATCATATAATTCTATAGAGAATCGTTCCATTACAGTCTCCTTATCAATCAATATGGATACAGTATAGGGCACCTATGCCGAATTGTCAAGGATTATTCCACAATTCTAGCCACTCCTCTATGTTATCAAATTGATATTCCGCCCACTCAAATATTTGTTTCAAAAATAGTAATGGGACTAGAATTGTCAATCGGACAACCCAGGTTAGTAGCCACTTACACACTTTCACAATTGACAATGTTTGCATTTGGAAAATATTGTTTAAAAAACAATTCCGCATTTGTTGCTGAATTGATACCGCTTACCGTGACCTCATACGGGGCCTGTAGGTCGTGGACCATATAGGTGATGAGATACTTGTTCCTGCCTTCGGAGCCTCCTGTAGCCTTGATTTTAGGCTCCTTGGCTTTGTTTTTACTGCCCTTGGGTCTACCCATGTTAGGCTCCTAGGCTGGTAGGCAGGTCTGCCACGGTAAAGCGGCTAGAATACAGGTTCAGCCGTTGCCAGGCCCATAGGTCTGTTATCTTATTAAAAACAGGACCGAATAGGTAGCCTGAGGTTTCAATGCAGGTCTGCCAGCCGCCTGCTACATTCTTACATGTAATTTTCATAATTAAAACTCCTCATTGCCATAATATCCATAATCCTCATCGGTGCCGTAGCCAGCTGAGGCCATGGCGGAATCAAAATCACCATCCATGGATTCATTATAGGCTTCCGCCATTTGATCCATCATTTCCTCGAAAATCAATTCTACGTCCCAAACGGACATATTAAACTTTTCGGCAATTTGTGCCCAGGTCAATTCGCCTGCGGAAATTTCATCTTGCACTAATGATATGATATTCATTTGATATCTCCTTTGTTCACGTTATGGATACAGTATAGGGTAAGTGGTGCGAATTGTCAATAGGCCAGCC
>Ga0315899_10003201_pt1 | contig 17851 bp, 17 predicted proteins | sample LakEriMetagenome_2_FD_203518 | JGI IMG/M metagenome (GOLD analysis project Ga0315899, IMG submission 203518) | Freshwater fungal communities from buoy surface, Lake Erie, Ohio, United States - Buoy 4 MA112 | ecosystem: Environmental > Aquatic > Freshwater > Lake | place: USA: Lake Erie, Ohio... | reverse complement strand
GAGCGATCCCTGGTCGGAACGTAACCAGGCCCTGCAAGACATCAACACGGTGACGCGACTCGCCGCACGCAGGGCTTATGAGATGGCCTCGCTCGGCCCCGCGGATCTGCATCTGGTCGAACTTCATGACTGTTTTGCGACGGCGGAGATTCTCCATTACGAAAATCTCGGTCTCTGCGCCGATGGCGAGGGCGGCCCGCTGATCGATTCGGGCGCGACATCGCTCGGTGGCCGTATACCTGTGAACATTTCGGGTGGCTTGCTCTCGAAAGGACATCCTCTCGGCGCAACAGGCATCGCCAACATCTACGAAGTCGTCACTCAGTTGCGCGGCGAGGCGGGCGCACGACAGGTCGCCAATGCCCGCGTCGGTCTGACTCATGTGGTCGGTCTTGGCAGTGCGTGTGCCGTTCATATTTTTGAGCGGGCATGATCCACTACGACATCGTCAAGAATTGGCAATTCGATGACGTTCGGTACGTCTATACCGATCGTGACGTCATGCTCTATGCGCTCGCCGCAGGGCTCGGTGCGGATCCTCTCGACCGCGGCAGCCTCGACTTCGTCTACGAGAAATCGCTGAAGGTTCTGCCGAGCTTCGTCACGCTCGCCGGGGCGCCTGGTCTTTGGTGGCGCGACGCTCGTACCGGGGCCGATGCATTACGCATCGTGCATGGCGAGCAGCATCTGCAGTTTTTCCGATCGATGGCGCCAAGCGGCGTGTTGATCGCCAAAAACCGGGTTGAGTCGCTGACCGACAAAGGCGAGGGTCGCGGTGCCATCGGCGTTGTCGTCCGCGAGGTTTTTGATGAGCCGACGGGCGAGCTGATCGCGCGCAGCACCAACGTCAGCGTGTTGCGTGGCGATGGAGGTTTTAGCACGAAGGATGGCAAGAGCGATGCGCCACCGCCGTCATTGCCAGGAGTGCCGAGCCGTGACCCTGATGCGACTGTCGATCTCGTGTCTCGACACGGGTCCGCTTTGCTGTATCGGTTGACGGGCGATCTGAATCCCATACACGCCGATCCTGCCGTCGCGCGTGCCGCCGGCTTCGCTGGCCCCATCATGCACGGTCTGTGCACGTACGCGATGGCATGTCACGCAGTACTGCGCGCTGAGCTCGCGTACGACCCGTCGCGGCTCGCCGCCATGGCAGTGCGCTTCACCGCTCCCGTGTATCCGGGCGAGTCCATTCATTTCGAAATTTGGCGGGAGCCCGAGGCCGTGCGTTTACGCTTGCGGGCAAAAGTACTTGCACGCAATGTCACAGTATTGGACAACGGTGTGATCGAGATTCATGGAGGCTCGACATGAGCGGTTTCGTCGAAGGAAAAGTTGCGGTAGTAACGGGTGCGGGCTCCGGAATCGGTCGCGATCTTGCGCTCGGCCTCGCTGCAGAGGGCGCGAGAGTCGTTGTCAACGATGTCGGTCGAAATTCCGTAGGCGCGGCCTTGGCTGAAGAGGTTGTCGCCGAAATTCGCGGTCGCGGCGGTGAGGCGGTTGCGGCCGTGGCGAGCGTGGCGGACGGCAAGTCCGCAGCGAGCATCGTGCAGGCAGCACTCGACTCCTTTGGCCGCATCGACTGCGTGGTCAACAACGCGGGAGTGGTACGCGATCGGTTCTTTTTCAATATGAGCGCTGAAGAGTGGCAGCTCGTTCTTGATGTCCACCTTGGTGGATCATTCAATGTGGCGCGAGCGGCCGCGCCGTATTTCAAGTCACAGGCGTCTGGCAGTTTCGTCCATATGACGTCGTCGAGTGGGCTCATCGGTAACTTCGGACAAGCCAACTACGCGGCCGCCAAAATGGGCATCGTAGGTCTGTCGAAGTCGATTGCTCTCGACATGGCGAAGTACAACGTACGCTCGAACTGCATCTCGCCCTGGGCGTGGACGGCGATGACCGCCACCATTCCCGCCGACACGCCGGAGAATCTGGCTCGCATTGAAAAGCTCAAGAAAATGGATAGCCGAAAGATCGCGCCGCTCGTCGTCTATCTCGCGAGTGATGCCGCTAGCAAGGTATCAGGTCAAATTTTTGGCATACGGGCCAACGAGATATATCTTTTCAGTCAACCACGAATCTTGCGTTCGATGCACAAGTCGGAAGGTTGGACGCCTCAATCAATCGCCGAGCATGCAATGCCCGCACTTGAGGCGAGCTTCTTTCCGAACGTTCCGTCGATGTCGATCACACCCTGGGATCCGGTGTGACGCGACTTACCGGCAAGGTCGTCGCAGTGACGGGGGCGTCCCGGGGGCTCGGCTTCCGGGTCGCCGAGGCGGTACTGGCAGCTGGGGCTCGCGTTGCAATGCTGGCGCGTAATCTACAAGCCGTCGAGGAGGCAGCGAAACGCCTCAGTGGCGAGGTCTTCGCGCTTGCCTGCGATGTCAGTGACCCAATCGCTGTCGACGCTACATTCAAAAATATCGAGATGAGATTGGGTGGCGTCGATGTGCTCGTCAACAATGCGGCGATCGGTCAGTTACTTTCTATGGAAAGTGCTCCGATCGCAGATATGGAACGGGAGCTGCGCACCAATCTGCTCGGACCCATTCTTTGTGCGCGTGCGGTCCTTCCTTTGATGCGTCGCCGCGGCGGAGGCGACATCGTTAACGTGTCTTCCGAATCTGTCCGTCGGCCATATCCACTGCTCGGGATGTATGCCGCCTCGAAAAGTGCGCTGGAGACGCTTTCAGTGTCGTTGCGTAGTGAGCTGCGACAAGACAACATTCGCGTGACTGTTTTGCGCGCTGGTCGCATGGGCGAGAGCGGATTCAATCGCGAGTGGTCTGCCGAGGGCATGGCACGCTATCGGCAGCTCGTTGCAGCCGGCGGATTTCACGCTGAATCGGGTGACCCTACATCGCCGGCCATTGTCGCGCAGGCGCTGATCGATGCGCTTTGCCTGCCGCGCTCTGCCAGCGTCGATGTTCTTGAGGTTCGTCCGGCCTGAAAAAAATGGGGTAAGCGATGCGTTTCAAAGACAAGGTCGCAATCGTCACGGGTGCCGGTCAAGGTATCGGCGAGGCCTATGCCGGCGCGCTGGCTGCAGAGGGGGGGTCCGTAGTCGTCGCAGACATCAACGAAGAGACGGGTGGTCGAGTTACCGAAAACCTCAACTCCAAAGGCGGGCGCGCAAGCTTCGTGAAGGTTGATGTCTCATCCCCGCAATCTGCGGAGAATTTGGCGCAGGCGACGGTCGATATCTTTGGCGGCATCGATTATTTGATCAACAACGCCGCCATTTTTGCCGGCATGCGGCGCGATAGTCTGCTGTCAGTCGACTACGCCTATTACCAGCGTTTTCTCGAAGTGAACATGAACGGCGCGCTGATCGTCACGCGAGCCGTGTATCAGCACATGGTCAGACGTGGTGGCGGTGCCATTGTCAATCAATCGTCGACGGCAGCATACGAGGCGGGTAATCACTACAAGATCGCCAAGACGGGACTCAATGCGATCACCATCGGACTTGCCCGCGAGTTGGGGCCAATGAATATCCGGGTCAATGGCATTGCGCCTGGGCCCGTCGAGACCATGGCGACCATGACCGCCGTTCCGCCCGAGCGGTTACAGTCGTTGCTCGCCAATCTGCCGCTGCGGCGGATCGGTCAAACACAGGATATCGTGAACACCTGTCTGTTCCTGCTTTCAGATGCTGCAAGTTGGGTCACGGGTCAGACTTGGTGCGTCGATGGCGGCACGGTGCTGAAGATCTGAGCATGGACCTCGGTTTGCGCGATCGCGTGATTCTCCTCGTCGGCGCAAGTCGCGGGATTGGCGCAGCAACCGCTCGGGTGCTGGCCGCCGAGGGAGCGCAACTCGTTCTGGTCGGCAGAGACGCCTACGCGCTTGAGCGCACTCGACAGAGTCTGCCTGCAGGAGCCGACGCCACCCTCGCCATGGCGGTCGACGCTGCAGTCCCGGGTGCGCTCCACTCGATCGTCGAGTCCGCTGTCAAGCGCTTTGGTGGTTTGCACGGGCTCGCGGTGTTTGCGGGTCCTGCCGGGCCGCGGGCTGACTTGCAGACAGGCGGTGATGAGCCCTGGGATCAGCAGTATTACGGTGGCCTGATGCTGGCAGTACGCGCTTGTCGCAGCGCCATACCGGCGCTGACTCGTCAACCGGACGCCTCCATTCTATTGACCGCTGCGTACTCGGTGCGCGCGCCTAAGCCCCAACTCGTCGCGTATTCGTCGATGAAGGCGGCCGTCGCTTCGCTCGCAAAAAGCATTGCGCTCGAGCATGGGCATCGCGGACTGCGCTGCAATGCCCTCGCGCCAGGAATCATTCTGCGGGACGGATCCACGGATGAGCGCGCGCGTTACGCCAAGGTCCTGCAGGCCCATGGTATGGAGGTCGCACTCGAGCGCGCAGGTCGTCCGGAAGAGTTCGCCGCGGTCGCGGCGTTCCTGCTCTCGACGCGCGCCTCCTACGTAACGGGCGCGCTGCTCAATGTCGACGGCGGGACGTACTTCTAAAAGTACGATCCGGGTATCCACCTCTGGACAGCGTTTGTAAATAACTGACATGATGTCAGTTACTAAGCAGTTATTGCCGAGCGATTACGGAGGGGGTCATGCTCGCGTCCAACAGCCCGTCCGAGGCAAGTCATCCTGCGCAAGGCCCATGGTGGCCGTCGCAGTGGGGTCCGGCTGATGAGCGTGGAGCCCTCAATCATCTCGGCCCACGCCAGGTGCTGGCTGCCGCTTCCTTGATCCGCAAGGGGGAGGTCATCGACCTCGGTTTTCCGTTCAAGTCCGGTCTGCCGGATTTCCACCAGCGTGATTTCATGCTCGCCTCCGCTGGGGCGCCTTCTGGCGGCCCCGTCGGCGCAGAGCGTTTCATCTACAACGATGAAGTCATTACTGGTCGCTTCACTGGCATGAGTACTCACTTCAACGCGCTCGTTCATGTCGGTAAACAGTTGGGTGAAAAGGGGGATCTACAAAGGATTCACTACTACAACGGCTACACGCACGCCGACATCGGCAGTCCCTGGGGCTTCCATCGCCTGGGCATCGAGAACGTCGGTCCGATATTTGCGCCGGGGCTGCTGATCGACGTGAGTGCTTACCGTGGTCGGGCGTTGAGCAACGGCGAGGTGATCTCGCGCGAGGATCTGGAGGGGGCGCTCGCTCGGCAAGGTATGTCGGCAGCAGACATCCAACCCGGCTCCGTGGTGTTTTGGCGCACGGGTAATGATCATCGTTTCTTCAGTGACCCCAAGGGCTACGTCTCCGGTGCCGCCGGGATCCGGCCGGAAACGGCGAATTGGCTGGCCGACCTTGGGGTTGTTGTCGTGGGTGCTGACGCGGTTGCGATGGAGCCGATCCCACCCATCAATGATCGCCTTGCCGAGGTACATGCGACATTTCTTTGTTACCGAGGGGTGTACATCATCGTGAACGTCAATCTACAAGCACTCGCCGAGCGCCAGGCTTGGCGCTTCGCGTTCAGCTGTGCGCCGGTTCCGTTCGTGGGCGCACAAGGCTCCCCCGCGAGACCCTGCGCAATAATTTGATACGCAGAGTTATTACACTCATGATTTCTAAATCTCTTCGTTAATGAACAAAGAAAATAACTCGACAACAGGCGCTCCGACAGCGGCGACCGAGCCGATGGCTCTCGCGATCTCGCGCGAAGCGATGTCTTATCGGTTCGAGGAGCTGCCCGCAGAGGTGATTAATCGGGCAAAGCAATGCTTACTCGATCAGTTCGCGGTACAGCTGCGCGGAGCTACGATGCCGCAGGTGCAGCCTGCATGGGCGCTCGTCAAGGATTCAGGCGGCGAACCACAGTCGACGGTCGCATACTACGGACTGCGAACGAGCGCGCTCAATGCAGCGTTTGCGAACGGCACCTTCGGTCATAGCTGCGAGTACGATGACAGTCACTACGATACCGGTCACCCGGGAGTTTGCGTGATTCCTGCCGCGCTCGCGATGGCGGAGTCGCTGGGCGCCTCGGGTCGGGATTTGCTGGTTGCGGTGGTGGCGGGATATCAGGCGATGGTTCGAGTCGCCGGACCGATTCATCGATCAACCCTCGACACGGGATGGCATTGCACAAAGGTTGGTGGTGTATTTGGCGCCGCAGCCGCTGCCGCATCGCTGGCAAAATTCGATGCCGCCACTTGCGCGCACGCGCTCTCAATCGCCGCGAGCGACGCCTCCGGCACCATGGAATACGATCAAAGCGGCGGTGAAATCAAGCGTTTCCATGCGGGGCTTGCGGCGCGTTCAGGTCTGCAAGCTGTAAAGTTGGCGCAGTTCGGGCTGACTGGACCCACCGAGATCATCGAGGGTCGACGTGGAGTTCATCGACTGTTCGGCGGCGGGAAGCCGCCGGATCTCGCGCCCTTTCAAGGCGGGCGATTCCACATTCTTGAAACGATTTTCAAGCTCTATCCGTCGGTTGGTACCCATCACGCCGCTATTCGCGCTTTGACGAATCTGCAGAGCAAGATGGGATTCAGTGCGTCGGACATTCGCAGCATCGATGTTGGCTTGTCCGAATGGGCGATTCCCCACGGCGCGACGATTACCCGACCCCATGACAGTCTCAGCGCACAGTTCAGTCTGGCCTTTAGCTTGGGTCTGCGTGTCGCACGAGGCTCTAATCGTCTACAGGACTACCTCGATCCCACAAGTTGGACGGATATCGACATTTTGACGGCGGGCGATCGAGTCCGGACGCATGTGGTGGAGATGCCAAAAGGCTCGGCACAACTCGGGGCGAAGGTCAAAGTCACGCTTGCTGACGGACGGTCGGACGAAATCCACCAACCGGACATGCCCGGCTCCCCGGCAGATCCGGCCAGCGACGCGCAGTTGCGCGAGAAATTTCACGAACTCGTAGATGGGCTCATGAGTCCATCACGCGTAGATCGGTTTATCGAGCTTGTCGAAGGGCTCGAGAAGGAAAAAGATATTTCAGAGCTCGTCTCTTTATTGAGCGTCGTGTCCAGCAATCAAAGGCGAATCTAGAAAATATTTCGAACGGAGATTCAATATGAGCCCCAGCACAGCCACGACCGCCGCCATTCCGTCGCATGTGCCACCGCACTTGGTTCGCGATATCGATGTCTACAACATCGAAGTCGGTGAAGATCCGCAGCGTGACTTTGCGGAAAAATTTCGCGATGAGCCTGATCTTTTCTATATCCCGCGAACGGTGAAAGACCCGCAGTGGGGTAACTGGGTTGTGACTCGGCGTGCTGATATCCAGCGCATCATGCAAGACACCGAGCATTTCACTACCCGCGGTATTTCAGGGTTCGACCGTGCTTTTGGTGGCGATGAATGGTTGGCGTATCCGCTCGAAGCCGATCCACCGCTTCACGGTCATTTCCGCACGATCTTGAATCCCTTGTTTTCTCCCATGCGGATTAAGGCGCTGGAATCCAGCGTGCGCGAGTACACCATCGGAGTGATCGAGAGCTACAAGGCGAAGGGCGAGGCGGACTTCGCCGAAATCGCGCGGAAACTGCCCGCGGGACTCTTCAGTCACTTTCTCGGTTTGAAGATCGACGAAACCATGGAGGTCATGAGCAACGTCCGTTTGATTCTTCACAGCGGTTATGAACCCGAAACTCGCAAGCGGGGCATTGAATGGCTGATGAATTTTGAGCGTGAGTTACTCGAGCGGCGGGCGCGGGAGGGCGGCGATGACCTCATCACCCTGATGTTGCAGGCGCGAATCGATGGTCGACCGCTCACTGACAAGGAGATGTTCGGGTTGTTTTTCTTCTTTCTGCTTGCCGGGCTCGATACGGTGGCAAGTGCGACCGTTTTGCATTTCAGGCATCTCGCTCTGGATACGCCGCTGCGCAGACGGCTGGGCGCCGATCCGACACTCATCCCGGTTGCCATCGAGGAGCTGTTGCGACGTTACAGTCAGATCGTGACCAACCGATTCGTCGCCCAAGACACTGAGTTGCACGGTGTTACGCTTCGCAAAGGCGACAACATCATTCTCGCACTGCCGCTCGCCAATCTTGATCCAACAGCCGTGACTGACCCGCTGTCGGTCGATCTCGGTCGACCCGCCAATCCGCATATTGCGTTCGGCACGGGACCGCATCGTTGCATTGGCTCGAACATCGCAAGACAACAGCTGAAAATCACCTACGAAGAGTGGCTCAAGCGTATTCCGGAGTTTCGCTTGACGCCGGGAGCTAAAGTGCAGGCGATCTGCAGCGAAGCGATCGTGCTCGCCAACTTGCCGATGAGTTGGGACATTCCCTCGGGGGCAGCATGAGCGACGCCACTTTGCTGGTCGATACGAGTCGTGAATATTTTCTCGGCGAGCGTCGCGAGATGGTCGCGATCCTGATATTGGCAGGCGTGGCGATCCTAATTGCATTGTTTGTACTGATTCGGCTACGCGATGGTTTCGCTGCCGGGTTTGCATTCACCGTCATCATCGCCGCCGTGCTGCTCGGGGGAACCGCGTTCTCGCTGCTGAAGCGCGACGGACCGATGCTGGCGGCGATTACGGTCGAGGCGCAGTCTGGTGCCGTCGCAGTGGTGCGCGAGCGGGAAATCAGCCGCATCACCACGATCATCGAAAAATATCCGATCTATCACCGAGTGGCGTTAGCGCTCGGGATCATCGCAATTTTTCTTGCAGCGTTCTTCAGCTTGCCTGCCGCGCGTGGGGTCGCTGCCGGTTTGTTGTTGCTCGTCGCAGCACAGTTCATCATCGATCATTATTCTGAGAGTCGAGCGCGACTCTACGAATCCAGACTCGGCACGATGCCGTAAGGCGCTTTTAAACCATGAATTCAACGACGACTTCAGCTTTACTGCTCTGCGAAATCATCGATGACATCGCAGTGTTGACACTCAATCGTCCCGAGGCGCTGAACGCTCTGGGAGCCTTTGGTGACGGTCATGCGATTCGAGAGGTATGTGACTTACTCAACCAGCAGCGGCAGGTTCGGTGCGCCATTCTTACCGGCGCAGGTCGCGCGTTCTCCGCGGGCGGAGACCTCAAGGCCATGCGTGCCGGCGAGGGCGTATTCGGGGGCGGTGGTACGTCGATCCGCGACAACTATCGCCGCGAGATCCACGTGCTATCGAAGGCCTTATACGGACTCGAAATGCCGCTCATCGCTGCGGTCAATGGTCCGGCGATTGGCCTTGGCTGTGATGTCGCCTGTCTTGCTGACATCCGAATCACCTCGGAGCGGGCTTCATTCGGTGTCACCTTTCTCAAGGTCGGCTTGATACCGGGTGATGGTGGCGCATGGTTGTTGCAGCGCGTAATTGGTCATAGTCGCGCTGCCGAAATGCTCTACACCGGTGAAATATTGGACGCCAATACGGCGGCATCTGTCGGGCTCGTCAGTCGTGTGGTTTCACACGAGTCGCTGCTCGCCGAAGCAATGAGTCTTGCCAAGCGAGTGTCTGCACAGCCACCGCATGCGCTGCGCTTGGCCAAATCGCTGCTGAGACAAGGGCGAGAGGCGTCCTACGATGCAGTCATGGAAATGTCCGCCGCGGCGCAGGCGCTGTGTCATCTCACAGAGGATCACCGCGAGGGCGTCGAGGCGGTTCTCGGCAAGCGCCCCCCGGTGTTTCACGGCAAGTAAGCAGCTCGCGCTGCCTACCGCTCAGGGACGTTCGTAGATCCCCTCGATTACGCCTTTGGCGATCGCATGATCGCGAACAACTTTGGCGAGTGTGTTGCGATTCGGTGCTGACGTGAAGTTAGGCACCTGCTTGAGCGCATAGACCTGATAAACATACCGATGCGGGCCATGTCCAGGCGGCGGATCCGGCGGCGTGTATCCGAGAGCCATCATGCCGTTGCGCCCGAGCTTGATCGTTGCCGATTTGGCCGCGCTCGAGCCGGCGTTGAAATCACCGGCACCGAAGCTACCCTCGTTGGGCAGTCCCCAGGCGACGAGATGCACGAACGGTCCCGGAGTGGGGCTGTCTGCGTCTTCCGCCAGTAAAACGACCGCGCGCGTCTCCGCCGGGACGTTGCGCCAGCTGATCGGCGGCGAAGTCCCATCGCCATCGATGCTGTGCGCCCGCGGCTTCGCGCCACCCGCAGCAAAAGCAGCGCTCTCAACAATGATGGTCGACGGTATCGTCTTGAGTGCGGCTTCGTGAAATAAGGTCTTGTCGAGACCTGCACGCATACCGCGGATAGCGCGGCCAATGAAAGATGGCATCCAACCGATCATGGTGTCTCCCTAAAAACTGTCGAATCGTCAGTTTTAGAATAGTGCTCGGGACACGCTACTGCAAGCAGTTACTGCTTTAGGTGCGCATCACGAACGGATGATTGGTGTTCGGTCGGCCATTGATCCATACCGTTTTGTTCTGCAGCCACTCGCGAATCGATTCGATGCCGCCTTCGCGACCGATGCCGCTGTGCTTGTAGCCGCCGAAGGGGGTGGCGTAGCTGCCGATTCGATAGGTGTTGACCCACACCGTGCCTGCTTGTAGCCGCTCAGCGGCGCGCAGCGCACGACCCATATCAGAGGTCCAAACTCCCGCCGCCAGACCATATGCCGTGTCATTGGCGATCGATAATGCTTCTTCCTCCGTATCGAAGGGGATCACGCTCAGCACCGGCCCGAAGACTTCTTCGCGGGCGATGCGCATGTTGTTGTTCACGCCGATGAACACCGTGGGGTCTACCATCCGACCGCCGATGTTTTCCGCTCCTTGATGCGGGCCACCGCCCAACACGCATTCGGCGCCCTCTGCGCGGGCGACGGTAATGTAATCGAGGACCTTGTGCAGCTGCGGGGTGGTTGCGATCGGACCGACGTTCGTCGTCGAGACCAGTGGATCACCAAGTTTCGCGGCGCGCGCGATCTCGAGCAGTCTCGCGACATACTTGTCATGAATGCTGCGCTGAACGAGCAAGCGCGATCCGGCAATGCAGGTCTGACCACTCGCGGCAAAGATGCCGGCGATTCCGCCGACGACGGCCGCCTCGAAGTCTGCATCTGCAAATACAATATTCGGCGACTTTCCGCCGAGTTCGAGTGCGACATGCTTGAAGTCGCTCGCTGCCGTTTCATTAATTTTCCGCCCGCCGGATTCGGAGCCTGTAAAGGCAACTTTGGCAATTGCAGGATGCGAAACGAGCGGTGCTCCAGCTTCCATGGCAAAGCCCGTGACCACGTTGACGGTGCCCGGCGGGAAGCCCGCCTCACCGAACAACGCGGCGAACGCGAGGGTGGATACCGAGGCGTATTCCGAAGGTTTGATCACCGCCACATTGCCTGCGGCGAGTGCGGTCGCTAGTTTGTGCGTGAGCAGCAAGAGCGGTGAGTTCCACGGGGTGACTAGCGCAACCACCCCCAAAGGCTCAAGTCGCGTGTAGGTGAAGATGTCAGGCTTCCCTGTTGGTATGACCGAGCCTTCGATCTTGTCCGCAAGCCCTGAGAAATAGCGAAACCATTCCGCAACGAGCCGTACCTGCGGCAACATTTCGGCGAGCAACTTGCCGTTGTCCATCACTTCGAGTTTGGCGAGCCGCTCCGCATTGGCCTCAACCAGCTCTGCGAGACGCAGCATGAGCCTTGCGCGCGCAGCTGGGGCGAGGCCGCTCCAAACGGGAAAAGCCTTACGAGCTGCGCTGACTGCGCGATCGACATCTACCGCCGTTCCGCGCGCGACGCGAGCCCAGACTTTGCCTGTGTAGGGATCATCGGTATCAAAATATTCGCCACTCGTTGGCTGTTCCTGCTTGCCGTCGATGTAGAGCGGCCAGTTTTCGAGCGGAATAGACGAACGAACCGAATCGGTCATGGCTTACTCCTCTGAGTTGGCATCCGCTTGCTTGCACATGGCAAGGCTGCGATCAATTAAATCGGTGGGTGGCAGCGGCAGAACGACGGCACCATGCTCCCGTGAGGGCAGGATGACGGTTGCCGTCCCCGGTGCCGTCACTTCATTGCGTTGGTTCGTACCCGCAACTCGCAGGTCAACGACGTGATGTCCGGACTCGATTCGCTTGGCGGTGACTTCGCCGCTGCAGATCGTGGTGTCGCCCATGAAGTTGAAAGCGCGTGACTGACAGTCGAGACGCCAAAGCCATGCATCGTCCCCCATCCAATTGGTGATGAGGTGAATGAGCCAGCTCGTGCGCATCTGTCCGTAATCGTAGGACGTAGGAAGACCCAGCGCGGTCGCACGGTCATGATCCCAATGCACACGCTGGACGACATCAGGGACGCCATAGGCATCTTCTACGAAGAACGCAGGCATCTTGCTGCGTTGCCGCCAGTTGTAGCGCAGAGGCCCGATACCGCTGCTCGAGAGGCCAAGGCCCATATGCATAGCGATGATATCGACCATGGTGAGCGGGCCTTTTGCCACCGGGGCCAGTTTTTCTCCGACTTCGACATCTTCCCAATAGCGCGGTACGGCGCCACGACGCTGTTCTGCAGCGTACACCTCGTCGATGCGGGCGATATCGTCAGGCGTATAGGTCTGCCGCTTGATGCCGGCGTATCGACCGGTTTTTTTACTGCCTTCGCGCTCGGCACTGAGATACGCCTCTTCGCGTTTGCCGATGGGCGTACCGTCCCGCTCCACCCATAGATCGCGATATACCTCGGTAACCGATAAGCCTCCACTGAATGATGACTTCTCGTTCACACGCACTTCTGATGTCACGCGCTCGACGAGAAGTTTTTTCCCAGGCATCACGGGTCGCCACCACGTCCATGCGACGCCGGTGTAGTACTTGCCTACACCGCGGAAGAGGCCTTTGAACAGTGCTTTCGTGGCGGCATCCGGTTTCGGAGTGAGATTCGTGCCGGTCGAGTGTAAAAAAAGCGGAAAGCCGATTTGATCTCCCCAGCGAGTCTTGCGACCGTAGGCGCGTTCGTGCCACAGCGGATTGTCATCGCCGCAGGCCCACGCGAAATGTCGAAGTGCGTCGGTCGAAGACTCGCGATTGTATGGGGGGTTGAATGCAAACTTCGGGATACCGATCTGCTGTTGGGCGCGTGCGATGTCCTCGCGAGTGATTTTTCCGCTGCTGCCGTTGTCCTCGCTCATCGCTGAATCCCCGACTTGAAGATTTATTGACCTTTGAAAACCGGAGCACGCTTCTCGCGAAAAGCGAGCGCGGATTCCTTCACGTCCTGCGTTCGACCACAGCGAGCCATGCCAAACGCTTCCTGTCGCAAGACTTCATTCAGCGAGCCGGTTTCGGCGACTACCAGATTGTTCTTGATGTAGCGAAGAGCGACGGCGGGCCCGTCGGCTAACTCCGTTGCCAGCGCAAGCGTGACGCTGCTCAACGAGTCGAGCGCTTCCACGCGATTGATGAGGCCCATGGCGAGCGACTCTTCCGCAGATATCTTCGGTGCAAGAAATAGGAGTTCACGTGCGCGTGCTGCCCCGACTAGTCGTGGCAGAAAGTAACTGATGCCGAGATCTCCTGACATCGCGACTTTGGCGTATGATGTCGTTAGCTTGGCGTCCTTGGACATCGTTCGCAGATCGCAGGCGAGGGCTAGAGCAAGTCCTGCACCTGCAGCGACGCCGTTGATCATTGCGATAGTGGGTTTAGGCATTTCATGGAGCAGGCGCGCACTGTCGCCATGACGCAGCAGGGCGTCGGCACGTTGCTCAAGCGTGGGGGGGGGTAGCGCACGATTGTGCGAACCGCCCATGTCACCCCCGGAGCTGAACGCACGACCCGCGCCGGTCAGGATCACCGCACCAACCGTATCGTCCTCCGCTGCGGCAGCTAGCGCGCCGTGCAGTTGCTCATGAAGTTCACTGTTGAGCGCGTTGAGCTTTTCTGGTCTGTTGAGAGTCAGGACAAGCACTCTGCCTTCACGCTGGCTCAACAGAACTGCCGATTCACTCATTGACTGAACCTCCGTAACGCATATGCGCACCGACATGCGGCGGTAGACGCATGAACGGTATCACTGCAAGCAGCACGACCAATCCGAGTGTGACGAATGTGGCTGAGAAATGCTCGATTTGCAGCGCGCCACCATCACTGAACGTGAACAGCAAAAATCCGGTGAGATTGACGCCAAAACCGAGTGTCAGTTGCTGAATTACCGTGCCCAGCGTGGAGGCGCGACTAACTTCATCCGGCTCGACTTCGGTGTAGCCGATCGGGATTGCCGCAACGTAAAAAGAGGCGCGTGTCAGCCCGAGACCAAACAACATGGCTGCAATTGTTCCTGATGAGGTGGTACCTACAAAAATTGCTGGGACCGCGGTCAGTATAGCCGTCAAAAATCCCATGCCGATGAGCGCGCTGCGAAACCCCATACGCCGAATGCAGTAGGTGCCGACGGGTCTGGCCACCAGCGAACCAATCATCTGGGCCATCATCACTGCACCCGTTTCGAGGGGCGACCATCCGAGCGCTACTTGAAGAAACAAAGGAATGATGAACGGCGTCGCGCCAAGGCCCACGCGACCCAGCGCGCCGCCGATCATGCTCGCGCGATAGGTTTGGCGCTGCAGAAAGCGCAGATCGAGGATGGGGTCAGCAACACGTCGCGTATGAATGACAAACAGGGTGATGGCTACTGCGGCAAGCGCCGCGGCCCATAGCGTGGCGGTCGTCGACAAGATATGCGAGCCCGCCGACTCCGCAACTGCCAGCAACGCAAGTATCGCGATAGCTGCCGTGCCAAAACCAATGAGGTCGAAACGACCCGGAGGACGCGGCGCAAGTCGCGGAACAATCTTTCGAGTCAGCAGTAGCGCTACAAGCCCAATGGGAATGTTGATGAAGAAAATCCATCGCCAACTCCCGACGGACATCAGGAGTCCGGCGAGGGGTGGTCCAAGTAACGGTCCGATCACTGCAGGGAATGTAAAAGCATTCAGGGCCTGCACCAAACGTTCCTTGGGGGTCGCCGCAATAAGGATGATGCGCGCAATCGGCGTCATCATGGCACCGCCAACGCCCTGCAGAACGCGAGCCGCTACCAGTTGATCGACAGAGGAGGACAGGCCGCAGCACACCGAGCCTGCGAGAAACAACGACATGGCGATACAAAACACGCGACGGGCGCCGAACCGGTCGGCAATCCAGCCGCTAGCCGGTACCAATATGGCCACCGTCACGAGATATGCAGTCAGTGCGACTTTCAACTCGAGCGGATCGGTGTTGAATTCCTTAGCCATGCTCGGCAGTGCAGTGCCGAGTGCTGCGGTGTCCAGCAGATCCATGAACAGCGAACTTGCCAACATGGTTGGCAACAGCGACTGACGGAATGCGGTCTCCCCAGTCAACGCGCAGTCCAATCTTTGTTGGCAGTTTTTTCTGGCTGGACGTCGGTGGCGATGGGTTTGCCTACTTGGATGTAGCGCAAGGCATTGGCGAGCGCCTGCGGCCGAGGTATGCCCTGAGCCTCCCAGATCGCACGGATGGAGCCTTGGACGGCGATCGGATGTCGTGCGGCGATCATCACGGCGAGTTCGTGCGCTCGCGCCCACAGCCGGTCGAGTGATACGACCTCGGTGACGAGGCTGATCCGCAGAGCAGTCTGCGCGGTGATTCGCTCACTGTCGGCAAGCAGAACCATCCGTGTGATTTCCTGCAAGGGTATGCGCCCCATGGCGCCGATCGGTTCCACGGCGGAAATCTTCCCGAACTTTAGGTGTGGATCAAAAAATGTGGCGTCTTCGGAACAAATCGTGATGTCTGATTCATTGAGCCAATAGAACGCTCCGCCCGCCGCCATGCCATGGACCGCGACGATGAGCGGCTTCCACACCTTGTTGCTCTTGGGGCCGAGCCACTCGCCAGGATCTTCCTGGTCATAGGGTGAAGTGCCGGCATCCGCACCACGCCAACCTTCCTTTACATCGACACCGGTGCAGAATGCGCGACCGGGTGCGGCCCGCAGTACGATGACCCGTACGGCGTCATCCGTTCGCAAGGATTGCCAAAGCGAACGAAACTCGTGAACCATGGCGTTGTTGAACGCATTGAGTTTTTCGGGCCGATTCAGCGTGACCGTTGCGATTCCATCGGCAATCTCGACGATCAGCGTACTGTAGTGAGTCATAATCGTTGGCCCTTTGGATTGAACTTAGATGCCAAGCAATGATTTAAGCAGTGGTCGGCTGACTTTCATGGACGCAGTGCGTGGCAATTCGTCCACTACTCGAAACTCCACCGGCACCATATACGCTGCCAGATGCTCGCGCGAGAACAGTCGCAGATCGTCTTCGGTCGGTGGTGCATTTCCCGGCGTGAGTTCAAGCACCGCTACGGGAACCTCGCCCAGTCGTGAGTCAGGTTTGCCGATGACTGCCACGTCACGGATTCCCGGATAGCGACGTAAGACTGCGGCGACTTCGTCCGGCAATATTTTGAAACCACCGCGATTGATGGCGTCATCGGCTCGGCCTTTCAGAAATAAAAAGCCGTCTGCATCTATCAAGGCGAGATCATTTGTCCGATGCCAGTCTGTTCCGAATCGCGGGCCACGTAGATACAGTACGCCGATTTCGCCAGTCGACACTTCCTCTCCGGTCTTGGGGGAGCGCAAACTCAGTTCGACGTCACGCCGGGGCCGACCGACGCTGCCTTTCTTGGATTTTCCATGCAGTTTGTAGTCTTCGAGAGTCCAGCCTGCGATGCCGCCAATAAATTCAGCTGCGCCGTAGTCGATGAGAATCGGGACGCCGTAGCGCGACTCGAAGTCCGTCTGTGTCTCGGGGTCCAACGGCGCCGTGCCACTGCGGATGGCTTTCAGACTTGCAAGTTTCTCCGGTGGTATCTGCGCGTCGAGAATCATGCGGATCATGGCGGGCACGAGACTTGCCGACTTTGGTTTGTATCGTGCTACGACATCGGCCCATTCCTCAGCGACAAAGCGATCGATGAGTACCATCGGCCGCGCTTGATAGAGCGCAAGCAGCAGCCCGAACAAACCGCCGGCGTGGCTGAAGGGTTTGAGAAGAATTGCGGGGGATTTCTTGAGGCGCAGCGATTGACCGTCGTCTGCGCTAGCAGATTGCTCGCCCGCGCGCAGTGCCGGGATCAGCACGTCTTCGCCGACGGGAATCCGTTTCGGCGGCCCAGTGGTGCCACTTGTCAGGCGCTCGAGAACGATCCCTGGCTGAGTCGATCGATGTGGACCCGCGCCGATTTTGATCAAACCGGGGACCGGATATACACGGAGCTCTTCCATGTCATCGAGTGCGATTCCGAGGCTACCGGTCTCGCGCGCTGCAGAAGCAACGGCCTCGACCTGCCAATCTTCAGCATGCCCGACGATGGCGCAGAGATTTTGTGAAACAAGCTCGGCACGTACAGCTGCTGGACTTTGTCGGGGGCGTAGCGGGACCACCATCCGACCGGAAAGCACGAGTCCGACAAAGGAGGCCACGCTCGCCGGACGGTTGTGCGCAAACCAGCCAACGGGTGAATCGGTCGACACGCCTGCCGCATCTAGCAGCGCGTTCACCTCTCGTGCTGCCGCAGAGATCTGTCCCCAGGTGTATCGGTGATGTGCCGACTCGATGGCTACGGCGCTCGGGTCGAGCTCGAGCACGCAGCGGAGGTGTGGGGCGAGCGTCTTGATGGTGGCGTCGGACATGGACCTGCGTGCAGTGCGCGACGTGGTTGAGTACGACGAAATATAACCGACGCCGCGTCAGTTATGGAATAGGCTTTGCGTTAATCTTATACGATATACATAGATGTTTTTACAAAACTGATGATGTATCATTTATTTAAATGGTGGGCCGGCGCTGTCAAGGCGATTGGAGGGGCCAATGGACCTGCACTTCACGCATGAGGACCGGCAGTTTCGCGAACAAGCCCGTTCGTGGCTTGCCGATAACAAGCCCAAGGAGCGGCGTCCGCACGACGGGGC
>Ga0315899_10003200_pt1 | contig 17854 bp, 15 predicted proteins | sample LakEriMetagenome_2_FD_203518 | JGI IMG/M metagenome (GOLD analysis project Ga0315899, IMG submission 203518) | Freshwater fungal communities from buoy surface, Lake Erie, Ohio, United States - Buoy 4 MA112 | ecosystem: Environmental > Aquatic > Freshwater > Lake | place: USA: Lake Erie, Ohio... | reverse complement strand
GGGGGGGGGGGCGGCGCACAGAGAAATCGAGCAATATACATGTGTGTGTGTGTGCGCGCGCGTGTGTGTGTGTGTGTGTGTGTGTGTGTGTGTGTGTGTTTGTGTACCTGGCGGGGTTGTGGGGCTTGAGGAGGTCAGGCCACACATTGTCGCCCACCTCGAGAAACTTGCGGTGTGCCGGGTGGTAGAGTGTGAAGGTCTTTTCTCCCTGGAGCATCCCGAGCCACGCGTCGGTCTCCCATATGTCGACGTGCATCTTGGACTCTGTGCCCGCGGGCCCGAAAAAGAGCCTAGGGCAAAACTTCTCAAAGGTCAATGCCCTAGTACATTTTTGCTGAAAAGACAGTATATAACGACTTTGCAGAATGTCTGCCAGCGAAACGGCGGTTGCAGGTCCTCGGGCAGCCGCCCAAAGGCGTCAGTAGAGTGGAACAGAGGCGGCGGTGTAAAGTCCTCCACAAGCTCGGGAATGTCGTCGGAGAAGTACCAGGTTCGCAGGTACGGCACGGGCTTATCCTTTCCCAGCTGCACGGAAGCCGAGGGGTGCGTGGCTGGGTCATCGTGTATGCAGGAGCACGGTGGGGGCCGCTGCGCGCTGGACAAGGCGCATGCGTGTACAGTGTGCGAGCGAGTTCGTGCTGCAACGCAGGTTTGAGTTACGTGTGCATCCTCGAGAAATGCAGGAAGATCGGTGGTACAGAGACAACACTGCGAAATGCATGCAGGGAGAGAGGAGGGGGCGTCGCGTGGACCCCTCGTGCAGCGCCAGGCGTCGCCGCTGTCGCCGGGCGCGCGCGTGTGCGCCGTGCGTCAGGGGCGCGCACGCACACGCACCTGCGCATACTCGTCGCTTTTCACCTTTGCGAGATACTCGCCCAGCGAGATGTACTCCTTGACGCCCGCCGTGTCGATACCCGTCGCAGGCGTGACGTGGCCGTACGTCTGCGCAAACCAGTCGATAGACCACTTGCGCTCGCCCTCCCGGAAAGCCGGCCAGCCGTCCATCGCGTTCGTCACGACCACAGGCATCCCCCTGCACGCCCCCGCAGACAATATCACTCCCCGTTTTTGGGCTCTCTGCCGCCGCCACGCGCACGCACGGGCAGGCGCGCGGACACCTCTTGATGTACTTCTGCGCAAACTCATCGGGCGTGATGTCGTGTGCACTGATGCGCTCGATCTCGCCACTGCTATCTGCTCCCGTGTGCACTGTGTACGGCAGGACAGGTCCTGCAACCTGAGTGACCTCCGCCATTCATCGACGGGCCACGAACGGATGGATTCGTGTGGCCGGTCTAAAACTGTAGTGATGGGGTCAGCGGCGCCCCCTGTTATCCCTCCCTGGCATGGAAGCGGCACGCAGACACGCGTGTCCAAGCGCCTCGAGCGCCAGGCGATGCTGCTGCGACTGGGCGAAGCTAGGCCGCCGAGCCTGGAGCGCATGTTTCAGTTCATCTCGCAGTCTGCCATGTTGGCGGGCACGCACACCAGGGATGGGCAGGGTCCGGAGACGACGGTGGGCATCCGCGTACAGGGCACGATAGTCGAGGAGATTCTTCCGTGGGGTGAGTGGCTGCATCCGAGCAGAGTGCCCCCGAGTCCGCGCCCGCACTGCACGCTCCGCGACCTTCTGTCTGCTATTTACACCATAGCTTGCAAGCCTGCTTCACCACCATACACCGACACTGCTTTGTGACACTGCTTTTTATCGATATACGTTGACCATGTTCTTGCTTGCCGCCCTGCGAGCAGGCCCGGCGCATTTGAGCGAGAGAATTTCGATTCGCGACGAGCTGCTGGCCGTGGACGGGGCGCCCGTGAATGCCGACACCCTTCCCGAGATGATCATAAGCACAGACATCTGCAACACGTACGTGGATCTGGACCTTAAAACGGCAGACGGCAGCGGCCGGAAGACAGTGCGCCTTGTCCGTGTGTCGCGCGCACATTTGCGCGTCGCCGAAGACCTGTTTGAAACGCTTATCAAACTGAAAGGTCAGCTTGCGAAGCTGTTCCCGGAATGCGTTGGGCATATTGATCGAGCGCTCGAATGCATCTCTGCACTGGCAATCTCAGAGTTTGATGCACGGGAGGCGTTTGTTGAAAGGCTCATGGACGAAGGTGTACAGCAGGTTGCCCCTTCCAGATTCCAATTATCTCCATGCTCACAGCTGGCGTTGGCGCCTGCCATGCGTGTGAGTGTGTTCTCGTATGGTGTTGACGGACGCACGCACACGCACGTACGCGCGCATACACACATACACACACATCGTGCAGTATCTGGTTGATTTGCATAGCTACATAGACCATTTGGAGGACGAAAACGGACACCTGCACGCGGACATCAAGCTTGCCCTTGGGCAGGTTCAAGAACACCACATGAAAGGTCTTTCATTGAGCCAAATGCAGGAGCAAGTGCAAGTGATGCATGAGGAGATTCTGCGGCTCCAGCAGTCTGAGGCCTTGCTGGCCAGACAGGTATCTATTCTCTCTACTCTTCTAGCCTGTGCTCCAAGAAGTGCAGCCTTCGAGTTGAAAGTTGGAAGTGATGCTCATTGAATGTCTAAACAAATGCCGACACTCGAACCTATTCTGCATGAACTCTGTATTGGTTTTAAGATCTGCTCATGCCGTGCTTCGCTATCCAGTACTATCCACAGCACTGAAAAAGAATCTACAACAGCACTGAAAGCCCGAGGCTCGTATTTTTCCAAGTTCGCAAACCTGTTGTGCTAAAGACCCGGACACAAATGTGCTCTAATGCCCTCCTATGACTGAAGCATTTGCAGCTCAGAAATGGACGAGTTGCATTGAAGGTGGGACTGTTAGGGAATATCTGATTAACCTCTGTTGCCTCCTTTCATAGCTTGATGAAATGCGACGGTCAAATGCGGATCAGATGGAACAAGACCTGATGCGTAAAGACGAAGAAATTGAGCAACTGAAGAAGATCACGAACGATGTTAGGCAGGTGAGGACGATGATGTTAGTGGTAACCGAGGACAAAAGGAACTTATTCTGTTGGTTAACGTTAACCGTGGAAGTGATGAGGTCAGGAATGGATTATGTTCATCGATGATTGAGCAGGAGAACATGGCGCTGACGCTACGCTTAGCCGCCAAAGAAGGCCTCATCCGTGAAAGAGACCAGCACGTTGATGAGGTCAAATGCGCATCTCTCTCAACGTCTCCTATTCTCTCATTTTGGTCTAGTGTAGGATGATGACGCGCATGTGTTGTCCGGTCCTTCGCTCTCTTTCTTTCTACCACTCGCAGCTGCTGGCTCAAAAAGAAAGGCTTCAAGGACAAGTGAAAGATGGATATGTTGAAAGGGAAAAAGTAGTACAAGAGGGCTTTGACAGCCTTGCTGCTATGGAGTCTGAAATCAAAGCACTCAGGTATTTTACGTTCGAATACGTTTCAGGTGCAAGGAAACGTGCGGTGTGCGGGTGTGCGCGTGGGCACACAACCTACCTTGCGACTGCGATTAAATTCGATGTTCATTGATTCTATTGTTGATGCGATTGTTTGGGCGCGGTATCAAATCTCCTAGCTGAACCTAAATCCTCCCAGGGAATCCAGAGAAGAATTGAGATTGGAGCTGGATCTGAAAAATTCTCGTTTGGAAGATCTTGAGATGGAAATTCACGAGCTCAAATGCGGGCGACTTCAAGATCGACAACACGTGCGCTTCCACCCTTCCTCTGTTTCACCCTTTTGATCCTATTGCCATTTGTCTTTCCTTTCCCTTCCCCTTTATCACTTTACTGGCTTACTCGCTTGCTGGCTTGCTGTCTTTTTGGTTTCACTGATAAATTATCTATACATGACGGTGTATGACTTCGGCATTTCGCCATTGGTTGGGCACAAACATGGGGCTGCAGAGCTGCTGACTGGTGTGTGGTGGACCTCAGATTGAAAAATCAGACGATTTTGTGGCGAAGCTTCAAGGGCAGCTTGCAGCCCAGAAGCTGCGCATTGATGGCCTGCATGAGCGCCTGATAGCCGAGCGCGATCGGGCGTCTATTCTTGAGGCACAACGCCGCCAACTGATTGAGGAGGTGTTCTTCTCTATGACCTCCTCCACCTTTGCGCAATACCTTGAGCTTGTGGATGCGTCACCTGAGCTTGGAGATACATGTGCGTGCATGTGTGCCCCTGTCTATCTGTGTGTTCATACAAGCACTATCTCACTTTTTGGTGCCGGAACTCCGATGCAGCTCGGCAATGGTAAAGGACCCGAATACCAACGATTGGACCGTCCGTTAAAGGAGGGTGATTTTCGAGGAAATGTCAGAGGAAGTCCGTCTGTGTCCCATTTCGGCAGTGTTGACGGTGATTTTCGAGGAAACATCGCGCGGACTTCTTCTGACGTTTCCTCGAAAATCAGAGGAAGTCCGCCTGTGCCCCATTTCGGCAGTGTTTCCATGAATGGTGCGGATTCCATGAATGGAGTGGATGCGGAAGAAGGACGGGGGTCAGCACAAGTGACAGGGGCAGGCCGAGGTGCTTTTGCAGGAAGGGATCTTCCATCACAAGGCAGAGTAGAGGTAGATGGTTTGAGCTCGCAAATCGAACTCGTGAAAAGTAAGATGCAGGAGCTCCATCTGAATACGAATTCACGCAGGAACAAGGCCGCCACTCCGTCGACGGAGTGGCAGCAGCTACGACCGAATTGCTAGGGTCCCATCCACCTTTGAAGGGCTGCGTGGAATCCACCTGAGGCCCCAAGATTAATCTTGGGCCGCTCTTTTGGCTCAGAATAGATCTTTGGGGCTCTGGCCTTGACCAGCAGCTTAGCTTTCAACTCAATAAATCCGTACCCTAAACAGACTACCCACGGAATCGCGAGGCGAGTCCACTGTGCGCTTCCGCGGACGTGTCTTATATTTCATTTGATCAGATAGGGCAGGGCTCTCGCTGGCTCACAAGAGGTCATCCACTATGCATGAATCAAGAATGATGATGTTGATCGGATTGGAGCGCCGCGGCCGTCACTCTCTCTCTCTCTCTCTCTTTCGCGAGCGCGCGCACGTGCCTATGTTAGGAACGGTAACTCCATCGGGGGTTCAGGGTGTCGCCCTTATCAGAGTCTTTAGTAACTTCTCTCTCCATGGCAAGAGTGAAAGGACGCTGTGGTGTTGTAGGAGATGCTGGCGGGCGAACTGCCTTTTTCGGGAGATAATGCATATGCTTTGATACAGTCAATCATATTGAACAAGTCTGGGAAATGCATTCTGTTACAGGAACTAACGGCGGACAATTTTTTGTGCATATATGGGGCATTCAAAGAGACGCTCGTAAGCGAGGTGCCGAAAGAGCTCATCTCGTCTCCAGAGAGTAAAATCGAATAATGTGTTCATTGACCCACCTATCACTTGGAACAGATCAAAGGTCAGTGGAGCCTGAGGCCGCCCGGAAAGAATTTTTCCCCGGCTCGAAGTCCTCTTTCTCGTAGTGCTGCCTTTTGGCGCCGCGAGCCTCCTTGTGACCTTCGATCTTGCGCTTTTTCGACTTCACTTTCCGCTGAGCACGTGCAGGAGACAAGCCGACAGGCCGTCAGGCGAACAGGCAGACGCGTCAGCAAAGGAACGCAGGGGCAGAAAGCGGCGGACGCTGCCTCGCGTGCGAAGTGCACCAAGTCGCCGGCACCGGCACGCAGGCAGAGACAATGGGGAGACGGTCAGAGACGGAAGAAGGCGTGATGAGAGAGAGAGGGCGGAACCTGGTTCTTGCCGATGCGAGCGGCAGCAGCGCCTTGCGGGTCGAGGAGCTTTTTCAGAGACTTCTCCGACCGCCTGCGAACACAAGACGACGCGTTGCTAATAAGCAACAATCCAGAACTACGCGTTCTCTCCACGTGTGCGCTCGATGCGTGTGTCTGTCGCATCCCAGCTTGTGCCTGCATTTGCAGCAGGCTTGCCTCCACCGACCAATTTGGGCGTATGCACGTGCAATTCGCATGTGTAGCTAGAGACCGGCAGGATCGCACAGGCCAACGCACACAAATGCCCTGGACCCACCGTTACGGGCGTATCGTTCCCAACAATCTCCCTCTCTCTCTCTCTTTCTCTCTCTCTCTCGCTCTCTCTCTCGCGCGCGCACCTCTGATCCTTGCGGAGGCGTTGACGGGTGCGGCAGGCATTATAGGCAAGATAGAAGCGCTCATGTCCTGTCACGTCTTGCAGCACCTCCACCACCTCCTGCAACATATTGCGCGCTCTCTTCAGGGCATAGCAGAGATATAGGAAGAAGTAGGCAAAGACACAGAGACGCATCGCGACCCAGCACTGGTGTGGGGTCCAGGATCTAGGCCCAAAACTAAGCCCTCATCGCGAACCAGCACTGGAGAGCCCTGTCGAGAGGTTGTCTAGCCCTCGGGCGGGAGGTTGTCTAGCGTCGGTGGAAGCGAAGAAGTACGCAGTGTTGGAGAGTGCACATCACAAAAAGGTGGAGAGCGAGCGAGCGAGCGAGCGAGCGAAAGAGGGAGAGAAAGGGAGAAGGAGGAGGAGGACCTGTGCAAGATCTCGGCCGCGAAGCTCAGGCGGACTCTGGGTATCAATTTCGATGGCGCGATACAGAGGCGAAGTCACCTGCGCGAGCAGTGGCACCAGCGCCCCGGCTCCCATTCGCATGCCCATGGCCGCAAAAAACTGTATAGGAGGGAGTGGGGGAAAGAAGTAGGGATGGGTTTAGGGATAGATTTTTGGGGTGTGTATATAACCCCATGCACGCACGCGCAGAGAGAGTGAGGAGCCGGGGGTTGTTGGCATTGAGGGTGCGAGAAGAAGAGGAAGACAAGTGAATTGCATAGAGAGAGAGGAGAGAGAGATCTTCGGAAGTGAACGTGCGTTCGTTTGTGTGTGTGTGTGTGTGCATGTGTGTGTGCAAGTACGTATGTACACGCACGTATGGATCCTGAGACGAGCTCTGCGTGCAAGAGCGAGCGAGCTAGAGATCTTGCCACCTGGAAGACGCAGGAGCGGCGTTGCCCGTTGTTGCGTCGCGCAATGTGTGACAACCGCTGAAAGAGCCACTTCACCGCGCGCACCGGCTCCACGATCTCCAATTCCTCGTCAGCAGCTCCGGCGCCGCCGCCCTCCCCATGTGGCTTGATGCCCTCCGTAAGATTGACCTTCTTGGTACCGTTCTGCTTGCCCCACTCCGCCTCCGCCGCCTCCTCCTCCTTATCTTCATCATCTGGCTGCCTACGGTTAGCCGCAACATGAGCAGGCTTCTTTGCGTCTTCATGCGCCAGCCCCTCCTCTTCCACTTCCTCCTCCTCTTCCGCTTCCTCCTGCTCCTCGTCTTCATCTGCCTCTTTGTCCGCATCTTCCTCCGCTGCAACAACTTCTTCGTCCTTGACGAGCTTGGGATCTTTGTGCAGCGCCGTGCAGAGGTGGATCAGGTTGCGCAGCACCTGCTCCCACATCAAGCTCAGACGACTGCGTCACGGCTGTCAAGTCCCGGTCGCAACATGGTCAAATGCAACAGGGCAGGCAAAAGGGCTCGGGGCGCACGCGTTGGATTCGATGGTGCGGGGTGAGGGGTGCGGGGCGAGTAGGTGTGTATAGTGCATGTATACTACGTGTGCATAGTATGCGACGTAGGGAGGTGAAGCACCTGCTCCGACAGTTTCCCGTCAAAGGCGGCAGTGGCCACCTGCGCACAGATGCCGCGCACGACCACAAAGGCGCCGCCACATGCCGCCAGCAGCTTCCTGAGCTTCATTCCGCCAGCAGCCTCGGCATCAACGCCCCCAAGCGCCCGCCCCAGCAGGCGCGCCGCCGCCAACTGGACCCAGGGGTGGCGGTGGTGGAGAATGCGCGCGCTCAGCAGCTGCCCAGAGCCCTGCAAGTAATCGGGGGTGAACGAGAGCTTCTTCGCGGCCGTGTGTAGCTTCTCGGCAGCCGTGAGCGCGTGGTATATGCATTCCCACTCGCCGCCTGTTTCCTCGGTAGAGAGAGCGAGCGAAACGGCTTGGGAGAGGGCAGCGTAGACCCGCTCCATGTATCGCTCGCTCCCAGCACCCTGCTGTTCCACAAGTAGGCCCATCACCTGCGCGGCGGCGCGGCGGAGCAGCGACTCTTTTCCACCGATCCACTCAATGATGAGGTCGAAGAGGGAATCCAGCTGCTTGCGGGCAGCGCGTCCGAGCAGCTGCTTGATGAGTAGGCCTACCATTTTTCGGCACGTGCTCGAGTCGTCGTTGATCAGACGCGTCACCAGTGGAAGGAAGAAGAGCTCCAGGTACTGATCCAAAACCGGTTGCGGCAGCTTTGTCACAAGCCGCGCCATCACCTGCAGACACCCACGAACAAGCGCAGAAACCAGCAGGGTTCGTCATTCTGCTGCATCCCAACACGCGCACGCGCACACGCAACATGCAGAAGCCTACAAGGGCAGCACACGTCGATCGCATACGTACCTCAAGCACCACCTTGCGGCCTGACTCGTAACCATAGTCGAGGTCGCGCACAAGCCGCGTCATGTGTGCGTGCAGGCGCTTGTCGCCCATCGGAAAGTCGAGCATGAAGACGATGAGAGTCTGGGCTGAGAGGGCACGCGTCTGCTCCGACTGTGACGTGACCATATGCTCGGCAATCTTATCCATCAAGTCGTACACCTCCTCGCAGACCAGCTTGCGGGCGACAATGGCGCGCACGAGCCCGAAGGCCACGGCCTGACGCCCCGACTCCAGAATGTCCTGCTGTGCAAATGACAGCAGCACCTTGAGCTGCGATTGCGACAGCTTCACAGACCCCTTGGCCTCGCGCAGCATCACGGTGAGCGCCTTGAAGCAGCCGCTCATGGTCAGCGATGAGGTAGAGCCGCCGCGCTGCAGCAAAAAGAAAATGTTCTTGAGCGCCCAGGGCAGCTCCTCCTCGGTGGCCGGCAGGTGCAAGGGCAGCAGCAGCGAGAAGATTTTCAATGCCAGCACCACAACTGTGTCGTGCTTACTCAGCATCAACTTCTGTGTGACGGCCACGAACGGGTTCAACATCTCCATGTGCGCCTTCACCTTTAGGTCCACCGTCTCGCGCTTGAGACACGTGTGCAGCAGGGTGAGAGCTAGCTCTGCCAGCAAGTACTCATTGCGATTCACGCTCACAGACTCCCCATCCCCCAACTTGCTCACCTCCATCATCGTGGCACCCTCGCGTGCACGGGACCTGCGCTCCCACTCCGGGCCCATGGGCGGCAGTTTCTCGGCCGGCTCCGGTCTCTTTTCAAGCAGCTGCGACCGCTTCTGTCCCGCCTCGCCCACCGCGCCGCCGCCGACGCCAAAATGCTTCTGAGCCTGCTTGCGCTTGGCCTCCTTGAGCTCAAGCTTGCTCTTCTTGTTCGACGGCACGCAGGCGGGCAGGTAATGCGACACAAGCTTGTGCACCCAGAGCATCATCTCCTTGCTCGTCACTGACGGGTTGGCAGCCAGCCCCAGCCCGAGGCGGCGAAGCATCTCCTCCATCCTCTTGCGCTGCTTGAGAGTCGCAGCGGCGTGGATTTGCGCACGCAGGCCCCATTCATGGTCCTCGGGCTCCAGCACGGCAGGAGAGAAGAGCTCGAACGACAGGACCTTGCCAATGAGTTCGATGCAGTCGTAGGCCTTGGTGCTCTTGGCCTCGCGCGTCTTGGACACAATCTTGTCCACCTCCTTCTCCTCGCTCACCGTGCCGTACAGCTCCAGAAAGTAGACCTCGAGGATCAAGGGGATGCTGGGCAGCAAGTGCGGGCCTGCCAGCAGATCTTGCAGCGAGTCCAGCAGCGAAAAGAAGGTGTATCCGCAGACATGGCGCTGGAAGCCCAACGACAGGTTGCTCTTGACCTCGCCCAGCACAAAATTGAGGAAAAGGGGCCCAAGGCAGCGCATGATGTCGGCAAGCGTCCCTCGCGCTGCATCGCGGTCCGACTGCTCGCGCACGCGCAGGCCATTGCACACGACGCCGATGACGTGCGGGAGGCGCGCGCGCATGCGCTCTTCCGGCAGCAGGTTTAGAATCTTGACAACGGCCACCGCCATTGCCGGGCGCAGCTTGCCCTGCTGCACTCGCTTGTCCTCGCTCGTGGCATTCGCCTTCTCTGTCATGTGCTTCTCGAGCTCCGGCATAAGCTTGTATACCACGTGCAAGTAGACCTCTCCTGGGTCTCCGGTCTTGCCTGCCGAAAGCACAGCCTTGTCCAGTGCCTGCACCTTGCCTCCCACCTCCAGCGCCTTCCCTGCGGGCTCCTTCAAGACTCCGCTTGACACCATTTCCTGCTCCTCCCGGTCCACATCATCATCTTCATTGTCCCCGGCGTCAAGTCGCTTGGCGACCTCGCTCTGCCGCCGCTTGCTGTCTGCAGCCGCATCCTCTTTCGCCGTCTTGGACGCCGCCGCAGCGCCCCCGGACGCGCCGGCGAGGCCAAGCAAATGCGAAAACTCCGACACTTGCGCCTCTGCCGTAGGGTCCAGGGCAAAGTGGAAATTTGTTACGATGGCGCACACCAGTTTGATCACCACCTTCTCGTAGGGCCGGCTGAGCGAGAGCTCGCGCAGCGCATCCCACAGCATGACGTGGTAATCCTTCCACGGAAGCTGCAGCGCGATGGCGCCCGCGGCGCGCACAGCCTCGTCCGCCAAATTGTATGCACCCTCGTCTTTCTTGGTGACTTTGTTGCCACTAAGGTCTTGCGACTCGGGCTCGATGATATTCCACCAGACGAGCGGCAGCAGAATGTAGCGCAGCGTTGCGGCCGACACCCCGCCGCCTTGCACGGCGTTTTGCAACGACTTCATGGCCTTGATACGACGGTTCATCTGCATGTGGAGCATATTTAACGAAATGTCTTGTTCGGGATCGACGTGCGACAGAACCGCCAGGTCTCCGTGGAACTCCGTGAACTCGCGCGATGCGTTGATGAGCATTTTGAACGACTCGTTGCGCAACACACGCTTGCGGTCGGTCAGGTTCTTTTTCAGCGCCGGATAGATGACGTCCAGATACACCTCCCACATATCCGCTCCTTTGCCCTGCGCTGTGCCGGCCAGCTGGCTCGACACGTGGCCACCCCCGGCCTGGAATGTGGCTGCCCCACCCTTGCAGGTGGCAGCCTCTTTGATGCGCCCCAAGATGAGCAAAAGGAGCTTGATCCCATGGTTGCGCACGGAGATGTCGTCCTCGCGAAAGTCATGCATGCACTGCGCCGCGAGCACGCGCACGTGATCTGCGTTGAGCGAGCTCAAGAACTCGGGCTGGCAGCACGCAGCGTACGCAGCGAGGCGCTTGTCAAAGTCATACTCATCCAGGCGCTCGGAACTCATCGCATTGAGTTCGCTGATATAGCGCGAAACCTTGGCAAGGGGACTGCCAATCGCCAGGATGAAGTCGCACGCAGCAGAGCGCGTTGCCTCGGACATCTTCGGCAGCAGCTGACGCGCCGCCGGCGCCACGTACACGGACGAGTCGGGCGCGAGCTTGACCAGGTTGGCGCACGTCTGCAGGATGAACTTGCGCGATTCCTCCGAGGCGGAGACGTTGCCGAGCTTTTTGCGGTTGCTGAGAAACGGGATGAGGAGGTCGAGCAGCTGCGCAGCCTGCTGCGGTGTGCATTGGTACCTCGACAGCTCCGCCAGCAGATAAAACTGCAGGCGCAGTAGGCTGATCTCCCGAACCTGCGCCTGCATATCGCCCGCTTGCGAGGGGCCGCCATTGTCGACGAGCGCCTTGAGGTGCAGATACACGTTGTCCAGCAGCACCGACATGTGCGCCGACATTTTGTCCTGCAGCCCCAGCGTCTGCGCCTGGCGCACCAGCTTATCCGCGATCTCCAAGCTCGCTTTGCGAACGGGGTACGCCGCGCGGGGCGCCGCCATGCAGCCGAAAATTGCAGGGAGCACTTCCACGTCGCTAAAAAGGTGGGCCGCGAGACTGTCGTTGTGAGCCATTTCGTGGAAGGTCTCAAGGAGGCCCACGGGCGACTGGGTGTTTTCGAGCGGGAGCCGCACTATGCGCTGCTTGAGGGTCGCCAGAAGCCGGGGAACAAAGGCAGAGAAGTCGCTGCTCTTGAATTTTGTCACGATATCCGTCACCCTGCGCAGGCAGAGGCCGCGCAGTTTCTTCAACAGCTTCTGCTTGTAATCCGCGGACTGATCGTCCTCCGCGGCGTCGTCCACGGCACCGTCGCCCTCCTCGGCCTCGCACGTAGAGCCAGAGGCGAAGACGTGCGCGACGAGCGCCAGAAGCGTCGAGGTCATCTGCGGCAAGTGCTCGGTGAGGCGGTGTCCGACCTGATCCACGAGGTCCTTGAGCGTGTTCAGGAAGCCGAGCAGCTTTTTGCTGCTTAGCGCCGTCAAGAAGGCAGAGTTGTGCTGCGCATCCTCCGGCTTGTCTGACACGAGCCTAAAGGGCCGGAACACGATGGATACCAGTACGCCAAACTCCTCCTCTCTCATGCCGGCGAAAAAGGCGAGAACCGTCGCGCGGCGCTGCGCAAGCGACGTCTTGGCGCCCAGAACCTTGCGCTGCACCACCTTAGCGTACAAGATCCTGGACAGCACCGGCACAAGCCCCGGGCGGTGGGCCTCCTTCACCTGCCCAAGGTCGTCGTCAATGGTGAAGAAGGTGAGCTCGTCGCGGTACTTTTCATCGTCGATGAGATTCTCGAGGTGTGTCTTGTACGGCATCACATCCTCTGGCTTCCACAGGTACAGGGACCTGAGCGCCAGCAACTGCACTTGGTTGTGCGTCTTGGCCAGCAGCGCGGTGAAGACGCGCCGCAAGACCTCCGCCTGGTACAGCGGCGCACCGCTCGTCATGTTGGCAAACACGTCCAAAAACCCCGCCAGCACACGCGTGGCATCAGTGCGGCCCATCTTGGCCACGGCGCCCCCACTCGCATACGTGACATCCTCACTTGCCGCCGCGCCAAACACGGCCGTGTTTGGCGCGGCGGCGGTGGCCACCGCCGCATCCTCGTATGTCTGGTAGCGGGACTTTTTGCCAGCCGCCTTCAGCTCCTGGTAGGACGCCTTGTGCGACGCTCGCCCGCCGTAGCCGAGCTGCTCCAAGTCCTCAGGCTCCAACGTCTCCTGGTCCTCGGTGAAGAGGGGGTCATACTGGAGGGCTAGAAAGTGGAGAAAGAGCTGGACGAGGTACTTTGAGTGGTTCTGCAGGTACTTGGCGTCGCCCGCGGCAGTAACGAGGAGCTGCACGAGCACATCGATCTGCGGCGTCCCCGAGAAGCTGTGCGCTTGCACCTCGCTTGCCAGCCGCTCCTGTGATGTCGATCACGGCCCGGGTAAGTTGCTAAGTAATCAATTTCGGGGGGGGCAAATTATGAGGGCACCGGGTACAGCCATTTGATTGGGATGTACTTGAGAGAGAGAGAGTGAGAGAGAGCGAGAGAGAGAGAGAGAGAGAGAGAGAGAGAGAGAGAGAGAGAGAGAGAGAGAGAGATCTAACAGCAGCAGCTGAGAAGCTGGCACCACGTGCAAGTCCACCTTGGCAGCCTTGGGCGCTCCGTGGGCCTTTTTCGCGCCCTTTCCCCGTCGCTGCTTCACCTTGCCCTCGAGATCTTCCTCGTCCGCTGCCTCCTCACCGTCTGCCTCTTGATCCTCGTCCTCTGCCGCCGCCGCGTGCTGCGCCAGGGCAGGCAGCGCCTTGGGTTTTAGCGATGAAAAGGTGACGCTCCCTGCTGCTATGGACATGTGCGCCAGCAGCCCCGGCCAGAGGTGGTGGGGAATGTGCTTGGCCATAGTCAGCAGGCCCTCGCGCACTTGCTTCCACGGGAGCGTGAAGCGGCACCGCAGCTGCCCGAGGAAAAAGGGGAAAAGAGCGTTCTGCAGCTTGGCGGGCACCTTGCCGGACTCGATCGCCGTCTGGAGCTGCTGTAGCTTGAGGATGCGCGCCTTGCCGTGTGCGGCATCCATGGGTGCCTCCTCGACGTCGAGCATCACCTGCAAGGTGGCGCGTTCGGGGTTGGCGGCAAACAGATCGTAGCCGGCGCCTGCCTCCCACTCGTGCTGCGCCTCCGGCAGCAGCATCAGCAGCAGCCGCAGAGTTGACTTCCGCAGGTGCTCGTCGCCTGTGAGCAGATTCATGCGCAGGCGCTCGTAGGCGCGGTCGAAGGTGACAGACTGCGCGAGAGACGCGAGTGCGGAGCCCTTGGCGCGCGTGGCCTGCTCCAGCTCCACCATCTCCAAGAGGAACTCTACCGTTGACGCGTAGTGCGGAACCTTGAGCAGCAGCACATCCACAACCGTCACCGCCTTCTCGAACGCCGTGCCGGCCGCCTCCACGCCGGCGCCGCCACTTTGCAACGGCGCGGACTTGCTTCGCTGCTTGCCACCTTTGGCGCTGCCGTTGGGCTGAGCCGCGTGGAGAAAAGCCTGGGCGACAGTAAGGAGCGCACGCGTAGCTTCTACAAGGAGCGCCGCGTCGTCGTTCATATGCGAGCAGCTCATGGCCAGCGCTGCCACCTGCGCATCTCGCCCCTGAGCCAGCCCCACCTCCTCCTCTCCCTTGCGGGCCGCCGCCCTCTCCAAAACCTCCTGGGCCCTCTTCGACTCCTTCTCCTCCCGTCGAATTTCCTTCATCTCGGGATCCACATAAGCACTGGGCGGAGGCCGCGCAGCGGCAGACGTGGAGCGCAACATCGCGACACCAGCATCGACCATCTTTTCTAGATGCTCCAGCACTCCCCTCTCCAGCTCCACGTCCTCGCAAGAAATACCTCCTTCGCCCGCTCCCACCACCCTCACTGCCACCGCTCATCCAAGTCAGCGCACGACAGCTAATGGATGCGTGTAAGGGCCGAGACCTGCACCACGCGTCACACCTAAACTCTAAACACCCCTAATCCCTAAACCGCATTATGCGACACGCGGCACGGCACACAGTCAGCGCATCGCGCCAACAACATCTTCAAGCCAATACCAAACCCAAAACGAAAGAGGACTAAACCAAAACCCTAAACCCTAAACTCTAAACTCTAAACCCTGAGCCCAAATGAGACCTGCAAGCCACAGCCACTTTACGCCGCCCCTCTCGCACCCCTCGCCCTCGCCGCCTGCAGATTTTCCGCCGCCACGCCCTGGAATCCCCTGACTCAACTCCGCAACCACCTTGGCGCGGACTACACCGGCGGCCCGCACGTTTTCCGCCGTGGGTTCGTGGGTGGTGTCCTTGATGAGGGTGTCGTAGAGGACCATTGCAGATTCGAGATGTTCCTCGGCCAGCCTTACGCATAGAGCCCAGACAGCCGAGCGGATAGGCCCCTGAAACAAGAGTTAGTTCAGGTTAAGATTACTTAACCCTCTGCTGTGGAAACAACAGGGGTCAGAGTTTGGGAATTGGGGATTGCGATTTGAGGTCTGGGAGTTTAGGTTTTAGGCTTTGGCTTGGGGTTTTGGCTTCGGGATTTAGGGGTGAGGGCTAAGGGCCGAATGTTTCGGGAGAGACCTGACAGCAGCCGCTCCGACACAGATCAAGCGCAGCCGGCATCGCTAGGCGAGGCAAAGGCACCGACAGCAGCCCCGACCACAGCTCCACACACTCCTCCACCACACTCGCCTCTCCAAACTTGAGAAGACACACCCCCAGCGCCATGCTGTTTTCGAGTAGCGTACCCCCCCTCTCCCCCCCCCCCCCCACCCCAAAACCCCGGGCCGTGGTCGCACCCATTTTGCACCCACCCAGGAACACCCAGGGGGGGGGGGGGGGCCGGTGAAGAGTGGAGCGCGGTTGCAAAGTGGCGTGGATGGAGGGTTGGGGTGGAGCGGGTAGGGGTGGAGCGGGTAGGGGTAGAGTGTACGCCAAGTCAGTCATCATGATTTTCGGTTAGGGTTTAGGGTTTAGGGTTTACAGGTTAGGGTATCAGGTTTAGGGTTTAGGTAGTGGCGACGCCACGTCATCCACATGAGTGTTGGCATACGCGCACGGCGATTGAGAAGCGCCTGGCAGCGCATGGGTCTAGAGAGAGTCAGTCAGAGAAAGAGAAAGAGAAAGAGAGACGCACATACACCACGCACACACCTCCCCGAGCGCCAGCTCCAGGCCAGCATGCAGCCGCTGCATAAGAGGCAGCACATGGCTGGCCCCCAGACGAGATCCGTCGCGGTGCGCCACGGATGCCGCCAAAAACCGCAGCGCTTCAGTCGCGCCTCCTTGCACCCCGTGGCTGTCATGCACCTCGTTCTCCTCATCGTCAGCACCGCGGTGTCTCTTGCGCGCGCTTCCCTCACGCCCTCTTCCCGCGCCGTCCCCTCCTTTCGCTTGGTTGCGCGCTGCAGCGAATTGCTCGTCGACAATTGCCGCGAAAGTATCCCACAGTATGCCGGCTTCCTCGGCGCGGCAGTGCTCGCAGACGCGCGCAAAGAAGGAGCCGACAACCGCTCGCCGCTCGCGCAGCCCGGTGCTGCGCTGCTGCGCCGTCTTGCCGTGGCCTGGAACCAACGCGACAAGCTTGGTTGCGATGCTGGTGTAGCGGGAGTGGAAGCCGTTCTGGATGCCCTTGACGGCTTCGAAGAGCAGCTGCGACACGCCCTCCTCGACCTCTTTCCGCTGCGTCGCAAAGGCGTACACTGACAGCCCCTCCCCCGCGCTCGGCTGCATGGCGGCGGCAGCAGTGTCGAGCGTGTGGGCGAGCGCGGCCGACAGCTTATCACTGGGCACCTTGCGGAGCAGGAACGACACCACCTCGGCGCAAAACTTGCGAATGTACCAGTGCTTGTGGCGCAGCACTGGGAAAATGACGTCAAAGATGGCGTTGAAGTCATCCACGACGAAACGCAGCAAGAATTTGAAGAGAAAGGCGAGGCAAGAAAACACGTCCTCCAGCACATCGGCGCTTTGCACGTCCAAGACCGCGAGCAGCACTGGCAACACGCGCGGAAGCAAGAACGGGTAAAACTCCTGGCGCAGGTCGCGCGCGAGGGCCGCGAGGCACGCGCAGAGGGGCTCGATTGCCAGGCTCCCCTTGGTCGCGAGCCGCGCCAGCAGCGCCTCCAGTATTGCATCCTTGTTGTACAGGACGAGCGCGAGCGAGCCGACCTTGCTCTGGACATCGCGCAGGAAGCCCGAAAAGTCGCCTGTGAGGTTGAGCTCGCCGCGCTTTGCGAGCTGCGCCTCAAAGTGCGAGCCAAAGTCCTCGTCGAACTCCTCGTCGAGGAGCGAGCGGTTTCCGCGCTCGGAGTCCCTGCCCGTGCGCCGAAGCACGTCCACCTTGACGCCGTCGAGGCGCTCATTGAACGATTGCCAGCGGTGGCGGTTCTGCTTGACGAGCTTCTTCTGCGGCTTCGCACTCTTGAACTTTGCCACCTCTGCCTTCCGGTGGTCCAGCTGCGTCGCGGGGCCAAAGTCGATGAGGTCATCGTCGTCCTCCATCGCGCCCCGTGGGCGTGGGCACGCCCAGTCAAGCCTCAGGCTGGTGGGAACTGGCACGTGCTGAGTTGCACGAACTGAGAAAAGATGGACTATTCGACAAATTTTTTCCTGGATTTTTTTTGTTTACTTATTCAAAGTTACAGGCGACATGTGATGAAGTCACGGTACCTGGTTCCTCACGGGTCCCATCCCTACCCCCCGCGTTCGCTAGTGCGTGATGAGCGGACTCATCCACACAGGCCTCGGCTCGTCGTCTATCATAGTACATGTCGTCCACTCTCCTCCTCCCCCCCCCGCGAACAGCTTTGTAATAGGTCCTGCAGTAATAAACACACACACACTGATTGACCAGTATGTTTATTGTCTTACCACCACCTTCTCCTTCCCTCTGCCGGAGGGAGACAAGCTCGCACCATCGACTCAGAAGTTGCCGCCACCTCAAAATACGTGTAGTAGTGGTCGGAATTAAAATAGAAATCTATTTTGATAAAA
>Ga0315899_10003198_pt1 | contig 17858 bp, 16 predicted proteins | sample LakEriMetagenome_2_FD_203518 | JGI IMG/M metagenome (GOLD analysis project Ga0315899, IMG submission 203518) | Freshwater fungal communities from buoy surface, Lake Erie, Ohio, United States - Buoy 4 MA112 | ecosystem: Environmental > Aquatic > Freshwater > Lake | place: USA: Lake Erie, Ohio... | reverse complement strand
CTCCGGCTATGCGAGGTACTTTGCATGGACCGTGCCAAAACGGATGTAACCCATGGATACCGTATGTTTTGGTATTCTTGGCTGCAAATAAGCATTGGAATATTTTCACTTATTGGGAAATAACACCAATAATTGGGGTAGGTAGATATTCATTACCAGCTTGACCAAAAATAGTCATGCTATAGCAGGCACAAATTATGGCTTTGTCCCGACTTACTTTGCGTGATTTTCGTAATCATGGCATGCTGGAAATTCGTCCGCAGGCCCAATTCATCGCGCTTCATGGGTCCAATGGAGCCGGCAAAACGAATATTCTGGAGGCTATCTCACTTCTCGTGCCAGGTCGCGGGCTACGCCGAGCCGCCATGTCTGATATGGTTAGAGATGCTGGAGACGGGGGTTTTGCGATTGTCGCAGAGGTCGCCGGTAATGTGATTGGTACCGGGGTCACCGCTGAGCAGCCTGAACGGCGCAAGGTGCGCGTGAATGAGAGCGATGCAGCAATTAACAGCCTTGGCGAGTGGTTGTCGGTGATTTGGCTGACGCCAACTATGGACCGACTGTTTGCAGATGGTGCTGCTGCAAGGCGCAGGTTTTTAGACCGTTTGGTACTCGCATTGAACCCCGGCCATGCGCGACACAGCAGCCGCTACGAAAAGGCAATGCAGCAGCGAAACCGCCTGCTGTCCGGTGCTATGCCTGCCGATCCACTTTGGTTGGATGCCCTCGAAGCGCAAATGGCGGAGAACGGGAGCGCTATTCAGGTCGCGCGCATTTGGGTTGTCCAAGCATTAAGCGAACAACTGCTTGCCACCCCATCCGGGCCATTCGCTATGCCGCGGATTAATTTGGTCGATAAGGTTCCAGCCGTAGACGGCGACCTTGCCTCCGTGTGGCGCAAAGGGCGCAGCCGTGATGCTGCCGCTGGGCGCACCTTGGCCGGTCCGCACCGTGCCGACTTGGAAGTCGTTCACAGCGCGTCAGGGCAGGTCGCTGAGCAATGCTCCACTGGCGAACAGAAAGCTTTGCTGCTGTCGCTTATATTGGCGCATGCAGCGCTTGTGTCCGCACAACGCGATGCACCACCAATCTTGCTTTTGGATGAAATAGCGTCGCATCTGGACCCATCAAGACGGACCGCACTTTTTGCGTTGCTCGAAGTTACGGGTGCTCAGGTTTGGATGACGGGAACCGAGCCGGAATTGTTTCACGGCATCGGTTCATCCGCTGAGTTGCTTGCCATCGGGCAGTCTTAGGTCTTAATCGTCCTAGCCAGCCTTGGTAACTTTTTTTGCTACAGCCTTTTTCTTTGGCGGTTTCGGTTTAACCGTCTTGGGAGCGGCAGGCGTAACCTCAAACGCCGGTTCATTGTCCTTGATGCGCACGGCAACCTCGCCGCCATGGACAAGCTTGCCGAACAATAGTTCTTCCGCAAGCGGCTGCTTAATCTTCTCTTGGATCAACCGACCCATAGGACGTGCGCCGTATAGCCTGTCATATCCACGTTCCGTCAACCATGCACGCGCCTCGTCATCGAGCTTGATGTGCACATTCTGGTCAGCAAGTTGCAGTTCCAGTTGCAGAATGAACTTATCGACAACGCGCGCAACAACTTCTGGCGGCAGATATGAAAATGGCACTGTCGCATCGAGACGGTTGCGGAATTCTGGCGCAAACATCTTCTTGACGGCTTCGTCGCCGGCATCTTCCTTGCTGATGTTGTTGCCGAAACCGATGCCCTCTTTGGCCATATCGCTGGCACCTGCATTGGTGGTCATGATCAATATAACATTACGGAAGTCGACAGTCTTACCGTGATGGTCGGTTAGGCGGCCATTATCCATCACCTGCAACAATATGTTGAACAGGTCAGGATGCGCTTTTTCGATTTCGTCGAGCAACAACACGCTGTGCGGGCTTTGGTCAACGGCATCCGTCAGAAGCCCGCCTTGGTCAAACCCGACATATCCCGGGGGGGCACCAATCAGGCGGCTGACGCTGTGGCGCTCCATATATTCCGACATATCAAACCGCTTCAGCGGAATGCCAAGGATGGATGCAAGTTGCCGTGCGACTTCGGTCTTGCCCACGCCTGTTGGGCCGCTGAACAAATAGCTGCCAATGGGCTTTTCGGTGTCACGCAGACCTGCACGGCTAAGCTTTATGGCGCTCGCCAATACGCCAATCGCCTTGTCCTGCCCGAAAACGACGCGCTTAAGATCTGCCTCAAGCGTGCCAAGTGCAGTCTTGTCGTCGCTCGAAACCTGCTTTGGCGGGATCCGCGCGATGGTGGCAATGACAGCCTCGATTTCGCGCGCTGTAATCAGCTTGCGCCGCTTTGAAGGCGCAACAAGCATTTGCATGGCGCCAACCTCGTCAATCACGTCGATGGCCTTATCTGGCTGCTTACGGTCGTTGATGTAGCGAGAGGATAGCTCCACGGCGGCCTTGATAGCATCAGGGGTGTACTTCACCTTATGATGCGCTTCAAAAGCACTGCGCAAACCAGCAAGGATTTTGATCGTGTCCTCAATGCTTGGTTCGTTGACATCAATCTTCTGGAACCGTCGCAGCAACGCGCGGTCCTTTTCGAAATGATTCCGGAATTCCTTATAAGTGGTCGACCCGATGCAACGAATAGTTCCGCCAGACAATGCAGGCTTCAGCAAGTTCGACGCGTCCATGGCCCCGCCGCTTGTGGCACCTGCGCCGATAACGGTATGAATTTCGTCGATAAACAAAATCGCATCTGGCAATTTCTCAAGTTCGGAGACGACAGCTTTCAACCGTTCTTCGAAGTCACCACGATACCGTGTGCCCGCGAGCAACGCGCCCATGTCGAGCGAGTAAATGACAGCAGGCAGTAACACCTCAGGAACCTGATTTTCAACGATGCGGCGCGCCAAACCTTCTGCAATTGCAGTCTTACCAACGCCTGGTTCGCCGACATAAAGCGGGTTGTTCTTAGACCGACGGCACAGGATCTGAACCGTGCGGTCAACTTCGGCGGTGCGCCCGATCAACGGGTCAATGCGGCCCTGTTTCGCTTTTTCATTCAGGTTGACAGTGAACTGGTCAAGCGCGCCTTCCTTCTTATCCTTTTTCGACTTGGTGTCTTCAGGCTCTTCGGTCTTGGGTTCGGAGCCACTGACTTGGCGGGGCTCGGCCAGCTTGCCATCCTTGCCAATCCCGTGACTGATAAAAGAAACGGCATCAAGCCGGCTCATATCCTGCTGTTGCAGGAAATATACGGCATAGCTCTCGCGTTCGGAGAACAATGCGACCAGCACATTTGCGCCAGTAACCACATCCTTGCCTGAGCTTTGCACATGAAGAATGGCGCGCTGGACGACACGTTGGAACCCGCTTGTTGGCGACGGGTCGACCTTGCCTTCGACACGCAAGCTTTCCAGCTCAGTGTCCAGGTAAGTGATAATGATGTCTGAAAGCTCGCCCACATCGACACCGCAGGCCTGCATAACCTTGGCTGCATCGGCATCGTCTATCAGCGCCAAAAGGAGATGCTCGAGCGTCGCATATTCATGCGCGCGGTCGCCAGCATGTTTCAACGCGTTGTGAAGGGTTGCTTCCAGCGACTCCGCAAATGATGGCATATTTTCGTCTCCTTGGAATTGAGTCGCTGTATCGATTAATCTCTATATCGGAGCGGCCTTCAGTGCTTTCAAGCGTGTTAAGTTAGATAACGGTTCGGTGCCCAGCTTTCTTAACATCGCTGCGCTATAATTCACTTCTTGAACAACGCATCAGCGACGCTGCGGTGCTTGCTTGCAAACGCAACCTTGCCTTCGCAACGGGCGATTTCGGCTCTCAGTGCCGCGATGCGGGCTTCGAGTTCCGCCACGGAAAGGGCGTCAATATCCTGTTTGACGAGATTGGCCAAAGGGTCGTCGCGGCGGAGCGGCAAATTATCATCGATATCCATGCCGCATATTTTACCCAACAGCAGTTGCTGTCAATATGAAGCTTCCTTAGAAGGATCGAAATTCATCGGGGATATGTTGCGCATGGCAAAGCTACCAGAGTTAATGACTGCAATCGAAATTTCGACGCCAGGCGGACCGGAGGTGCTGATTGCATCGCATCGACCTCTACCATTGCCCCGCGCAGGAGAGGTGCTGTTGAAAGTAGCCTATGCTGGAGTAAACCGGCCGGACGTAATCCAACGCAAAGGGCTTTATCCTGCACCACCTGGCGCGAGCGACCTACCCGGTCTTGAAGTGTCCGGCACAGTTGTGGCGGTTGGCGACGAGGTTGACCCGACTCTGATTGGGTCGCGTTACTGCGCTTTAGTATCGGGCGGTGGGTATGCGGAATATTGTCTGGCGCGCATTGACGTCTGTTTGCCGGTGCCAGCGGGTATGGAGATGGTGGAAGCAGCGGCGCTACCTGAAACCCTGTTCACAGTGTGGCATAACGTCTTTGAGCGGGGTTTTGCTGCTCCTGGTGAAGCTATACTGATTCACGGCGGCACCAGCGGCATCGGCACAATGGCCATAAAACTTGGTAAACTGTTCGGCCTAACTGTGATTGTGACCTGTGGTTCGGACGACAAATGCGCCGCTGCGATAAAAATCGGTGCCGATCACGCAATCAATTACAACAGTTCGGACTTTGTCGAGGGCGTCAAGGCAATCACTAATGGCGAGGGCGTTCACCTCGTGCTTGATATGGTCGCTGGTGGATATGTATCGCGTAACTTGCAATGCCTGCGTGAAGATGGGCGCCACGTGACCATCGCGGTGCAGGGCGGAATGACCGCCGAAATCAACATGGCCTATGTCATGTCCCGTCGCTTAATGCTCACGGGGTCAACGCTTCGTCCACGAACGACGGAGTTCAAGGCATTGCTGGCGCAAGAAATATCAGCAACGGTCTGGCCAATGGTTTGCGATGGCGCGCTTCGCCCGGAAATGGACAAAATTTTCCCGCTAGCCGAGGCGACTGCTGCGCATACCTATATGGAATCAGGTGCGCATGTCGGGAAAATCATGCTGGCGGTTTAAGCGGAAGCGGTCGAACGGACGGGCCTTACGACTTCGGCTTGTCCGCCGGCAAACCTTCCAGCCAAGCCTTTACATCAGCAGCGCTTTTCTCTGGAATCTCCTCCATCGGGATGTGCCCAACTGCGGGGTAAATGATCAGTCTTGCTTGCGGCATGGCGTCCGCAAACCACTTGGCAGCACTTACTGGGATCAAATTGTCTTCAGCCCCCCATAAAATCAAAACCGGCACTTTAATTCCCGCAAGCCGCTCTTTTGTGCCGGGCGTCATGCTCTTGAAGTTGGCAAACCGTTGCATCGTTGCTTCGCGGTTGCCGGGGTATCGGTTGAGCTCCGAGTATCGATCAATAAGCTTGTCATCAATTTTGGACTGCACGCTCATGGACGTTTTGACGCTTGATTCAAAAACGCTTCGTGGAGCGATGAAACGTGCGGCTTCTTTGAGGACCGGCATGCGCATCAGGCGAAAGCCAAGAGGTGTGTTCCCAGATTTTGCATAAGGTTGCCCGCTTGCATCGACGAGCAGCATGGCATCAACTTTTTCGGGATGCGTGAGCGTATACAGCCAAGTAACGCCGCCGCCCATGGAATTACCGCCGATGACGGCTTTTTTGATTTTCAATTTTAACAAGAGGCGGTCGACCACGCTAACATAAGATGCATTATCATAGACGCCAGCGGGGTTCTTTCCGGTCAGGCCGTGGCCCGGAAGATCCAGTGAAATTACGCGATAATCCTTACCGAGAATTTTGACCCATGGCTCCCATGTGTGCAACGATGCATTTGAACCGTGAATGAGGACGAGAACGCGGCCATCGGCTTTGCCTTCATCGCGATAATGCACACGCAGGCCAGGCTCTAACTCAGCAAAGCGCGACGCAGCGCTGCTATATTTGCTCTCCATCTGCGCGGCATCTGTGTCGGGCGCATAACCCCAGGCAAAGATTCCGGCGACGGCAGCGAGCAACAGGATAACAAGCCATTTGATTAGACGTTTCATATCTTCCCCCAAAACTCTTACTTGGGAATGCACATGTGGCGGTAAGCGCGCAAGTCCCAATACGCATTGCCGCTTGCCGATGCAGCAAAGTTCGCCTAATGCCTAACGCAACACATTCAGGCCGCTCCGTAAGGGGCGGCCCTTATTATTGGAGCAAATGACATGGCCACCCCTTTGATGCCACATGCGACTGCCGCCTGGCTGGTCGACAACACAGGTTTGAGCTTCTCACAAATTGCTGACTTTTGCGGAATTCATATCCTCGAAGTGCAGGCGATGGCCGACGACATGACTGGCTCAAAATATACGGGTCGAGATCCCGTGCACGCCGGTGAATTGGCGATGGACGAAATCGAAAAGGGACAGGCAGATGAGGATTATGTTCTCAAAATGTCGAAGGGGCCGGATCAGGTCCGTCGCACAAAAGGTCCGCGCTATACGCCAGTGTCAAAGCGTCAGGACAAGCCAGACGGCATCGCTTGGCTTCTGCGCAACCACCCCGAAATTTCCGATGGCGCAATCTGCAAGTTGATCGGGACAACGCGTAACACGATTGCTGCCATTCGTGAACGTAGCCACTGGAACATCGCTGAAATTCAGGCGAAGGATCCGGTCACGCTTGGCTTAACATCGCAGCGTGAGCTTGACGCCATTGTTAACCGTGCCGCGAAGAAAGCTGGTATCGATAACACTGCCGCTAATGATGCACGTCTTGGAACAGATCGCGATGCGTTGATCGAAGAACTTCGCGCTGAGCGTACTGAGGCTGCACGTCGCGCCGAAGCTGCGTTGAATGGTGAAGATGAAAATGTGGGCAAGGCAGAATTGACCGCCGACACGTTATTCAAAAAAGCAGGCGAATAATCGCCACGCCATCATTGCCTTAATCGCTTGATTAAGGCACGGCGGGGGGATGGCATCTAATACACCCCCCGCGTATGACGCGTCGCTAGCCGACCACGGATTTAAAACAAAAGAGCTAAAAGGGCTTACATATCCTTTGGGCGAGCATGCCCCGCAATATGGTGAAATATACCCGATTGCGCCCGACATGGGCTGGACGCGTATGCCGGTTCCGGGCAATTTAGCACATATCAATCTATGGCTGCTCGATGAAGCCGATGGCGGATATGCCATTGCGGATACCGGGTTGTTCATGCCGCCAACCATCGAAATGTGGAAGGCGATGTTTGCAGGCGCATTGGCTGACCGAGAGCTAAAGCGAATCTTTGTGACGCACTTCCATCCCGATCATGTAGGTTGTGCTGGCTGGTTGGCGAACAAGTTCAAGGTTCCAATCTGGATGAACCGGACCGAGTGGCTGATGGCGCGGATGTTGACGGGTGACCAGTTGGAGCATCCTCCAGAAGATGTCCTGAGCAACAGGCGATTTGCAGGCTATGACGAAGAGCGAATCGACACGATGCGGCAGGCTGGCTGGGGCGGTTTTGCGCGCGCAGTGTCGCGGCTGCCTACTGGACATGTGCGCATGGACGATGGGCAAGTCATCCGGGTCGGTCAACGCGATTGGACGGTAATGACGGGTGGTGGGCACACGCCCGAACATGCGAGCCTTGTGGATTTTACCAACAATATGATAATCGCGGGTGACCAGATTTTGCCGCGCATTACATCCAATGTGTCGGTCATGGATAGCGAGCCGGAGGCCGACCCGTTGGGTGAATGGCTGGCATCAATTGCGAAATTTCGGGAGGCGTTGCCTGCAGATATGCTCGTATTACCAGCGCATGGGGAACCTTTTACGGGCGTGCATGTCCGATTGGACAAGCTTGCATCTGGACATCACGAGAGACTTGACCGACTTGAGCTGGAACTGCGCTCAACCGAAATGCGTGCCGTCGATACTTTCACTCTCTTATTCGAACGCGAAATTGACGATACTGTTTACGGGCTCGCGACAGGCGAGGCGCAGGCACATTTGCGGCATTTGCATTTTGCGGGACGGATAAAATGTGAAATCCACGATGGCGTTGGCTGGTATCACGCGGCATGATCTGGGCATGACGCAGAGTATCTGGAACCGTAATTATTTGCATCCCGTCAAATGGGATCAGCAATTTCCCGCATTGGCGCTGCACGACATGTTTTTCCAATCGGCAGAACGCATGGGCCATGCGGCGATGGCAGATTTCATGGGCCGCAAATATAGCTACGCTGAAATGGCAGCAACTGTCCGGCGGGTTGCGCGCGGACTGCAAGACAAAGGTATTGGCAAGGGCGACCAAATTGGCCTCTTCTTGCCCAATGTGCCGCAATATATCGCGGCGTATTACGGGGCGCTGGCCGCAGGGGCGACGGTGGTCAATTTCTCACCGCTATACACAGTTGACGAGTTGGCGCATCAGGTAGCCGACAGCGGCACGTCGATCCTGATCACGGTGTCGGCGGCTGCTTTGCTGCCTACCGCCATGAAGGTGTTAGACAATAGCAGCCTGAAAGAACTTATTGTCGGAAGCGTATCTGAAGCCTTGCCAAAGGCCAAAGGCTGGGCATACCGGTTGTTCAAACGGAACGAAATTGCCGCGCTTCCTTCGGACAGCCGCGTTTCGTCTTATGCGGAACTGATAGCCAATATTGGCGATTATGCGGTTCAACCTTGCATGCCCGAAAAAGACATCGCGCAGTTGCAGTATACAGGCGGAACCACGGGCACGCCGAAAGGCGCCATGCTAAGCCATCAAAATATCACCGCAAACGCTCGGCAAATCAACATGCTTGATCCCCATAGCCGAAACAATCAGCCTAACGGACCACTGGATGACCGTATCTTAGGTGTGCTGCCCTTTTTTCATGTTTTCGCAAATGCGACTGTTTTGAACCGTACAGTTGAAAATGGCGGCGAAATTGTGATGCTTCCCCGATTTGAGGCAAAAGCTGCTTTGGCGGCTATCACGCGGACTAAGGTGACATCACTTCCGGGCGTGCCAACGATGTATCAGGCTTTGCTGGACTGCCCTGACCTGGGAAAAACTGACTTCACGAGTTTGCGCGCCTGCATATCTGGCGGCGCGCCGTTGGCGGCTGAGTTGAAAGAGCGATTTGAAACGCTTACCGGAGCCGTAGTGATTGAAGGCTATGGCTTGACCGAAAGCTCCGGCGTCGTGTCCTGCAATCCATATGAAGGCAGAAACAAGATTGGCAGTATCGGGCAACCTGTGCCCGGAACCAATATCAAACTTGTCGATAAGGAAGACCCAAGCAAGCCGGCACCCAAAGGCGAACCCGGCGAACTAACATTTTCGGGTCCGCAGGTCATGTGCGGCTATTGGAACCGGCCTGATGCCGATGCTGGGGTGTTTCTTGGTACATATCTCCGCACGGGTGACGTTGCGACGATTGACGATGACGGCTTCATCCATATCGTAGACCGATTGAAGGATATGATTGCTGTCGGCGGGTTCAAGGTATTCCCAAGTCAGGTCGAAGACATTCTCTATAAGCATCCTGCGGTTAAGGAGGCCCTCGTCATTGGCGTCGCTGATGCATATCTCGGCGAGATACCGCGCGCGTTCGTTACTTTGCAGGACGGTGCTACCCAAGATGGCGCGGCGCTTACCGTTTGGCTCAACCCGAAGCTTGGCAAGCATGAGCGTGTCCAAGGCGTCACTGTTATGGATAATTTGCCAAAAACGATGATCGGTAAGCTTGACCGTAAGGCGTTGCGGTTGGCGGTAGGGTCTTAAGCGTTCGGCGGCGATGGAAAGCGATCTCGCCGTCATCCGCAAGATTATCCATGTCGATATGGATGCGTTCTACGCTAGTGTGGAACAGCGCGATAACCCCGACCTGCGCGGTAAGCCGGTAGCTGTCGGTGGCTCGTCCAAACGTGGCGTTGTCGCCGCAGCGAGTTACGAGGCCCGGGCGTTTGGTGTGCGCTCAGCTATGCCATCGGTGACAGCGCAGCGGCAGTGCCCCGACCTTATTTTCGTTAAACCAAGGTTTGAGGCTTACAAAGCTGTCTCGCAGCAAATCCGGGACATATTTGCGCGACACACGGACCTGATTCAACCGCTATCGCTTGATGAGGCTTATCTTGATGTTACCCATGACAAGCAAGGCATTGGATCGGCGGTGCAGGTGGCAAAGGCTATCCGCGCGGCTATTCGCGAAGAAACCGGCCTAACCGCCAGTGCGGGCGTAAGTTACAACAAATTTATCGCCAAGCTGGCGAGCGACCAGAATAAGCCAGATGGTATGTGCGTCATCCTGCCAGACCAGGGCGCGGACTTTGTTGCCAGCTTGCCGGTCCGCCGCTTCCATGGTGTCGGTCCCCGTACCGCCGAGAAGATGGCAAAACTTGGCGTGAACAGCGGCGCTGACCTAGCGCAAAAGGATGAAGCTTGGCTGGCGCAGCATTTTGGCAGTTGGGGCAGCTATCTCTTCTGGGCAGCGCGGGGTGTCGATCATCGCCCGGTAAATGCAAACGCGGTGCGCAAATCCATCGGTGCAGAAAGTACGTATTCTGAAGATAAACGCAGTGAAACCGAACTTCGCGCTGCATTGGACGAAATTGTCGACATTGTTTGGGACCGCATCGATCGCCACCAGGTGCAGGGCCGGACTTTGGTGCTTAAGGCGCGCTATTCGGACTTTCGTACAGTGACTCGGTCGCGCACCACGGGCCAATTAATTGCGGACCGCAGAGCTGTTGCGCAGCTTGGCCATGTGCTGCTGAATCAGATTTTACCAGTTGAAATGGGGGTCCGGCTACTTGGCTTGACGCTGTATGGCCTCGTGGACCAAAACAATGCGGCCATTGATGGAACACCCCAAGGGCGCTTTACATTTGATTGAAAATTGAAATAATCTGTCATATATCATAAAACTGTTATGCACATGTAATACAGGAACTGATATGGCCCGCCCCCATACTGATATTGAAGCCGGACGAAATGCGCTGCTTGAGGTGGTAGACGATTTAGTCCGCAAGCGCGGCGCCGTAGACATCTCCATGACAGATTTGGCCGCGGCTGCAGGCATGTCTGCGTCCAACCTGTATCGATTTTTCGACAACAAAGAAGCTTTGCTTGAGGCTGTAGCCGAACGTTTCTTTGCTGAAAAAATACGGATCATGGTCGAAGTTACGGAATCCGACTTGCCGGTTCGCGACAAAATGTACCAATATTTTGCACGACGTTATCTGGCGAATGTCGAACAATATGAGTCGGAGCCTGACCTACTGAAAAGCTACCTTGAAATCGGTCAGCAATATTTTGAAGTGGTACGCGGCTATGTTGACCTTGGAGATCATTATTTGTCGCTGATAGTTGCAGAGGCAATGGAGCAAGGCTATTTTGAAGGCCATTCGATCGACGAGACTGTGTCCCTCATCAATCAAATGGTTCAATGCTACACCAATCCAGACGCACTTTTTTACATTGGTACGGTAAAGCTAAAAATTGAGAAGCTGGCATTAATTGTAGATACGATTTTTGCGGGGCTTCGCAAAATGTCGGTACCGAGAGCCGCCGGCCAACCGCATATCAAAATCGTTTCGTGAATCGTGCCAATTTCTGTGCTGTCTGGCACAGGCCCGCATCTGTCGTAACCGAGGGGCGATTAGCTCAATGGTAGACCACATCCTTGATGCGGGTGGGGCAACAAGTTCGAACCTTGTATTGCCCGCCCTTCCAAGCATAATCACTTTTACAATGTCTTGATGCTGATTTAAGCATACGATTAAATCTAAGGGGAGAGCTTATCATGCGCATAGAAAACGCGATGTTTCCGACAATGGAGCAGGCGATATCATTTTTTGGTGGCGCCGAAAATGGGCCATTTGTCATGGCCAATCTGCTGAAATTTAAAGACAAAGCGGAATATGCTGATGGCAGTAATGCCGACCTGTCGGGCGCAGATGCTTATGCTCGTTATGGTAAGGGGATTCAGGCCTGTCTTGCCGCCGTGGGTGGCCGGCAGGTTTACGCCGGACCAGTCACTGGACTCATGATTGGAGATGTTGAAGAGCTATGGGATATGGTCGCTTTGGTCGAATATCCATCACTGGCTGCTATGCAGAAAATGCTTTCTTCGCCGGAATATCAGGCCATTGAAGTCCATCGCAAAGCGGGCCTGGCCGGGCAACTTAACATCCGCACCAGCCAGATTGGAAGCTAACATGAAACCGATAAAAAACCGCATGACTGACCTGCTTGGTGTCGAATATCCTATCATACAGGCGCCCATGGGTTGGATCGCGCGCGCGCAACTTGCTTCCGCCGTTTCCAACGCGGGCGGCCTTGGCATCATCGAAACATCATCGGGGCAGTTAGATGAAGTGCGCGCCGAAATCATCAAGATGCGTGAGCTGACCGATAAACCGTTCGGCGTGAACATTGCTCAAGCCTTTGTGCGAGACCCGGGTATTGTAGATTTTGTAGTCGACCAAGGCATAAAGTTTGTGACCACCTCAGCGGGCGATCCTAATAAATATTGCGGTCCGCTAAAGGCCGCGGGGCTTACCGTATTCCACGTTGTCCCAACGCTTGCTGGCGCATTGAAAGCCATCGACGCGGGCGTAGATGGCCTTGTTGTTGAAGGCGGTGAGGGCGGCGGCTTCAAAAATCCCAAGGATGTGGCGTTAATGGTTTTGCTGCCGCTCATCCGAAGCAAAGTCGATGTGCCAATCGTCGCCGCTGGCGGCATTGTCTGTGGACGGACAATGGCAGCGGCCTTCGCGCTCGGCGCAGAGGCGGTGCAGATGGGCACGCGCATGGTCAGCGCGGCGGAATCACCGGTGCACCAGAACTGGAAAGACGCCATCATCAACGCGAAAGAAACGGACACGCTGTTTCTGAATCGTCACGGCCCCGGTCCAGCATTGCGTGCACTGCGCACGGAACGGACGACGAAGTTGGACATGGAGCCTTCAGACAATATCATGGGCGAAATGCGCGGCGTGCTCGACCTGTATTTCGGCGGCGACATGGAGGCAGCGATTGCGCTTTCGGGGCAAGTTGCCGGACGCATTGATACAGTAAAGCCCGCCAAGCAGATCATCGACGAAGTGATGGACGAGTTTTATGCTGTCATAAACGATTTACGGCACGGCTATCTTTAGGAGCTGATTTGGATCCTGTCCTTGAAGCCTTTTTGAGCGATCCAGCGGCGGATGTTTCGGCGTTGCATGACGTTGCGCGGATCAAAGGGATATTGGAGCAATGCGGCCGCGAAGGCCGCGCGATTAGCTATTCTGAGCTTTTGTTGAACCTTGGCTTTCGCTTTACGCGGCCCAAAATGCGGGCGGTGTGTAAGACGCTCGATAAAATTGACCAGATGACGCTCGAAGAAGGCAGGCCTGCGCTTGCAGTCCTCGTGGTACGCGAAGGCGATGGCCTGCCCGGGCAGGGTTGGTGGACCGGGCGGACGGATTATCAAGGTGAATGGATTGGGCCGCAAGCCCACGCTCATATCCGTAAGTTGCAGGACGCCGTATTTGCATATTGGCAAGAAGGGCCATTTTGACAGACTTTACCACCTTAGTTTCTGCGTTTGTACGGCGGATATTTGGCGGGTCCGCCGAGGTTGAAAACCTGACGCGGCTGACTGGCGGTGCCAATATGGAAAGCTGGTCATTCGACTTTGCAGGGCATGGCTACGTACTTCGCCGTTCCCCCTCGGCTGAGATGATGGCCGGTCGCGTTTATGGCCATGACATTGAAGCTGCGGTTGTGCGTGCGGCATTTATGGCCGGCGTAAAGGCACCTGAAATAATCGCCGAGGTCCAGGCCGTAGATAATCTTGGCACCGGATATATGATGCGCAGAGTCGAGGCCGAGGTTAACCCGGCAAAGATACTGGCTAGTCCGCCGCCATCATTGCTTAATGACTTTGCACGAGAATTGGCGGCCATTCACGCCGTGTCGCGGGACACGTTGCCAGCATTGCCTGAGGCAGGGGCAGCGAGCTTGCTGACGGACCTCAAAACACGCTTTCTCCTCTTCGGCGGCAATCGCCCTGTCATGGCCCTCGCGTTCAGATGGCTGGAGGATCATTTGCCCGCACCGGTAGACGCTGTCCTGCTTCACGGCGATTTTCGGATGGGCAACATCATGGTCGACACCGGTGGCCTTGCCGCCGTGTTGGATTGGGAGTTGGCGCATCTGGGTGACCGACATCAGGACTTGGCGTTTGGATGCATCAACAGCTGGCGCTTTGGATATATTGACCGGCCAGCATTTGGCATTGGGCAAATGGAGGCATTCTTCGCCGCTTATGCCTGCGAAAGCGGTCATAGCGTCGATGCCGGGCGCTTCCGCTGGTGGCTGGTTTACGCGACATTATGGTGGGGGGTGTGCTGTCTCCAAATGACCGACATTTGGCGGAGCGGAGCAGACTCCGGCCTAGAACGCGCAGTCATTGGGCGCCGTGCTTCGGAAACCGAGGTCGACTTGCTGATGCTGCTTGAGGAAGACGCGCCGATCGCCGAACAAAACCGCCACCCTGAACATCGCTCACCTCTGGCGGCTGACGTTCCAGAGCCCTATTCCAAGCCACAATCTGCGGATGAGATGCAGGCATGTATGCCGAAAAGTCAAGTTCATTATGTGGGCGAAACGTCTGCTGCCGAACTCCTGAACGCCTTAGCCAGTTGGATTGAAACGGACATCAAACCGCACGCAAAAGGTCGCGACCGGTTCATGGCTGCCGTCGCAGTCAACGCGCTGGGCATACTCAAACGCGAAACAGAAGGCGGCTCTTCTATTCATGACAAGCTGCTATCCGAAGAACTTTTATCAGGTGGCAAATCCCTCGCCACACCGAATTTGCTGGCGCAATTGAAAGCGCAGTCGCTGCAAAAACTGGCTACAGACCAACCCAAATATTCCGCACTGGCGGTCGCTTTACAGAAATGGACTCATTGATGCTGTTTGAAATCCCGAACGACATTACGAACTATTTGACCGAACTTGATGCATTCATTGAACGCGAGATCAAGCCGATTGAAGCGCGCGATGACAATATCCGCTTTTTCGACCACCGCCGCGAACATGCGCGTACCGATTGGGACAATGATGGCCACCCGCGTGCAGACTGGTGGGCACTGCTTGCCGAAATGCGTCAGGTCGCCGACAAAGCTGGACATTACCGCTTTGCAATTCCTGCCGAATATGGAGGGAAGGATGGCTCGAATTTGGCCATGGCTGTCATCCGCCACCATTTGGCGCATAAGGGATTGGGGTTGCATAACGATCTTCAGAACGAAAGCAGTATCGTTGGCAACCTCGTGCAGGTGCTGATGTTGCGTGACTTCGGCACAGCAGAGCAAAAGGCAGAATTTATCCCACCTATGCTACAAGGCAAAATGGGCTGGAGCTTTGGCCTGACCGAAGAAGATCATGGTTCAGACGCCACGCATATGGATACCCATGCGGTACCCGAAACGCGAAATAGCGTTGCTGGATACCGGATCAACGGCAACAAGATGTGGACGACCGGCCTGCCGTATACCAGCCATGTGATGACTTTTGCACGCACCAGCGGCGATAATGGCAAGGCGCGTGGCATCACCTGTTTCGTTGTGCCAACGGACGCACCCGGTTTCGAAATCGGGGAGTATATGTGGACATTCAATATGCCCACCGACCATCCCAAGGTGAAATATACCGACGTTTGGGTGCCCGAAAGCGCGATTTTGGGGGCGCTCGATAACGGCCTTGCCGTAGCACAGCATTTTGTGCACGAAAATCGTATCCGGCAAGCCGCAAGCTCACTTGGCGCGGCGCAATATTGCATCGACGAAGCGGTGAAATATGCCCGTGAACGCAAGCCTTTTGGCAAACCGCTCGCTGTGAACCAAGCAATCCAGTTTCCATTGGTCGAGCTTCAAACGGACGCAGAAATGTTGCGGTTGTTGATTTACAAAACCGCTGCTGAAATGGACAGCATGTCGAAACCAGAGGTGGCTCTGCGTCTTTCCGATAAGGTGAGTATGTGCAACTACAAAGCCAATCGCTTGGTTTGCAACGCTGCAGATTTTGCAATGCAAGTTCATGGTGGCATTGGCTATTCGCGGCACAAGCCGTTTGAACATATTTACCGCCACCATCGCCGCTATCGCATCACCGAGGGTGCTGAAGAAATCCAGATGCGCAAAGTGGCGGGGCATCTTTTTGGGTTCATGGGATAATCTTTTTTGGGACGGGTGAATTAATGCAGCAGGCAACTGATTTTTTGGATGAAAGCATGGCTCTTGATGGGCTTCTTGCATCTTTGGCCAAGGACGATTTTGAAACGCCTACCCAGTTTAAGGGTTGGACAATCAACAACATTATTCGGCATCTGCACGTATGGAACATCGCGGTCGATTTATCTTTGCGTGACGAGGCGGCCTTTGGCGCGTTTGTTGCTGCTATGATGGCCGGTGTCCGCGGAGGTAAGTTGCCGGAGTTTGAAGCATCTTATCTAGATGGTCTCTCCGGCCATGCATTGCGTAAGGCATGGATGGATCGGGCCCAGGCCACTGCGGCGGAGTTTGCTGCAGCCGACCCGAAACTTCGCCTCAAATGGGTTGGCCCCGAAATGAGCGCATTGAGCTCAATTACTGCGCGATTGATGGAAACTTGGGCACACGCACAGGCCATATATGATGCCCTTGGCGTGGATCGGCGTGACACTGACCGGATTGGCAATATTGTCCGTCTGGGCGTTATTACCTGGGGCTTCACGTGGAAGAACCGACGCATGGAGCCGCCCGGCCCGATGCCGCAGTTGCGCCTTAACGCTCCTTCTGGCGCGATTTGGGAATATGGTGAGCCATCGGACAGTGGCATGATTTCCGGCAGCGCGACCGCCTTCTGTCAGGTCGTGACGCAATGCCGCCACGTCGCTGACACGTCACTTGAAGTTACGGGCGAAGTCGCGCATCAATGGATGACAGTAGCACAGTGCTTTGCAGGGCCACCACAGGACCCCCCGGCACAGGGTATTCGGCATCGCGCCGATAAGGGAGTTTGAAGATCATGAAGAAAATCGTTTTCGTTTCGATTAGCGCGCTTTTGCTTGCGAGTACGCCTGTGGCCGCTCAGACTGTTGATCAAGTCACGGTGGTTCATGCAGGAAGGTTGCTCGATAAGCCCGGTAGTGCACCGAGCGGTCCATCCACCGTGATCATCCGCAATGGCAAGATTGTCGAAGTCTTGTCTGGCTATCAACCCGGCCCAACAGGCGCGACGCTTATCGACCTTAAGGACAAGTTTGTTCTCCCGGGCCTTATCGATAGCCACGTGCACCTTGATAGTGATGCAGGCGGCGATGCGGCCTTGATTGAATCGTTCACCGATAGTCCGGCCCGTGCAGCCTATCGCACCGCTGGCAATGCCAAGAAGACATTGATGGCGGGCTTTACGACCGTCCGCAATTTGGGCGACGGTAGCGGCGCGACATTGGCATTGCGCGATGCCGTCGCTGCCGGCGAATTGCCGGGCCCCCGCATCATTGACGCCGGTCGCTCTATTTCCACCACTAGCGGCCATATGGACGCAACCTTGTCGGTTGCGGAGGATCTTCATGGCAGTATTGGTCAGGAAAATCTGTGTGATGGTGTGGAAAGCTGCCGTCAGGCGGTGCGCAAGCAAATCAGGCGCGGTGTCGACGTGATCAAAATCGCGACGACGGGCGGTGTGAACAGTCGTATCGGGTCGGGCTTAGGTCGTCAGATATTCGATGATGAGGTCAAGGCCTTGGTCGACACTGCGCATCTTTATGGCAAGAAAGTCGCCGTGCATGCGCATAGCGATGACGGCATCAACGCAGCACTTGCGGTGGGCGCAGACTCGATTGAACATGGCACCATGCTGACCGATGAAACTATAAAA
>Ga0315899_10003196_pt1 | contig 17860 bp, 27 predicted proteins | sample LakEriMetagenome_2_FD_203518 | JGI IMG/M metagenome (GOLD analysis project Ga0315899, IMG submission 203518) | Freshwater fungal communities from buoy surface, Lake Erie, Ohio, United States - Buoy 4 MA112 | ecosystem: Environmental > Aquatic > Freshwater > Lake | place: USA: Lake Erie, Ohio... | reverse complement strand
AGTCAAGAAACAATACCATCAAATTATATATTTTGTAGAGCTAAAAACCATGAATTTAATTTTTCAACTCAACCAAATTTCATATCATCCTCTAGAAATTTAACCTCATCACTTAATGAATTTGTTTCTACCCCCTCAACTTACATCACCTCAGTAGGCTTATATAATGACAATCATGAATTATTAGCAGTAGCCAAATTATCAAAACCACTTAAAAAAGACTTCACTACTGAAGCTTTAATACGTGTTAAATTAGACTTCTAAGTATATAATATTTATAATAAAAATAATCTATAAAAAATGGGATATCTTAACAACTCAATAGTCACAGTAGACGCCATCCTAACAAGAAAAGGTAGAGAATTATTAGCTAGAAATGATGGTTCTTTTAAAATCACACAGTTTGCTTTAGCAGATGATGAAATTGATTACACACTGTGGAATCCAAATAATCCACTTGGGTCAGCTTATTATGGTCAAGCAATTGACAATATGCCTTTATTAGAAGCATTTCCTGATGAAACACAAGCAATGAAATATTTGCTTACTACTCTCCCAAGAGGTACTTCTAAATTACCTATTTTAGATGTTGGTTATCAAGTAATTTCATTATATCAAGGTGCTTCAATAGCTATTACTCCTCAAACACTTAATTATTTAGGTGGTACTCAAACTTTTGAATCATCAGGGTATGTAGCTACTATTGGAGATGTACGATTAATGAGTAATTTTAATGGTGTTGGTATTAATACAGCTCAAGCTACCGCTTTGAATTCAACAACAACTTTAGGCGCAGCTGTATCTAAAACAGTAGTTGGTACTACTATTAATATGACCGCTACAACAGTAAATTCATTATTCCCTACTGGTGTAGACCAATTAACTACTTCATTAATAGTTGTTGGTAGAGATAGTGGAGCTAGAATAGTAATCCCTGTACAGTTAAATAAAAATACAAATTGTTAATATATTAAAACATGTCATTTAAAAAACTAGATTCTGAAGATTTTTTAGTGAGTGCTGACTCCATAACCGCCCCAGCTTGGTCAAACTACTCAGCTTCATTAATAACATTTCCCTTTTCTCCAACTCAACAAGATTCTATTAGTGGGTTATATTATTTAAATATCTATAATATAGCCGCTACTAATCCACAAGCAGAAATTCAATTTTCTATAGCTTATGGTGACATAAAAGGTTCAGGCTCAGCTAGGTATAATGATAGTGTGAATGGTTTGTCACCTTCAAGAACAGTTTATGGTCAATTTATTAATTTATTATTTGGGGAAGATGAAAATGCTTCTTTTGATTTTGGAGGTCCTGCTGTTAATAATGAATATTTTTGGGCTATAGTGATTAATAGAGCCCGTTATAAACAAGCAATTGCTCCTGGTAGTCTTCAACTTAGACTAAATAATCTAACAAATATATATTTAACAGATAATAGTCGTATTGCCTCAATTGTTGAATATACTAATGCTGGAAGAAGATATACCTTGGGCTCTGGTAGCTTTGGTGATGGAATAATGCCTGCCAACGCAACCCAAGGAGTATATGGTTATTTATACCCAGATGTAGGAATCATAATTTTAAATCCAGCAGCTGTTACTCCTGGTGATGCCAATAGACAACCCGATGTGAATGGTAATAATCCTGGAATATTCCAGAGTAGATTAAGTCGATTTTATCTCAAAAGTGAAGAAACAGTAACATCAGACTTTGTATTTTGTAGAGCCAGAAATGCTGAATTTAACTACTCAGTAAACCCAAGTTTTTCAATTTCAGCTAGTGCGGGAACAATTTTATATAATGAATTTATACAAAATCCTACTACATATATTACATCAGTAGGAATGTATAATGATAATAATGAGTTATTAGCAGTAGCTAAATTATCAAAACCACTTAAGAAAGATTTTACTAAAGAAGCTTTAATACGTGTTAAGTTAGATTTTTAAATGAATGGGTGCTTTCAAATCATTAACATCACAGGATATAATTGTATCTCCATTAGTAGTGAAGGGTAATTCTGGTCCTTATAGTATTCGTTTTATTAGAGGAAGAAACACTGCTTTTGAATCAACAAGTGATATCCCAAATGTATCCCCATGGCCTCCAGCCTCATCAATTTATGCTTCTATAAAACAATTATATTATAGTAATACTTTACCTAATGATCCTCAACCTTATATAGTAGTAGATAGTCAAGGAAATACTATTGAAGGTAGCCAAACAGCTAATGTTAATAGCAGATATGATAACTATTTACAAAGTGGTTTATATCCTGTTAAAAATTTCCCAACAGGATCAAATGAAGTGATAGCTGTAGGTATTATACCTCAATCACTATTTGGGGAGTATATAACTCCAAATACTTTTGGTTTTTTTAGTGCACCTATAGTTGATGATGGACAAGGCAATTTATATTTTACCCCTTCTAGAACATATATTGGCAATATTATATATACTCATGGTATAGTAATTATAACAGATCAATCCTTTGCTACTTCTCTTCTTGGATTAAATTCAATATCTTTCCGCCCTTCAACAACAATATATGAAACCCAATATAAATGTACTATTAGACCTGATGAATTTAATTACTCATTAAATCCAACATTACTATCTGGATCTGAATTTACTAATCCTGTAAACTCAAATGGATCAACAGTTAATGTTAGTGGTGATGTAGTTGATTTTGTGACAGGTTCTGCTTTTTCCCCATATGTAACCTCAGTTGGTCTTTATAATACAAACAATGAATTATTAGCAGTAGCTAAATTAAGTCAACCTATTCCTACAAGTAGAACAGTTGATATGAATATAGTTATTAATATGGATAAATAATATGTCATTAACAAAAATAGCACCTGAAGATTTTGTTTTTAATAGTGATGCTGTTTCAACATCATGTTGGAGAGATGAGAATGGTAATCCTGTAGGAGATACTGAAACTACACCTTCTTGGGGTATTCAAGATATTAATTATGCAGAAAATTACTATATTGGAAACCCAGCTAATTTACAATTTAGTACAGCTTTTGCCTCTAAAAATGCTCCTATTACCTCTTTTTCTAGAAAAATTTATGGAGCTATCCGTAATATTGTTTATGGAGATAAAAATGCTATTTTTGAATGGGCTGGATCAGAACAAACAACTTTTAATGTTATTTCTATATCTAAAAATTGTTTAAAATCTTCTTTATTACCTGGTAGTTTTCGTGTAGATACTTACACTGATGATAGTAATATAAATCCTCCTAGAATATTAAATTGCGGAAGAGCATATAATTTAGTTACAGGAACCACATTACCTGGAGGAGGATTTACATACGGATCAGGAACAAATGTGATAGGTCTTTTCCTACCAGATGTTGGATTAATCATAGGACCAGGTCCTGATGTATCAACTTTTGTACTTAGCACTGAAAATTTAACTCCAACAAATCATGTTTTTATAAGAGCCCGTAATGATCAATATAACTACTCTATGAACCCAAGTTTTATTTCACGTAATTCAGGAAAAATAATAAACCAAGATTGGTATGATAATCCTCAAACGTATATTACAACTGTTGGTTTATATAATGATGATAATGAGTTAATGGCAACAGCTAAACTCCCTAGACCATATAATAAAAACTTCAATAACGAACTATTAATGCAAATAGGCTTAAATTTTTAAAATATGAATAATTGGTTTTGGTATGAAAATGTGGAAGTCAAAGAATTTAAAACAATAGAAGATTTTCCACAAGATTGTTTTGGTTTTATCTATGAAATCAAAAACACAATAACAGGTAAATTTTATATTGGTAAAAAAAGTCTTTATCATAATATAAAGAAAAAACTCACCAAAAAAGAACTAGCCGAACAATCAGGTCCTGGCAGGAAAGCAACTACTAAAAGAGTACAAAAAGAATCTGATTGGGCTACATATTGGGGTTCTAATAAAGAAATACTTGCTGAGATAAAAACTAACGGTAACTTAGCATTTACTAGACAAATTATTAAAATGGTAAGAACCAAAAAAGAACTAACTTACTGGGAAACTGCCTACCAATGTAAATGTAATGTTTTATTTGTAAACAGTTATAATGATAATGTACTAGGCAAGTTTTTCAAGAAAGACTTTGCCCCCAATGCCCTTCTACATACATTATAATGTATGGTAAATCAGTTATTAGTAACTTTAGTAGATTCTGTTTTAGGTAAAGGTAAAAATACCTCTAAAAACAATCGGGCATATACTTGTCCGTTCTGTAAACATCATAAGCCTAAACTCGAAGTAAATATGGACACTAATGCTAAAGGTGACAATCCATGGCATTGTTGGGTATGTAATACTAAAGGTAGAAAATTATCACGTTTATTTAAACATCTAGAAACCACACCTGATAAACTCCAAGCCTTATATTCTTTAGTAGGCACTTCTAAATCAGAACATACGGATGTTAATTTAGAGCAGGTTAAACTGCCTGAAGAATTTATTCCGCTAATTGATGTGACTTCAAATAATATTGTTGGTAGACGCGCTTTAGCTTATCTAAAACGCCGTGGTATTACCAAATATGATATCCTAAAATACAATATTGGCTATTGTGAACATGGGCATTATGCTAATATGGTTGTTATACCTTCATATGATGAAAAAGGTAATTTAAATTATTTTACTTCTAGAGGATTTGAAGAATTTTCTAGATCCAAATATAAGAATCCAAATGTATCAAGAAACATTGTTCCATTTGAATTTTTTATAAATTGGAATGTACCTATCATTTTATGTGAAGGCCCATTTGATATGATGGCTATTAAACGTAATGTAATACCATTACTAGGCAAAAACATCCAGGATAAATTAAAGAAAAAACTTGTTACTTCACAAGTACAAAAAATATATATAGCATTGGATAAAGATGCTATTAAACAAGCTCTTTCATTTTGTGAGGATTTATTAAATGAAGGAAAAGAGGTTTACTTAGTAGAGTTAAAAGATAAAGACCCAAGTGAAATGGGTTTTGAAAACTTTACTAAGTTAATCCAAACAACCCAACCATTAACATTCTCAAATTTATTTGAGAAAAAACTAGAACTAGTATGAGTACAATCAAACACTCCTATGATCGAATTTTAGAAATATCTGACGACCATAAACAAATTACATTACCCGACTCTAGATTTTATAGACGAAACGGTAATTATTATCCATCTGTTACTTATGTATTAAGTTATTATCCAAAAGGTAAATTTTTTGAAGATTGGCTTAAGAAAGTAGGATACTCAGCAGAATATATTGTTAAAAAAGCAGCTGAAGAAGGTACTCAAGTTCATGAAATGATTGAAGAGTATTTAAATGGAGCTGAATTAAAATTTTTAGATAAAACAGGCCACCCACAGTATAAATCAGATGTATGGCAAATGTTTTTACGATTTGTTGAGTTTTGGGAAACTCATAAACCTAAACTTATTGAAACCGAAGTACATCTATTTTCAGATGAATTAAAAGTAGCAGGTACTTGTGATATGGTTTGTGAGATAAATGATGAGTTATGGGTTATAGATTTTAAAACATCCAACCAAATCCAGACCACATATGAATTACAAACAGCAGTTTACACTCAGTGTTATAAAGAGTGTTATGGAAAAGAAGCTCAACGTAATGGAATACTATGGTTAAAATCATCTAAGCGTGGTCCTAAAAAAGATAAAATGCAAGGTAAAGGATGGGAAATAGTTGAACCAGAACGTACATTTGAAGAAAACATTGAAATATTCAAGACAGTACGTAAGTTGTTTGATTTAGAAAACCCAACATCATCTCCTTCATTTGAGTCGTTCCGAACAACTGCAAAACGGGAAGATATCTAATATTTATAATAAAGAAGCTTGGCTTGGCCAACATTCTGCATTATATTTATATAGATGATAAGACTAACTGATTTACTTAAAGAAATTACAACTAAACCAAAAGCCATCATAATGGCCGGAGGAGCATCAGTAGGTAAATCAACAATACTAAAGTCTTTACAACCTATACTTAAAGATTTTAATGATCTAAACGCGGACAAATATGTTGAAGATAAAGATTCTCCAATGTATGGTAATTTGTCTGCCGCTTCATCTCAAATAAGAAAGCAAGATTTACCAAACGCTATAACAAATAAGCAAAATCTTATTTACGATACTACAGCTTCTAATTTATCTACATTACAACCAACATTAGATGAATTAAATGCTAATGGGTATGAAACCATGATGATAATGGTTTACGCTCATCCTATAGTGTCATTTTTGAGAAACTATAAGCGTGAACGTAAAGTACCAGCAGTTGGTGTTTTAGGAACATGGGTTAATGTTTATAATTTATTAGAAGAATATAAAAATATATTTGGTGATAATTTTGTTTTAGTTGCTACTCCCGCCTCTGAAGAAGAAGCAAATGAAGTAGCTAATTTTGAAACAGCTTATCAACAAGGTAAATTAAAAGAATACTTCTCAGACTTACTAGCTTCAGGTCAATTCCAATCAACTTTTAGAAAAGATGACTCAACATTATCACCTGAAGAATTAGAAAAAAGAGAAAAAGACAGAGCTAAAACTAAAGTTACTTTAGATAAAAGCATAGATAAAATAGCTGATACATACAATAGTATTCAAGCTAATTTAAATCCTGTTGATAGCAAAGAGTTACCTAACATAGTTAAAAAATTTGTTGGATGAAATCATTAGTAAAATCACTTATAACACCGTTTTTGTCTGAAGCAGATATACCTGAATCTAATAAAGTTGTAGGTGTATTCGGAGGAGGTTTTCAACCACCAACAAGAGGCCATTTTGAAGTTGTTAGAAAAGCTTTAGAAATGTACCCTGAGTTAAATCAACTTAATGTATATGTTGGTACAGGTGGTGGCAGATCAGACATCACTCAAGAACAATCAGTTGCTATTTGGAACATATATAAAGACTATCTACCCAGCAAAGTAAATATTATTCCATCTTCAAATCCAATTTCATCCATTTATTCTTACACTAAAGATGAACCTGATGCTCAAATTAAATGGTTTTTAGGTTCTAGAGAAGATAAACCAGAAGATTTTGCTGATTTTGAAAAACGCACTAAATCTGCTTTAGGTAAAACAAATATTGAACCTATTAATATTATAACATTAGGTGGTGTTAGTGGTACTAAAGCTAGAGCGGTATTAGATGATAAGGAAGAATTTTTTAAATATCTACCTAATATTGAGGATACTGATAAAGAAAAAATATATAGTATTTTAAAACCAAACCCAATCAATGAAGAAATTGATGATGAAGATTTAGAAGATATTGATCAAATAGCTGATGAAGAGTTAGACACAGATGTTGTTTTTAATAAAGGAACAGATAATCACTTTATTAGAAGAGCTAATGAGCGTGGAGTTAGTAAACAAGATTTAATAGATTTCTTTCAAGAATTAGGAGCAGCAAAAGATGAATTCAAAGATGAATTTGAAGATTTAATTAATGATAAATCTCCTGAACCAGCAGCTATTGTTGCTAAAGATGATATTAAAAAATTCAGTATACCTTTTGTGTCTAAAAATATAAACAAAATATTAGCTACAACTGTATTAGCCCCAGGTATGAAATCTAAAGATAAAATTTTTAGTTTTGCTGAACATATTCAAGGTGATAGTATAGTTTGTGATAATTGCGGTTGGACATGGAAAATAGAGGATGGAGGAAATGATTTATATATCTGCCATAAATGCGGACATGATAATACCCCTAAAGAACCAAATGATTTCTTTAAACCACTCCCAGACCTAGATCTAAATACTTCTTCAGAATCATCTAGAGTTGATTATTATAAAGATCATATCAAAAATGTAGTACCATCTGACTTTAAAGTTGATAAACATAAAGATAAAATTGTAGTGTCTAATATCACTAAAAAAGGATTAGAACATAATAAAGAATTTAGAGATAAATTAGTATCTTTAACTTTATCTATGATGGATAATGGTTTAAATCTTGAACCACTACCAGACATTATCTTTATAGAAGATGATAAGAAAAACGCAGATAACATATTAGGACGCACTGCTTACTATGATCCTAACACTAAATGTGTTACATTATATACCCACAGTAGACACCCAAAAGATATATTACGTTCATATGCTCATGAAATGATTCATCATATGCAAAATCTTGAAGGTAGAATTCAAGGTATTGAAGGTCATAATATTAATGAGGATGAATATTTGAAAGAATTAGAATTAGAAGCATATAGTAAAGGAAATATGTGTTTTAGAAGTTGGGAAAATAATTTAAAGAATGATTAAATTAACAGATATATTAAACAAAATTGAAGGACAAAAGTATACTATCTATTGTGATATGGATGGTGTATTAGTTGACTTTGATCAAGGTTATAAAGATCTTACTGGTGTAACTACTCAAGAAGCTAATGCTCAAGGTAGAACAGCATTTTGGGATCCAATAGCTAAAGCAGGAGCATCATTTTGGATTAAATTAAAATGGATGCCTGATGGACAACAGCTATGGAGTTATATAAACCAATACAGCCCAATTTTACTATCAGCACCATCAAAAGAAGAATCATCTAAAATAGGTAAACGAGTATGGGTTAAACAAAACATACCTGGAACTAAACTTATTCTTCGACCTGCCTCTCAAAAACAGCAATTTTCTGGTGAAAACCAAATACTTATAGACGACCGGGTTGATAATATAGAACAGTGGAAAAGCAAGGGAGGAATAGGTATCCTTCACACTTCTACTTCTGACACAATTAAACAATTAAAAGAATTAGGATTATGAGTAAATATAGTTTAAAACACTTAATGGAAGCAGACATGGATGATGATGCTACTTTTTCTATTGGGAAAGTATCATATGATCTAGTATTGACTCCAAAAGATGCTTCTGTAGATGATGTAATTTCTGCTTTAGAAAATCTAGACAATTATGGAAGATATGCTTCTAATATTCGCAATACCGCAACCAATAAGGCCACTATTAATAAAGCTGTAGAAGATCATTTTGGCCCTAACATCCCAGCTAAAAAGAAACAATTAGAAAAACAAAGAGGTGTTCCATTCCCAACTAAAACAAAACAAGCTATAGATGATTTTGTTAAACAATTTTCATCTAAACCTCAATTGTTGACTTATAATACTAGAGGTAATTCACTTGTTTTTCCTCAAAATCTTAACCCAACTAAAGATTTAACTAAAAAAATCATTAGTACTGTATTAGATAATGTGGGTATAGAGTATAAATTAACTGAAAAAGAAGCAATATAAGTTATGTCTGATAACGTTCTAAAAAAAGAGTTCCAACAAAAGGACGTGCAACGCCTCCGTAACCTAATGACAGGTAAATACGGGGAGAAAGCGTCTGTCGGAACTGGTTATACTAAACAACAAGAGTTTCATGAGGAAGGAGATGTCTGGGAATCTGATGGCCGCCAGTGGACTATCAAAAACGGAATCAAACAAAATATTACTAAACTAGATAAAGCAAAAGAATCAATCAATTTGCCACTTTTCTGTCCTTGTTGTAGTAATATCATGAAAAAGCAAAATGATAAATTATTTTATCTTCAATATAAAAGATGTTTCAATTGTCAAGTAGATTTTGAAACAGAATTACGAATTAAAGGTTTATGGAGCGAATATGAGAAACACATTATCAATTCAGACATAGATGGAATCATAAATGATTTTAATATTTGGATTGATGAAGAAATAAGTGAATCCAATACTTCATATGTCACTGAAGCAGGAGATGTAGAGCGTTGGGTTGGTTCTTCAAAGCAAAAGTTGCTAGAAAACAAAGAAGAAACAATTAAATACCTACAAAGCTTAAAAAAATGAGTGAGATTCAAATTATTGTTCCGATCATTATTGCGTTGACAACTTCAATTTTTGGTCCGTTACTAGTAAAATGGGTTGAGAAAAGATTCATCAGCAAAATTAACAATGATCCTTTAAGAGATGCTATACAGCATAATGAAATAATTGAGCAACAACTTGACGCTATCCTACAAGAAGTAGATTGTGATCAAATTTATATTGCTCAATTCCATAATGGAGGCCATTTTTACCCCACAGGTAAATCCATCCAAAAATTCTCAGTGTTTTATGAAATTACTACCCCAGATACTAATTCATTAAAAACACTATTCCAAAACATCCCAGTATCATTATTTAGTAAACAATTCTCTATTTTATATGAAAAAGGAGAAATTATTGTTGAAGATATGAATGCTGGACCTACACATGGTCTTGACTTATATCAAGCTGATGGTCCTAGTTGCAAATCAGTCTATTTATTTGCTATTAAAGGTTTAGATAATAGAATAATTGGTATTATGGGGATTCACTATGTTGGTAAAAAACATAAGTTTACTTCAAATGAATGGATATTTATACGCCAGAAAATAGGTGCCATTGGTAACCTAATGGCTAATTATTTAACAAGTAAAAAATCACAATAATGGAGTTTTCAAAATTCATTTCGTATTTGTTCCACTCAAGAACACAAACCCACATTTTTCATCTACAAACACCTTCATATGCTGAACATATTGCTTTACAAGCCTATTATGAAGGTATTGTACCTTTAATTGATGGTTTAGTAGAGTCATATCAAGGTAAAAACGGTATTATAACTGATTATACTAACTTTAATCTAAAACAATACCAAAGTAAAGAACAAGTTATATCTTATCTTGAAACATTATGTAATGCTGCTTATCAAGCATATGAAATGACAGAAGACAGTTATTTACAAAATCAAATTGATACTATAACTGAATTAATTAAATCAACTATATATAAACTTTCATATTTACAATAATGGCATATAAATACAAATTAGTTACTGAAGTTGACCCAGCTTCTTTTCAAAAAGCTGCTAGTGCTCTCCCTGGCACTGTAAATAAAATTAATGTTGGTAAAACAATACCTGGTGAACATTTTGGTGAATTAGAAGCTATTCTTAGAGAAAAAGGTTTAGATGAAGATACAATTACTAGTATCTTAGATACATGGGCTGAGCGTTATATGTTTGTAAACCCAAATGAAAATATGGATTATGGTATGGGAAAAGTTCTTGATAAAATTAAAGCGACAGATCCTGACTCTACTCCTGATCCAAATGCTAAGAATACTTTCAAAACACCTGAAGAACAAGGTAAAGCTAATTTAGCTAAAGAGATTTTAAATAAACTCAAAAACCGTTAATATTTATCATAAATTACCATAAATGGAAAAAAAACTACGTACTTTAATAACTCAGTTGGTTAATGAAGAAATTTCTCTTATGGAGAAAAAGCGCAAGAAAGATGAAGCACCATCTGAGGAAAACGTTGATATAGAAGCAGCCGCCTCTATTGAAGAACCAGCTGCTGAAGAAGCACCAATAGAAGAACCATCTGCTGATATGGATTTAAGTGGAGGTGACTCAACTGAAAAACGTATTGGTAAAGGTTTACAAATGGCTTTAGATGCAGCTAAAGAAATGCCAGATGGTGAAAATAAAACCAAACTAATAAGACAAATAGGAAATACAGCCTTATTCTTTATGAAAACTCAAATCCCAGTGGATGGAGGTGAAGGCCAAGTATAATTTATATTAATTTAAAATCAATAAAATCTATGACAACTCAAGAGTTATTTGAACAAATGCAAGGTTTATGGAACGAGTTTTCAGCTGAACACTCTAAAGCGTCTAAGGCTGCTCATGGTAGAGCCCGTAAGGCGGTTGGCGATCTGAAAAAGTTAGTGACCGAATACCGTAAAGCTTCTGTCGCAGAAGACAAAGCAAAGTAATGAACCGCAATAAGTTATAAGGGGGGATGACCCCCTTATTCTTATTAAAACTGATTAATATGCCATACGAAAGAAAAGGTAAGTGTATATACAATAAAGAAACAGGTGAAAAAAAAGGCTGTTCTACTTCTGTTGGTAAAGCTAAAAAATACATGAGAGCTTTATACGCTGCTGAAAATGGTATTATTAAGGAAGAAGAAAGTGAATTATCTCAAGCTATTAAAGATAGAGCAGAAGATATTTACCAAGCAATGAAAGCAACTGCTTTAGACTCAGCAGTAGATAGATATAAGGCTGATGCTGAAGATGTATTACGACGTAGAGCGATAAAAATAGCTAAAAATCAAGTTAAAATGAAAACCAACGAAAGACTAAAAGAAATCATTAAAGATAAATTAAGTGAAAAAAAAGGTAAAGAATTCCCTGATTTAACTGGTGATGGTAAAGTAACCAAAGCTGATATTTTAAAAGGTCGTGGAGTTGAATTAAAAGAAGAACTTGATTATGAAGGTGAAATGGCTAAATCTGAACTCCGTAACATCATCCAAAACGCTCAAGAACTAATGAATTCTTTAGATGATGACACTCAGTTAGAAGCTTGGGTTCAAAGTAAACTTACTAAAGCTAATGACTACCTAAATTCAGTGACACAATATTTAGGTTATCAAAATACTAAACAAGGTCCTGTTGATGAAAAAACACAGTACTATATAGACTAATATAATGGCAAGTAAACAGGAATTAATAGATAAAATTCAAACTATAGCTAAGCGAGTATACGCTTCTAAAGTTAAGGATAATACTTTAGGTGTTACACCTGATGATGTTGATTTTGATACAGAGACATTTCCTGTTTTAACAAAATTCCCTATATTAAAAAAAGTTGTAACAGATTTACTAACAGATCAATTTGAGATGTTTATATCTGACATACAATGGGTTGCTCCACGTCCTACAACATTTAAAATAGTTTTAGCTAATGGACAGTTCTTTTACTTTATCTATACTGAAAGATCATGGATTGCCCAGATAGAAGGTAAAAAATATTATTTATTGAATTTAAACGAAGAAGAACAAGCTGCTGATTCTATTGCTCGTATCTTAAGATATGGAGGTAAACCAGAACCTGAAAAAGCTGAAGTGCCTACAGGAGGTGAAACCCCAGCAGATGAACCCACCCCAACAGATGAAGAAACACCTGCCCCTGAAGGAGATGAAACCCCACCAGCTGAAGAACCAGCTGAAGTTGAACCAACAGTACCAGCTTAAACTATGAAAAAATCACAATTGATAGAAATAATTAAAGAAGAAGTTACTAAAATGCTTCAAGAAACAACCCAAGAAAAACTTCAAGGAAGTTTTAATCCAAAAGTTTTTTTAGATATTGGTGTAGCTAGTAACATAGCTCAAGAAGCATCTAAAGCTATAAATAAACTTAAAGGTGCTAAAGGACCTTTAGTTGATGTTAAAATAGATAGAAAAGAATATGAAGCTTTAGGTAAAATCTTTATAAATATATTAGCAAGTGATGATGCTTCTAAATTATCAGCTGTTTTTGGTAATATTAAGAGTTTTACTGTTAAGAAAATAGATAAACCTACTTCATAAATTTATAAAATTAAAACTAATGAAAAAATCACAATTACAACAAATTATTCGTGAAGAAATTAATAACGTGTTAAGAGAAGAAGAACCAGCTGAAAAAGAAAAAGTTCAAGGAAGTGCTGATTTTTCTAAAATAGCTTCTGGATTAAGTATTGAACTTAAAGATCTTATAGCTGTTATAAACTATGTTAAACAAGGAGCTAATTTAAATGCTAAACAGAATAAAATATTAGCTGACTTAATGATTAATCTTATAAAAACTGGTAATGATTCTTTAGTACAAGACTTTGCTAACCAAGTAAAAAAACTTGAAGTGAAATAACATGGATTTAATATCAAAATTTTTAAATAAGATATCTCATAAATTTCCTAAAGGATATCCTGACATGAATAATGAACAGGATATTTCTTTGCTTGAAAGTTTAGTAAATGAGATATTAGGTGAAGATATACAATTAAATGAAGGTACTATAAAACAAAATACAACTTCTGCTATTCAAGCTATTCTTGATTCAAAATGGGGTAAAACTTATAAATTTAAAACCCAATCAGAGTGGTTTAGACTTGGAAATTTAGATAAAATACCATCTGACCAATTCTTAAAAATTATTAAAGATGTATTTAATAATCCAAAAGTAACTGTACTTAACCCTAAAGAAGGAGAAAACCCAAGCTCTAAATTTAATATGTATTTATTTAATACATCTGAAGGTCCTGTTAAAATTGTATTATCTGGAGGAGCAAATGTTGGAGAAAAATATGAACAAGATTTTGTAGGTAGATTAAAAGCAAATGCTGGTTCTAATATCAACGATATTGATGATCAAGATGTTAAAAAATTATTCACTACTTTAAAAATAAACCCAGCAAAATTATCACCAGATGATATTTCTTTTGCAGGTTCGACTGATACTAAAAGACCATTAAGTTTTGAAGGTCCTCAAAATATTGGTCCTAAAATTGCTGATGTAATAATTAAACCTAATTATTTTATTTCATTAAAAAACATATCAGGTGGGACTTTTTATAATGGAGGAACAATACCTTTTATAGTTGAAAAAAACGGTAAAGCAGTATATGAACCTTCTAAATTCGATGCTAAACCCATGATGGCTGCTATTTTTAAAGCATTCCAAATTGACCCTAAAAAAGTAGCTCAAGGTATCAATGAATATATAGCTGGATCAGGTAAGTTACCTAACTCATTTACATCAGTTTCTGGAGACACTAACTCTTTACGTAACTTAATAGCATCAGGATATGGATATGGTTATTGGTATGTGCGTGAAAAGAAAAATGATATATTCATTTATGATATAAGTACTGCTAAAGATGCTTATAATTTAGTAGGAAATATAAAAGATATTTCAATTAAGTATCCTAACACTGGAACTAAAACATTAACATTAAAGATGACAGCTGAAAGTCCTATACTAGGACAAGTTAATTATTTAATTGAAATAAGAAATACTCAAGGTAAGTTATTACCGTTGGATTTAAAAATGAAAACTACATGAAACAACGCCTTATAGAAATAATTAAAAAAGCATTAACAGAACAACCCAAAAAGAAAAAATGTGATTGTGGTTGTGATGAATGTATGGGTGCTCCTATGCTAAATGAGTCTAAACAATATGTTATGCCTATATCGGAAAACATGCGTTATCATTTGGATAAAAAAATACCTATCCATGATAATACATTTCGCCCTGGTTCTAAAGCTCACATTGATTTAATCCATGAAACTCGCTTATTATGGAAAAAAGGAGTTATTGAACTCCAAGATGAAGATAAAAAGTTATTTGAAAACACAGACTTAGGTCGTTTTGGAATATATGAAGGTGAAGTAGTTCCACTTGATTTACCATTAATGGAAATAGAGACAGAATCTGAATTTAATATTAATAAAGTTTGGGATTTTATTGAGTCTAGACCTTTCTATAATAAAAGTTATATGCCCATGTTTAACACTGCTGGAGAAATATGGAGTGAATGGGGACCTAAAGAAAAAGAATTATACAATAATTTTGAATGGGAAGACACATATAATGGAGAAATACATCCAAGAGAAAAAATGGCTTTAAAAAAGCGACAAACTTATAAAAATTTAACAGAAGTTCAAATGTTAGATGGTTATGAAGTTGATTTTTTCCGTACTAAAGCCAATGTACATGCTAACATAGAGATACCTAGTGAAAACCCAACATTTGAAGATAATATTCAAATAAAAGGAACAGGTAAAAATGAAGAAGAAGCATTTAAAGATTTACAACAAAATTACAAAAACTACAAGAAAACAGGAATAAACGAAGCAGAAAAGAAAAAACAACCTGCTTTAGGTAAACCAAAACGTGGTGGTTCTAAAAAGTTCTATGTTTATGTTAAAGACCCTAAAACCAAACGTATTAAAAAAGTATCATTTGGTATGGCAGGTGGTGGATTAAGAGCAAAACTTAACAATTCAAAAGCTAGAGCAGCTTTCTCTAAACGTCATAATTGCCCACAAAAGAAAGATAGAACTAAAGCTTCATATTGGAGTTGTAGATTACCTCGTTATGCGAAACTATTAGGATTTAAAACAACATTCTCAGGATACTGGTAATATGAAACTAACACACATACTCCTTCAACTTCTTTTAGAAAAAAAAGAAGACAGATGTAAACGTATTGCTGATCGCAAATATGATAAACCATCCGCTTACAAATCCGGCTCCATTGTTAGATGCCGCCAAGGTAAAATCTGGAAAGATTTAAAAGAAGAAGATTTAAATGAAGATGAATCACTTCATAAATGGTTTAAACGTAAAGGAACACCTGGTAAAGAAGGTGGTTGGGTAGATTGCAATACTTGTAGAGATGGTAAATGTAAGCCATGTGGTAGAAAAGAAGGAGAAAAACGCGCTAAATACCCTTCATGTCGTCCTACACCTGCTCAATGTAAAACAAAAGGCAAAGGCAAAAAATGGGGCAAAACCAAATAATTAAAAGATAAATAAATGAGTTATTTAGTAACTAATGTTCCTCCAGTAGAGGTTTTTATTAGAAAAGAATTTTTGTATGATTTTGAATTAGACAAAAATGGAAAACTTTTAGGAAAAGGAGAATTTGAATCAGCCCATTGGATTTCAGCTAAATCTATCCCTAACCAAGCTTTATACTTTGAATCATTAATTCATGACTATGGTGCTTTATATGATAAACTACCTTTACATGCTTATGTTTGGAAAACAGATATAAAAGAAAATGAACTGTATCCTTTAGATTGGCTTCAATTGTGGGATTGTTTTTCATATAATATAACCACTATTAAAAAACAAAGATTACGAAACGCTAGATGTGAAGTAGTAATGAAGGATAAAACTAAAGCCCCTGGTTATTATTTATTTACTATAGATTCATGTTCATCAGATCCAAATGAATTAGATGTTTCTTGGTCTGAGACACCAAATGAACATAAATCTTTTAATATAATTAAATTAGATAATGGACAATTCGCAGCCCAACCTAATAATAGAGTACTTTGGAAACATCAATCTCAAACATCATCAACAGATTTAAAAATCCCATATTTTAGATTTTCTACTAAAACATGGATTTGTGAAAATCAAGATAGATGGACAGCTGCTAATGCTACTAAATTTAATTATGATGAGTAATCCTTATAAAGACATAGAAGTCACTGACAAATATATTATTCGTGAATTTAGCGAAAATATAGATCCTATTGAACTTAAATGGCATCGTGATAGAGAAGATCGTTTAGTAGAAATAATAGGAGAAACAGATTGGCAAGTACAACTTGAAAATCAATTACCAACTTCTATAAATCAACCCATATTTATACCAGCCGGTGAATGGCATAGAGTTATTAAAGGTAATGGTACTCTAAAATTAAAAATAAATAAACAGTGAAGCGTTCTTACTTAATACAAATAATTAGAGAAGAGATACAGCGTGTTATATCTGAAGAATCTACTCAATATAAATTTGAAGGATTGCTCCAAACAGACACTATAAAACGCCCTCAAAAAGATATTCTCTCTGATATAAGAGCGTTACCTGGTATTACAATTGTATCAAGCAAAGATTATGATCTATCAGGCGAAACATCAGCTTTTAGTAACCCTAATTATTACTCTATTTTAAAAATTAAAGTTGATCCACATCCATTTATGACAGGTGGTGGTTTTAAAGATAAAACTCTTCAAACCATGCTATCTGATATTAGAAAAATAGATGGTGTTAAAAACTTTAAATTAACACAAAGTGTAGAAAAATCAATAGTTTAAAAAAATTAATATATTTATAAATAAAAACCCTAAATAAAATGCAAATAGAAAGATTACGTTCCCTTATAAGAGAGTCAGTTAAAGACCATATTAAAGAAATTGAAGCTGTAGCTGAAGCTG
>Ga0315899_10003195_pt1 | contig 17861 bp, 11 predicted proteins | sample LakEriMetagenome_2_FD_203518 | JGI IMG/M metagenome (GOLD analysis project Ga0315899, IMG submission 203518) | Freshwater fungal communities from buoy surface, Lake Erie, Ohio, United States - Buoy 4 MA112 | ecosystem: Environmental > Aquatic > Freshwater > Lake | place: USA: Lake Erie, Ohio... | reverse complement strand
GGAAAATTTATACCATATGTAATCCCATCTGCCATATTATATAAATATAATGTTATAATATTTTCAATAAATACATATAAAATAAAAAACTCCCGACAGTGCCGAGAGTTTTGTAAGTTATTTTTTTCTTATGCCGAACATCCAAAACATTCAAACTCAGAGTCCGTAGGTTTTTGTGGTAAAACCTCAACAGTAGGTTTTTCTGTTTTGTTGGGTTTTTCCATTTTGGAAACATCTATCGCCAAATGTTTAGCCCCCGTTGATATTGCCTTTGTTCTTACATAATAACAAAGAGTTTTCAATCCTTTTTCCCATGAATGGAAATGAGATGAGGTAATTTTTGATAGTGTTGGATTTGACATATATATATTCATTGACTGTGATTGGTCAATAAATGGAGCCCTATCCGCACACATATCAATTAATTCTCGTTGTGAAATCTCCCAAATAGTTTTATACTTTTTAATTAGGTGTTCAATTCTTTTAACTTTGAAATTATACTTTTTATCTTCTTGGTCCAAATAGTTATTAAAATTAATATTCTGAATTGACCCTTCGTTGAATATGATTTCGTTCTTTAAGTCTTCACCCCAAATACCAATCTTTTCAAAGTCATTAATTAAGTATTTGTTAACAATCATAATTTCACCTCCAACAACTCGTCTGTTAAAAATAGCTGAGTGTGCGGGTTCAGTCATTTCATATGAACCTGTTATCTTAGCCGAAGATGCAACAGGCATTTGAGCCGTGAATAGTGAGTTACAAACCCCATATTTCTTAACATCTTCTTTAAGTTGTGACCAATCCCAAAACAAATCACTTTCAGTTAATCCCCACATATCAAATTGGAAAATACCTTTTGACATTGGTGAACCATTAAAGAAATCATAAGGTTTATATTTACCTGACTTACACAATTCCATACTTTCGGTAATAGCTGCAAAATAAATTGTTTCAAAGATATCTTTATTCAATTGTCTTGCTTGTTCAGATGTGAACATATAATCCATAATAAAGAATACATCTGCAAGACCTTGCGTTCCAATCGCAATTGCTCTTTGTTCTAAACCACCTTTACGTCCTTTCTCGGTTGAATAACTATTGATGTCAATCACTTTGTTAAGTGTTTTAACAACTTTTCTAACTTCATTATGTAATAATTTAAAATCAAATTTACCATCAATAATGAAGTTCTTCAATACCATTGATGATAATGTACAGATTGCCGTAGTTTCCTCATCAGTATATTGGTAAATCTCATTACACAAGTTTGACTGTTTAATAACCCCAATGTTTTGATGGTTCGTTTTCTTATTAGCGTTATCTTTAGAACATAAATAAGGAACACCTGTTTCTACTTGGGATTCAATAATTTTATTCCAAACTTCTTGAGCCTTAACTTTTTTACCTAAACCTAATTCAACCGCTCTTCTATAATTTTCTTCATACTCATCACCATAACATTCTTGTAGTGGTTTAATACCTGATTTAAGAATATCATTAGGGCAAAACAAATACCAATCCTCGTTACTCTTTACCGCCCTCATAAAATTGTCAGGAATCCATAGTGCCGTAAACAAATCTCTCGCTCTTAATTCCTCTTTACCAGTGTTCTTTTTGATATCCAATAGGTCAAAAATATCTTTATGCCAAGGTTCAATATAGATAGCGGCACTACCAGGTCTCCTACCTTGTTGATTAAAGAATCTCAATGATTCATTTACAATTTTAAGATATTTTAACAACCCTCCAGCATATCCACCTGATGTCGTAATACGACTTTCTTTACTTCTTTGGTTTGACATACAAAGACCAATACCCGCAGCATCAGATGAATAAGTAGATATATCATTCATAGTTCCCAATAACCCATTTCTTGAATCCGAATTGTTGTAATGTAATACACAAGACGCTAATTGAGGAATCAAAGTTCCTGAATTAATCATGATTGGGGTTGCTTTTGAGATTCTTTGTTCTGATAACGATGTGTAGTAATCCATTGCCTCTTCATAAGATTCTGTAACCCATAAAGCAATCCTCATATACATGTGTTGAGGTCTCTCAATTACCTTACCATTAGGTAATTTAAGTAAATACATCTCTTGTAATGCTTTCCAAGCAAAGTAATCAAACTGATAATCGTTTTCGTGATTGATAACTGAATCAATTTTTTCAGCACCATACTCATCTATTTTTCTAATTAATTCATTGTGAACAACTCCTTCATCGTTAAGTCGTTTCATTGTAATAGAAAAACTTTCATTAGTATCTTTGTGATATGAAGAAATAGCCACGGAGGATGCTAATCTTGAATAGTCGTGATGACTACCAGTAAATGAAGCCGCAATTTCGTATACCAATTTATCCAACTCCTTTGTTGTAATAAATCCTTCAGTTGGAACTGAAGTTATTACTTTGATAAAAATCTCATCTGAATTGACGTTCAATCCTTTTGAGGCTCTTTTAACCCTATTGTAAATTTTTTGTGGATTAAATGAGACCTCATCTCCACCTCTTTTTTTAATTCGTAATGACATCATAATTAAATAAATCTTTTATTAAAAATCGTCCGTAAAAGTAATAGTTTCGTTCAGTTTTGCTTTTTGGTACTCCACAGTTCTTGATTCAAAGAAATTACCTTTTGTCTCAACCGCAATCTGTTCCATAAATTTAAATGGTTGTTCAACATTAAATTGTTTTTTACATCCAAATTTAACAAGTAATCCATCAACCACAAACTCAAGATATTGTTTCATTAAGTTAGAGTTCATCCCAATCAATGATACAGGTAATGATTCAGTGATAAACTCCTTCTCAATTTCCAAAGCCGATAACAAAATTTCTTTAATTCTTTTCTCACTTGGTTTGTTCTCAACATGGTGGTTTAACAAATGAATTGCAAAATCACAATGTAAGTTTTCATCTTTAAAGATAAGAGCATTAGCGTTACATAAACCTGGCATAACACCTCTTGACTTTAACCAAAAAATTGAACAAAAAGAACCTGAAAAGAATATCCCTTCAACCGCTGCAAAGGCCACCAATCTCTCCTGAAACGATGCGTTTTCAATCCAATCAAGTGCCCATTTCGCTTTCTTCTGAACCGCTGGTAACCTATCAATTGCGTTGAAACATTCATCTTTTTCCTTCGGATTATTAATATAAGTATCTATTAAAAGAGAATACATCAGCGAGTGAATGTTTTCCATAGCAAGTTGCATTCCGTAGAAGAACTTAGCTTCAGGGTACTGTACCTCTCTATAGAAGTTCTCAGCCAAGTTTTCATTAACAATACCATCAGAAGCGGCAAAAAATGATAACACATTTTTGACAAAATATTGTTCATTTTCAGACAATTTATTCCAATCTCTAATATCATCAGTTAAGTCTACTTCTTCAGCGGTCCAAAACGCCGCTTGATGTTGTTGGTAGAATTCCCAAATGTCATTGTGTTCAATTGGGAAAATAACGAACCTACCAGGGTTTTCTTTAAGTATTTTTTCCATATTATTCCGATTTATCTTCTTTGTTTTCGTTAGTTTTCTTTTCTTTTCTTCTTTCCATCAAATCCTTGATTCGTTGTCTGTTTCTTTCCTCTTGTTGTTCTTCAAGACCTAAGAATGTTACTGATGTTTCAGTGTCAATTTCCAACATCCCGTTATCAAACTTACAGTTTTCAAAAACAACACCATCATCACCAATACGAGATTTAGTGATGGCAATAGTTGCCAACTTCATCTCCTTTTGTTGTAGTGTTTTTGCTACCGATATGATAACGTGACCCACTTGTGCTTTCTTAATTGACCCACCCATTTGGTCTGTGGTTACAACCTCAGATGAAATAGAACTTCTATTACCTTGTGTTGCCGTCCAACCTACCAAGTCAAGTTCATGACACATCGCTTCAAAAGACCTCATTACTGAACCCTCAGATTTCCACTCATCACCATTTTGTCTGTCAGGTAGAACACAATCAATATAATCCAAAAGAACCATATCAATCTTTGTTCCGTCAGCAATCATTTTTCTGATTTGGTTTTTGATTTGTAACATACTCATAGTATCCGAAGGTAATTTTTTCAAGATAAGTTTGTTTTCCATCTTATCTTTTATCTCCTTCACTTTAGTCATAACCTCATCTTTTTTAACTGACAATTCATCAGGGTGAACTTTAGTCCACAAAGTTATGTGTTTTCTTTGGATAATCTTAGGGTTATCTTCAAAAAATATTTGAAGGACGTTATACCCTAAATTAAATGCATTGTTTGAGATTTTTGTAAGTAAGGTTGATTTACCTACACCTGTTGGTGCCAACACGACACCAATTTCACCTTTAGCCAAACCACCTTTTAACAATCTGTCAATACCTGCAATTCCCATAGGGACTGGGTGTCTGTAATCTTCATTCAACACCTCTTCCAACTCAGAGAAGACATCTTGCATACCATCTTCTCTCTCCCCAACTTGTAATGCGGTTCTTACTAATTGTTCTACTTTGTCGTAGTTTTCAAACTCACCACCATCAATGATTTTTTGAGCTTTGTTCATTACCTTTTGAAGTTCTTGTTGTTTACAAAACTTCATTGCTTTGTCTTGTACAAAGTCCCCACCTTCAACGGGAACCTCTTTAATTTTTTTAATGGTATCAATAACCATTTTAGACGCCAACTCTTGTTGTAATTCAGATTTTGTAATCTGTTCCAATGTGTCGTATGTTGGTGTATGTTCGTATTTTGAGTAATACTCCTTAATCATTTGCATAATTAATTTGAAGTATTTGTTCTCAAAATAACTAACCTCAATCACATCAATTATGGACCTCGCAAAATCCTTATCAACAATAATTTGGTTTAATAATTGTAGCTGAAAACTGCTACCTAAATAATCAAAATTTTTCTTAGAACTCATATAATTTTACCTTAATATATCATAAATATTACGCCCCAAGACTAACTTCAAGATATTTGTAAGTTAAATTTTTAGATGAAAAAATGTCAGTCAAAGACATAAGTAAGTTTTTTAGGTGTGGGCGTACATCCACGGTATATCTTATCTTAGGCGGGTATATTTTAGCATCAAATTCTCTATGACAAATTGTCTTGTCACCTTCTTTAATATATACACTAAAAGACTCAGGACCGTCAGTATATGACGTATCTAAAATCGCAGGATTGTTCATAATTTCATATATGTTATCTAACATATATGTTGCGGTTTTCATCTTCAATTCTTTCTCCAAATCAATTTTAAACTCTCTGATTAGATTATATAGTTCAATTGACGCCTTAGCCTTTGGGTTATAGTCTTTGATGTTAAATAACCTTTGAACAATAATGTTGTTGTTCACTTTCATCAAGAATTCCAATTTTGTAGTCGTTTGCTCTTTCATAATTTTAATTTTTAAACTTTCTTTTTTCTTTTCTAGCTAATTTTAAATAGGGTTTCAAGAAATTAACCCATTCATTATCTCTTTTTGGTAGGTATTTGAATAATCCATCTTCCATCATCATTTTCATCAGATTCTTATACCCCCTACCTTCAGGGTCTAAGGTTTCTGTGTGATAAAGTTCCACTATTTCTTTTCCATCATCTGTTATTAAAGGGTTTGACAAATCAACAATCTTTTCATTAATTACAAAAAACTCATCCCCAAAGATTCCATTTTTAGTTTTACCACTTAACAAGTTTTTTAATGCGGCATTATCTTTATCTTCCTTCAAAAGACCTTCAGCCTTTGTTAAAATATCGGTAACAGAAACTTCATTTTCAAGTATTTCAGGGAATAGTTTAACGAAAGTTTTCTCACCAAGGTAATAAATACCATCAATGTTATCTGACTTATCACCTGACAATATTTTATATGTTACCACATTTTGATGAGGTATCTCAATGTTATCTATTTTGATTTTATCTCCCTTCTTATAGACTTTCTTTTGTGATGGGGAGTAGATACTTACTTTGTCTGAAATAAGTTGTGTAAGGTCCTTATCATCTGAAAAAATAACTTTAGTTTCATCTTCTGATATTTGACAATAATAAGATATTAAATCATCGGCTTCGTTGTTTGGGATATCAATTTGTCTAACAAATGTTTCTTCCAAATATTGTTTGATTCTTTGTCTTTGTTCGTGATAAGATTCTTCATTAAAGTTTTTATAAACTCTACGATTTTCTTTGTACTGTGGGTATAATAGTTTCCGAGATGAGGAGTTATCCTCCCCATCCCAAAACACTACTACTTTATCAAAATTTTGTTCTTCAATGAATCGTCTGACGGTATTTAAAAAATGCCAAATCCCACCAACGTGTCTTCCTTCGTGATAAAATTCTTTAACACCGTGAAATCCTATTTTAAATAAATTATTCCCGTCAATTAATAGGGTTTTTGTCATTTTTTACCATTAAATGGTTCTACAATCAATCTTCAAATTCTTCTTCGGCTGTTGGTACTAACTCGTCTTTAAACTTGATGTCACCTTCACCACCTAATACTTTATTCCAATAATCGGAATATTCTTTCTTATACTTATCCAACGCAGTTTTATCATCCTTGATATAACCTTGTGGGACCGCAATAATCTTTCCATCTTTAAATGAAATACCATTCACATGGTTTTTCAAGATAGAAACTTTTGTTCTAATTGCGTATGACACCGTTCTACCATTTTTGGTTGCGGTAATGTGATTGATTCCCGCTTTCTTCTGATTACCAAACAAGAATACCAATGCCGATGCCAACCACAACGCTTCACCACCTTTGGCTTTAATCTCAGGTTGTCCAAATGGATTGTCAGGTAATTCTACCCAAGGTTGGTTAACAACTACCATTGTATTGTAATATGGGTAATCTTCTTTCTTTGATTTAGATATACGAGAGTGTAACCCCATACCAATCTTGTCAGCGAAAGCCGCTGCATTATGTTGTTTACCCCCTTTACCATCAAATGTCATCTTACAAGGAATTGAACCAACTGAGTCCCACAAAAATAATAAATTATATGGGATATCACCTTTCTCTTGTGCGTCAATAATTTCATTAATAAAGTCAGTTGCTTGTTCAATGTAATCAAACGAGTCATTGAAAATGAACATTCCATCCCAATCACCTTCTTCAGTTTGATTCGCTTCTAACCCCAATTCAACTGCATGTGTCCAAGACCATTTTTTTTCAGTAATAATGAATACGGGTAAATGTCCTTTCTTTTGAGCATCAGCGGCCGCCAAAATCATTGCGGTTGTTTTAGACGAGTTTGAGTGTCCCAAAAACATATTAATTCCACCCATCACAGGTCCAGGTAATCCGCACGCCTCATAGAATGCTTCACCACAATTATAATATGATTCGTCTTTGTATTTAGTTTTGGTAGAGTACTTACCTTTAATAGAATCTAATGATATTTCTTTTTTCTTAATAGCCATAAATAAATGTATTAATATTTAATAAAAAGATAAACCCCATTTAGGGGTTTATCGTAAAAATAATCAATTAGAATGGTAATTCCTCGTCAGCGTCATCATCCGCTTGTGGGTCAACATAAGTTTCTACCTTTGCAGAACCTCCACCAAATGATTCTTCAGATACGGATGAATCACCGTAAGTATACTTACCTAATACCGTATCCCATTTTGGTGTTTGTCCGTTAGCAATTGCTTCCAAATACTCAACAGGTTTTTTAGAATACACATCTCTCCAAGTTAATTCATCATTAACCCAAGTATCAGCAGTTTCCTTGTCTTCATGTACAGGTGTTGGGTCATCATACATAACCGTTTGGATAACAGTATACTCTTTTCCTTTAGGGGTTTTAGCCTTTGTCAACTCAAGGATAATATCTCTTCCTTTATCAGGGTCGGTGATATCTCCTTTTGCTCTCCAAATTGGAATGATTTTGTCCAACACACCTTCATTCTTGTAATTGTGTTTGAAACGCCAGAATTTAATTCCGTCTTGTTCGTTATCTCGGTCAATAACTTTAACAATGTAGAATTTACGAGCTCTGTAATCAGCCGCAAGTTTTTTATCACTTTCTTTTCCTGTTGATGTTAACTCTTCATAAACTTCGGAAAGAGGTGAACGCTCGTTGTCGTTCTTTTCAGGGTCGTACAACTTTACGTATTGTCCGTCCACTTGGATTTCGTGGAACCACGCTTCTTTAAATGGTGAAGAACCATCTGTAGTTGGGAGAATTCTTAGTCTTTTCTGACCTTGTTTCTCATTCTTGTCCAAGATAGCTGCGAAGTATTTCTTCATTCTGTCTTCTTGTGACATTTTTGGGGTGTAATTCCCCGACTGTTGTGATTTCTCGTACTGTGCAAGTACTGCGTCTAAACTGTTTGTCGCCATATATATTAAATTAAAAGTTTACTAAAGTATAATATTAAAATTATTGTCAGTCAAATATGTCAGTCAAAATAAACGGGCCGAAACCCGTTTTTTTTTTATCGTAGTCGTTTAAAGTTATTCAAGTCAGTTTCGTCCTCCTCAAAATTTCTGAAAGAACGTTTAATATCGGAAGGTGAAAATTCTTCAACTTCATCTTTTGTTAAAATATATTCATCTCTCCCTAATTTTTCAAAGTCTTCTTCTTTGTCTTCAAAATAATCTGTTAGTTTTTGATTAAATGGTCCCGAATCTAAAGACCTTAGTTCTAATTTTTCTTCAGGTGATTTTGTTCTATATTTTTCAATCTTAGCTTCTAAATCATTAAGTTTGTTAACAATACTATCCATTTCACCCAACTTATTTTCAAGGTTTCCTAAATGGTCAAATAATTGTTCAAAATATTCTTCTTGTTTTTGTTCAACATTTTTTTGTGATTTAACTAAGTCAGTTATTTCTAACTCTTCTTTATCACTTTCTTCTTTTTTATCATCAAGTTTTTCAACGTCAGGGTCATTTGCAACATCAACAGGACCTGTAGGTGCCGCACCAGCTTCAGGTGATGGAGGAGCCATTCCTGCATCAGGTGCTGGAGGCGCCATTCCTGCATCAGGTGCTGGGGGTGCCATTCCTGCATCAGGTGGTGGTACATCACCAGCGGGTGGTGGAGGTAATTCGGCATCTTGCTCCATAATGTAATTATTGATTGAGTTATACCTTTTTAACTCATTTAAAATTTTAACATCTATCTTCATGTCCTTATCCATTTAATAATTGTTTAACTCCATTCTTAGTTTCTACTTGAATTTTTTTGTTCTTATTAAGAGTGTTATCAACTCTCTCAATTAATCCATCTTTCATTCTAATAGTGTAACAATCACCAGTATCTAAATCACATACTTGTTTAGTACCGTCACCCATATCTTTTTCCGTTGTCTTAGTATTCTTACCTAAGTAATTATCTAATATTAATTTCGTGTTCATAATATACGTTTTTATATAAATATCACCATTTTTTAATTTGTTGCGTTATAAATATCAATAGCTTTTTGAACTTTGGTTTCAAGATTTTTTAATCTAGTACTATCGTATGAATTATAGACACTTATATCTTTAGTGTTAGGACCATTTATTGTAACATTATTTAGTATTAAAAATTTTGCAATTGATTGGGCACTAACTTCAACATCAGAGGTCATCCTATCTTTCCATCTACCCACTAAAAACTTTAAATGATTAAACAAATCATCAAAGACAGCATAAGGTAAAGTTGTTTTATCTCCTTCTGATGTCTGACAAAAAAATTGTTTATTATTATTAAAATATGTTTCAACACTACCCCATTTTGACGTTAACGTTACTCCCGCAAAATTATTTTCATACGCAGTAAACTTGAGATTACCGTTAGCTGATTCAACATATAACGCCGCAAATATTACGTATTTTAATTTAGACCCATCAACATTACTTACCACAATCACATTAGATAACTCACTTTTAACAGAACTAAATGTTTCATCATAAACAGTTGGTGTTATATTATAATAAGTGTTATAAGGTGATGACGGAGTACAAGTTTGTGGTTGAGTTAATGATTTGTCGCCACCAGTAATTGCTTGTATTTTAGCCTGTTGTGATTGCGTGGTACCACTTGCGTCTTTATTTTGTTTATCTTTAGCCTCTTTATCTTTTTTATTATTTTCAATAATATTTTGTAATAAATTATTTTTTAAAGTTTGGATATAATTTTCAATCTTAGGTAAAGAAGCCGTTGGTTGTCTGATACCTGTGATAATAGTTTCAAACGACCCTGGCGAAATTGTATGACCAACAGTTTGAATCATATAGGGCCCACTAAACATTGGTACGTGTCTTAAGTTGAAATACATTGTTGGCTGTATCAGAGCATTACCCATCATACTAATAGTACAAGTATAACTTCTATTTTTATACAAATTATATAGGGACACACTCTGTGTACTTCCTCCTCTATTTCCCGCTTGATTAGCCATTTGATTAATAACTTCTAAGGCTTCAGCGGTAGACTGAGAATTTTGTTGGTCAACCATAAACCCATAAAATATGGATTGATTTTGGGGACCAATGTCAACATTAAATCCAACAACTTTGTTTGATTTATCCCAGTCATTTTTACCAACTAAATTTTCATTTAATGGGTTATCACTTGACCTTCTTAAATCAAAGGCGTCGTTTCTATATCGGTAATCAACATTATTTTTTAAATCTAACTGTTCACTAGGTTTACCTGCATAATAACAAACCATTTTAGGCCCCGAATTTCTATAATCAACATTTAAAAATGTCCCAAATAAAGTATTAGCAAACTCTAATGTTCCTTCAGGTTTTGGTTTAGGATTTTTACTAACATCTTGAACATTATAAAAATTCACATATGATGGTAAATTATGAACAACAAAATTATTCTCTTGTAATATGGTTTGTACAAAAACTAACATACTCACTTTAGGTGAATCCATTATATTTTGTAATCTATTTTTTAATTTATAAACATCAACTAATATTTTATCACCAATATTTCTACTAGCCCTATCAAGTAATAATATATCCTCAAATAACGTTTTAACTTTAAAGTCGTTACCCGAAATCCATTTATCATTTATAGCTTTAAATGATTCCCATAACTCAACTTTACTTTGAGGTCCTTGTAAGTCAGAAGAGACTAATGCCTCAGGACTATTATTAACATTAGGTAATTGTTTATTTAAGATTGTCATTAAATTATTAATCACTTTATCTTGGAAACTATCAATATTATTTAAATACAATGTCATATCTGTAATAAATTTACCATATGTTAATGTATTATCTTTAGATTTTTGAGCGGCATAGAGTTTAATTATTGGTGCAAAAGTAACCACATTATCTTCAGTAAATGCTACATTACAATCAATAAAGAAATCTGTAATATAAGACCCATTACTACTATACGTTAATTTATTTAGTGTTGAGAACCCTATGTATGTTTCTAAAGCTTTCCAAGCATCAGGATTATTTGTTTTAGATTGTGATAATGTAATACCCCCACCATTATAAGGTAACGCATTTGGTGTTAGTGTTGTGTAATTAGACCAACCATATGGGTCAACAACATCTAATTGAGAAAATGTGTAAAATAGTTTTTTATCATACCCACTTGGATTACCGTATTTAATATATTTATCAAATTCTAAAAAGTTTTTGATTAAACTATTAATATTGGTTTTTTGTTTTTCCTGTATATTTAAAACTAAATCGTAATTAGTACTACCTGTTTGTGTTGGTACTTTAGCAATTTCTCTCATCATTGACTGGAAATTATTTAAATAATCACCATTTAATGTGTCATATACTGATTTAGAATAATTTAAAAACTCTTGTTCAAACTTATCCAAAATATTTTTTTCAAATACTGTAAACATCTCACTTATATCAGTATACCCTGTTGAGCTAGAATTTAGTGAGAAATTTTCTTGGTCGGATTGTCCTGAAAATACTTGTTTAAGATATTGTAATGGTGTTGGTTTTACTATTTTATTAACATCAAAATATCCATAGTTAGGTGCTGCCCAAAAAGACCTAACTGAACCATTATAAATTGAGGTATTACCAGTGACTTCAATTTTTTGTGATTCAGATGTAAAACATTCTTCAATAGTTTGGTTAATTAATGAACCTTCTGAAGGCATTAAATAAAAACTATTATTATCAAATGTTTTTACATAAACACTCCAAGGTATTATAGTTATATCCCTTGTTGATGCCGTGGTACTACCTATAGTATTTTGTGACTTAGCGATTAACGCTTCAGATACATATGTTAATGTTAAACCTGAAGTTATTGCATTTTGCACATCAACAGATGTGTACCCCGAAAGTAATTCAAATCCCTGATAAAAAACGTTAAAGTCGTTTACCATTTTTGGATAAAACCCAACGTTTATTAATGATGAGGTATCAACCCCAATTGTTGTATTTTTTTCTAATATAATATCAAAATTACCACCATTGATTGTTAGAGCATAATCTTTAGTCGGGTTATTAGTTACAGGGTCAAAATTATTAACATAATTAAATCCTGACCAAGAAGGTGTTAATATATCAACATTAGTTTCAACATAAGTTTTATATCTATGCCATACCGAACCTAACTTTAGAATCCAAGCGTATGGTAAACGATGTATAGCACCGAATTTTTTTAATGTGGCAAAAATATAGTCTAAATCAGTTTGTGAATTAGATTCGTAAGTTTTATATTTTTCTCTTAACGTACCTAAAGGTAAACTATTTAAAAATAAGTATGCAGGAACCTTGTATGGATATTCATCAAAATTTCTAAATTTATCAACCCCTTCTTGGACGGCATTCACAAAATAAGGTGTATTCAATATTGAAACACTTTGGTTAGGTGTTACATTACCACTATAATTTAAATAATTTAAATTACCTTCAGTTAAAAACTGTTTTTTATACGTTCTTGATTGATAAAAAGATTTTAATGTTAGATTTATATCAGGATTATATGGTAAAACATTCTCTTTCCACACAAAATTAGTAATTGGTCTTTTTTGGTCTTTAGTATCAGTTTGTGTAAAATTTGAAATGATTTTATTACTAACATCATAATTTAATATTTTTGTTGTATTAAATGCGGATTCAATACTTGATATGGTGGTTCCATTAGCCAAGTTATTAAAAATCCAATTGTAATTACTAAAAGGGTATAAGTCAGTAAAATCAACTTTATTTGAGGTTGTTGACCCCGTTAAATATTTAATTAAATTATTTTCACTATTTAATGATGTTAGTGGTATTGGTGATGAAATAAAATCTTGAGTATTAAGTATATCAAAACTATTATTATCTACAAAATTCTTAATATACACCGTATTAAAAATACCTCTAATAAAATTTTGCCAATTAAGTCCTGTACCTCCATTTGAGATATGTCTTAATATTAATAAAAAATTAGCGGAGTTAATACTATAATCCTTTAGAGTTTTAATTAAGAACGTATTTGTATTAGATAAACTTTTAAGTATGTTTTCACTCTCAGCTTCCGCAATGCTTTGGACCATAGAATCAACTTCATTGGTATTATATACACGACTTAATCTAGTATAGTAATCATACACCAATAATCTTTCATATATTTCATAAATAAATTTAACCTCCTCCTTATTTGAAAAGATTTCATCGGTTGTTGGGAATTCAATTGCATTAAATGAAACTCTTTGAGTTTCGGTTGTCTCATCATTACCAGCGGTTGGGTCCGCAGGAGGTGTGGTTCTTTCCACATAACCTCTAATAAATTCTTCAACAAATTCTACTTCAGGCCAAACATCATAAAGATACCCTTTTGTTTTACTAACAAATTTAGAATCACCAGGATATTGTATTTCAAATTTTTCTTGACCATTCTCACCTGGAGTTGATACAATATATTGAGGCCAAGGATATATCGGAATAGTTTCGTCAGTTCCCGAATCCAAATTATCAGGACTAGCACTTGACACTTCTTTATCAAATATTGCTTCTTTTCTGTATTTATCCTCTCTTACTTGCCAAGCCTTATAGTGAACTTCATCCATTAAACGTAAAAAAGCCTCACCATTGGCAAATATAACCGCTAAAACATTTCTAATATTAGGTACAAACCCTATTCCATTATCTTTACTTTGTAATAAATCGGATAACGCAATTGTTAATTCAGTTTCAATTTCCTCTCTAAAAACTTTTAATTGTTTACCCATAACACCAGTCAAGTCCATAAAAGAACTAACACCTTCAAATCTATACCATTCAGTAGTTATAAATTTATAACTGTCTTTAAATTTAGTTAATTCATCGTCGGTAGGTTCTGTTTTAACTTTTTTTACTTGTCTATAAGTTTCGGTCCATTTAATATCGTTAGGTGTTACAGTAACTCCAAACGTTTCTTTATTAATATTAAAAGGAATAGATATTTTTTTAGTTTTACCATTAATCGTATAAGAACCATCTTTACCAACGGTCTTATTTTCTAAAAGTTTTGTTTTATATTCAGTAATTAATTTATCAAGGTCAGATTTAGCATTAATTTTACCTTGACCATTATTATTATCTAACTCTTTTTTGAACGTATATATTTTATCACCGTTGTTTAGGACAAGGAAATTAACTTTATCCATATTTTGGTCAAACCAAGAACCCTTACCTTCAGATACAAATAGAAAAACCTTTTTTTCAAAATCATTTAATTTTCCCTGATAATCATCAATATTAGTAATTGGGTCTAAATTTTGTTTTGTAAACGAGTCTAAAATATTTTTAACAAAGTTTTCAATATTATTTCTTAATTGAACTATGGTTAATTCAGGAAAATCATTAGGTATTAAACCTTTTGATTTATATTCATTATACATTTCTTTAATTTTTTGATAACCTTTTTCAACTATTTGATTATCAATTTTAGAAAATTGTGATGGTCCTCCTTGTTGTGTTTGAACTTTTAACCTTGATTTGTACATATGGGGTGTTGCAATAAGGTGACCCATAGTAATCTCACTTAAAATAGTATATTTGTAAGTATAAAATTTTAAACTTACTTTAAAATTACCGTCATTTGAATCGTATCTAGTGGTGAATGTTTGTAACATTAACGCCAACTTTATCGCCTTCCCATAAAAACCTTTAATAGTTAAATTAAATAAAGGGTATGGTAAATTAAAAAATGCTGCGTATGGAGAATTATCACCACCTTCAAATAATGCTCTTCCTTTAACGTCCTCAAGTTGGATGTCAATGGTTGGCATAAAAGATAGGTTTTGATTGATTGAAATATTAGTTATCCCTAATAATCCATTGTCAGTTGCACCGTCTTTACCCCCTGAAGATAATGTTTGTCTAAGATACCAATCATCACTTTTTTTAGGATTTTGTATTTGTTTTTGAGTAACCTGATTAACACCTTTACCTTGAATAGTATCTTTACCTGTTATCTCATCGGTATAGGCGTTATCCATAAATGTTTTATTACCAGGATTCAAAAAATTGATTGATGCGATTGATACAGTTTGTATAGCATCATCAGTTGCTGAACCTACCGCTAACTTAGTTCTTGGTAATACTTTACACTCTAAATTAGCGTACATCACTAAATCTTCCTGTTTTACAAATCTTTCTTTGACATTACCATCTAAGTCAACCACTTTATTAGGGTCAACGACAATAATGTTGTTGTAATCAAATTCAACTAAAATGTTTTCTATTTTATCTACCATAATAGAAGAAGTGGTTGTCTAATGTATTTTTATAATCTTGTAATGAAGCTACTAAAGGAAATGGAATTGTCAATATAGAACCATCAGGAATACTCCATTCTTGTCCTCCATACAATGGATTTGCCACTAAAATTAACCAACCAAAATAAGGTGCTCCGTAATATTGCTGAGATAATTTATCTAATCTTGTTTGAGCAACTTTATATACATATCTTTTATCAGTACTCTTACTCGGTAGAGTGATATAAGGAACAACAGTTTGTTCCCCATTTAAAATAAAATTATTATATCTATTATAATATTGTCTACCCATTATAAATTTATTTTACCATCAAACGTATTTTTATCATTGGCCTTATCACCATAAGGAACTGTCCCATAAATATCTTTTATATATTTTTCTTGTTGAGGGAATTTAACTTCATCTTTCTGTGTTGTAAAATTAAACTTTCTGGTTTTACCTTTAGGGTACATTAATTTATCAATACCTGTTAAATATGGTTTATAACCGTCACTCTTTTTAAACTTCTCAAAATTCTTTTCTTCAGCTTTTAGTTCTTTTTCATAATTTTTAGCCAATTCATCACAAGCTTTATCAAATGATTTTCTTAAATCTTTAGGTGTTTTATAATTAACTAAAGGACCGCTAATTACAAAATTTTTAAAATCTTGTAATTTATTTTTATCAGTAAACACTCTAGCCATTACCATAAAGAAACTTAAGGGTATTGATGTTTCACCAATCTTATCTGTTGCAGGTTTAAAAACTCCAACCGAAGTATAGTCTTTAGTTAACACTTTATTATCGGTCAATAATTTAATATAAGAATTAAGTGAAGTAGGTAAAGTTTTATAATCTTTTATAAACTCATCATATGTATTACTAACCCCTACACTAGTTGAGCTAACCGCCCCTTGAGCCGTTGACCCACTAATGTTGTATATAAAGACTTTATTCCCAACTATTTTACCATCAGTCTTATCCGCAACACTATTTAATTGCGCAATTAAACTTATTAAATTATTTTCTTGTCCAACAATATCTTGATTAATAGTAGCTAAACCACTATCAAAATCACCTTGCAAAGTATCAATGTACTGAATCATATTTTGTTTAAGTATCACAAACTCAGCAACACTAGGTGAAAATCCCTGTAAAAAAAGTTCTTGTATAATCGGATTACTATTATTATTAATACCTAACCTAACTAAATCAAATAACTCATTTGAATTGGTTAAATCAGGTTTTCCATATATTTCACACTCCGCATTTCCTGATTCATTTTTAACATTACCTTTAGTATATTGTCTTTTTGAGTTAACCATTTGTAAAACACCATTATTATATTGTAATAATATTTTTTCTAATTGATTCGTTATGTTTTCAAAATATGACTTATTGGTATCATATAAATTATCCATCACTTTTTGGTAAAATATTTCACCCGTTTCACCAGTAAATTGTGGTGTAGTAACTGGTACTGTTTTCTTTATCTGACCTATTGTTTCACCACCATTTGATTGATTTGACACATTATTATTTGCTTTACCATTTGGTTGTGCTGCTAAAATGGCGTCAAACACTTCTTTATCTAATGCCGATGTGTCTTCGGTAAATACCGCCCTTTCATCGTATATTTCAGTATTTGCGTAGTAATTAAATGATAACGCATTTTGTAATTGGTCAACAGGTTCTTTTAACCCCATACCACCAATCATTTTAAAACTTAGTGATACATTAACCATCATTGGTTGAACCCCAATACCTTCAGGGTTCATGTCATAAATTAATGGTTCATAACTAAAACTTACGTTATCGGGAATTATTTTAGTATGGTAAAAATCACCTATTCTTAATACCAATACAGGTGGAGCCCCAAACGCAGTATTAACTGAATCATTATATTTTGGTTTACCGTCAGGGCCTATCACAGGAATTGTTTCACCAGGTCTCACACATTGATTTAAGAATGTTAAACGAGAGTTTAAACCTTCGGGAGTCATTGAGTGAAACGCAGGATTGAAATGTTTTATTTTCTCTGAGAATGATTTATACACCATAGGCTCGTTTTCCTTAATCATTTCAAAATAATCACATTCAGATAATAAACTTCTTAATATTTTTTTACTTAACCCTTTTTTAAGTTCAGTAGATATTGTTTTTTGTGGTGTAGGTTTAATTGGTGTTATAACAATAACAT
>Ga0315899_10003194_pt1 | contig 17862 bp, 12 predicted proteins | sample LakEriMetagenome_2_FD_203518 | JGI IMG/M metagenome (GOLD analysis project Ga0315899, IMG submission 203518) | Freshwater fungal communities from buoy surface, Lake Erie, Ohio, United States - Buoy 4 MA112 | ecosystem: Environmental > Aquatic > Freshwater > Lake | place: USA: Lake Erie, Ohio... | reverse complement strand
GCCACTTCGCGTACCGGAGTCATCGGCATGGCGCGAAAGATGGAGCGTCGGCCCCTGCGTTGGAATGCGCACGCGCGCACGATTCGGGTGACACACCACGCGCGCGCCGGTGACATCGTGCCGCCGTGCTCACTCTCCGCTCTGCTGCCCGACTGCTCGCGCGTGCCGACGCGCGCCCCGATGGGGCCCTCAACCCGTGCATGCCGCTGCGCGCGATCGGTGAGGTGCTGGGCTTCGGCCCCGCAGCACCCGCCGATGCCGCCATCCGGCGCGCCCTCGGTCTCGACACCCTCACTCGGCGCGCCGAACTCGCGACGGGCACGGGAAGTCTGCGCCTCCTGCTCGCCGACCTCGCGGCGCCGCCGGCAGACGCACTCCCCCTCCACGACGCCCGCGAACGCACCCGACGAGTTGCTGCCTCGCTCTGCCGGTCCGCCCCCGATCGCCTCTGGTGCCTGCTCACCGTCGACCGGCGAGCCGATGGCACCACCCTCTGCCTCGCCATCGCCACCCCGGCCCAGGGTACCACCCGCGTGACCGCACTCCGCGTCGAGTGTACGCGCGTGCTTGACTCCGATGCGGAAACGCTGCGCACCCTCGCCGCCGTCGGTGAGACCGACGACCTGCTGCGACACGCCCGCTTTGCCGACATCCTCCAGCGTGATGCACTCGGCGGACGCTTCTACCGCGCCCTCGAGCAGGCGGTCGACACCCTCGCGCAGTCGCTGCACACGCCCCAGCAGACGCGCGGCCGTGCCGTCGACGCCACAGGCGATACCGCACTCGCCGCCACCACCGCCCGGGCCCACCCGCGCGCCCCGTCGCGCGAGGAACGGCGCGAACTCGCCCTGCTCTGCGCATCACGATGCCTGTTCCTCGCGTTCCTCGAAGCGAAGGGATGGCTCGACCAGCGGCGCGACTTCCTGCTCACGGAAACGGTGAAACAGCTGGAAGCCGGTGGGCGCCTCCATGATCGCCTGCTCCGCCCCCTCTTCTTCGGCACCCTCAACACCCCGGCCCGCCAACGCGCGGCCGCCGCACGCGCCTTCGGTGCCGTCCCCTTTCTCAACGGCGGACTCTTTTCCCCCACCGCACTCGAACGACGGTGGCACCGCTGGCGCTTTGCCGACGATGCCGTCACCCATCTCGTCGTCGCCGTCATCGACCGGCACCGCTTCACCGCGCACGAAGAGTCCGTGCAATGGTCCGAAGCCGCCGTCGACCCCGAAATGCTCGGGCGCGCCTTTGAAGGACTCATGGCCAGCAGCGAGCGACGACGCTCCGGCTCGTTCTACACGCCCCCCGCACTGGTCGGCCACACCGTCCACGCGGCGCTCACCACGCTCTTCCGGGATGTCCCCGAGGCGCTCGTCCTCCTTGGCGAAACCGCCGCAGCCGCCAGCACAGCCGTTTCCCCCGATCAGCGCGACGCACTGCGCGCCCGCATCGAGGCGCTGCGGGTGATCGATCCCGCCTGCGGCTCCGGCGCCTTCCTCGTCCATCTCCTCGAACAGCTCGACACCCTCCTCGCGCGCCTCGGCGACCCGCGCGACGCCCACACCCGCCGACGTGACCTGCTCGCCCGCTCCATCTTCGGCGTCGACCGCCAGCCCATGGCGGTCTGGCTCTGTGAATTGCGCCTCTGGCTCTCCGTGATCATCGAGTGCCCGGCCACACACCCGGACCGCATTCCACCACTCCCCAACCTCGATCACCACATCCGCGTGGGGGATTCGCTCACCGGCGGAAGCTTCCAGTTCGCGGCCCCCAGCGCCCGCACGCTCTCCCGCCTGCGCGAGCGCTACGCGCAGGCCGCCGGCGCCCGCAAGCATCGCCTCGCCGACACGCTCGACCGCGAAGAACGCCGGCGCGCCGTCAGCGAACTCTCACGCCGCCGGGAGGCGCTGCAGCGGGAACGGCGCACCCTGCTCACCGTGCTGCGCGGACGCGACCTCTTTGGCGACCGCCGACGCCCGCAACGCGCCGAACGCCTTCGCCTCGACACGCTGCGTCAACGCGCACGCGAACTGGCCGCCGAAACACACCGCCTGCACCTCGGCGCCGCCCTCCCCTTCCGCTTCGCGTCCATGTTCGCCGATGTGGCCGCCCACCACGGCTTTTCACTGGTCATCGGCAACCCGCCGTGGGTCCGCCCGCATGCGCTGCCCGCCAGCGAACGCCAGTGGCTGCGCCACGAGTTTCGCGTCATGCGCGCCGCCACCTGGCAGGCCGGCGCCACTCGCGCCGGAGCCGGCGCCGGCTTCGGTGCCCAGGCCGATCTCGCCGCCGCCTTCGTCGAACGCAGTGTGCACCTGCTCGCCCCGCACGGTGTGCTCGCCCTGCTCGTTCCGGCCAAGCTCTGGCGCACACTCTCCGGCGGGGGCGTCCGACGCCTCCTCCTCGAGGAAACGCAGCTCTGCCTCGTGCACGACTGGAGCCACGCGCCCGCGCTCTTCGATGCGGCCACCTACCCGTCACTCGTGGTGGCGCGCCGAACAGACGGCGCCCCCGCCCACCGCCACGCATCACCTTCCCACGAGGCCGCTCCCGATACCACCGCGCCGTCCACCGCCGCTCACCACAGCTCGCCGCCCCTCGTCCGCTGCGCCGTCACCACGCACCACACGCGCTGGTTCGACCGCCGCGCCGAATCGCTCTCGCTGCAAGGCGACCTCGGCGCACCCTGGCTGCTGCTCCCACCCGCCGCCCACACGGCCTTCGAACAGCTCCGCGCCGCCGGACCCGCGCTCGCCAACACGCCGCTCGGCCGCCCACTCCTCGGCGTCAAGTGCGGCTGCAACGCCGCCTTCGTCGTGCACGCCACCGAACACCACGACGACGGCGCAACCGTCACGGCGCTCTCCGGCCCCACGCGACAGGCCGTCATCGAGCGCGTCCTCCTGCGCCCCGCACTCCGCGGCGACACCATCGGCCTCGCCGGTGCACCCCATGCTGCGCGTACCGACACACCCTCCCCACAGGACCTGCGCGTCCTCTGGACACACGGCCACGATGGACGGCCACTGAAAACGCTGCCCCCCGCCGCCACCCGCTGGCTCGCCCAATGGCGCCCCACCCTGCAAGCGCGCCGCGATGCACGACGCACCCACCCGTGGTGGACACTCTTCCGCACCGAAGCCGCCCGCACCGATCGCCCACGACTCGTCTGGGCCGACATCGCCCGCACCATGCGCTGCACCGTACTCCCCGCCGGCGATCCCACCGTCCCGCTCAACAGCTGCTACGTCATGCGACTCCCCACGCTCGCCGACAGCCACGCACTGCATGCCCTCCTCTCCTCCTCCATCGCCAACGCCTGGCTCGGCGCACTCGCCGAACCCGCGCGCGGCGGATTCCGACGATTCCTCGGCTGGACCGTTGCCGCACTCCCCGTGCCCGCCGACTGGAACCGCGCCGTACACCTGCTCCACCCCCTGGGGGAACAACTGCTGCGGCAGCAGCAGCGGGTACACCGTGCGCCCATCAGCAGCGCCACACTCGACGCCGCCGTGCTGCAAGCCTACCAGCTGGCCCCCACCCTGCTGGCACCACTGCTGGAGTGGCACCACCATGACTGACCGCCTGCGCGCTGTCCGCCACCGCTTCGCCACCACCCTGCTGCCACCGCTCCCCCCCGAAGCCCTCGGCGACGTACGACTGCTGCCCCACCAGCGCCAGGCGGCCGCACGGCTGCTCGCCATGCTCGAACGCCACCGCGGTGCCCTGCTCGCCGATGCCGTCGGACTCGGCAAGACCTTTACGGCGCTCGCCGTGGCACGGCAGTATGCGCACAGCACCATCATCGCCCCCGCCACGCTCGTGACCATGTGGCAGGCCGCACTGCTGCGCAGCCAGCAGGCCGCCATCACCGTGCATTCCCTGCACCAGGCCTCGGTGAAACCACTGCCCGCCTTCGCCGATCTGGCCACGGGCTCGTCGGCACAGCACCAGCGCGTGCTCGTCATCATCGACGAAGCCCACGCCCTGCGCAATGAGCAGACCGCCCGCTACCGGCACGTCGCACAGGCCGTCGCAGGCTGCGAGGTGCTGCTGCTCAGCGCCACACCACTCCACAATCGCCCACGCGACCTCGAAGCGCTCTTCGCCCTCTTCCGCGGGCATCACGCCAACCCACTTCCCCGCCACCTCCTCGCCACCCTCATCGTGCGACGCGATCGCCTTCAGGAGATACCCGGGCACGCCGGGACGACTGGTGGCGGGCTGGCCGGCAAGAGCCCCGCAAGGGGACCACGCGCCGCGCCGCCGGCACAGCGCGTCCATCGCCCACACACCATCGCCCAACACCCCGGCACCCTCGATCGCCTGCTGGCACTCCCCGCCCCACTCCCCGCACGCCACGGTGCCGCCACCGGCGCACTCATCAGGCTGGGACTGCTCCGCGCCTGGTGCTCCAGCGACGCCGCGCTCACCCATGCCATCACCCGGCGATTGCAACGCGCCGCCGCGCTCCGCTCGGCGCTCGACTCGGGACGGCATCCCACCGCCCACGAACTCGCCAGCTGGCTCGTGGGCGATGAGGCCACCGACATGCAGCTCGGCTTCCCCGAACTGCTCGTGGAACACGCACTCGACACGCCGCACCCACCGCAGCCCATGATCGAGGTGCTCGAGCGTCACGCCGCCGCGCTGCGCGCCTTGCGCGATCATCATCGCGCAACCGCCCGCGCCGACCGGCTGCGGGCCGCGTACATCCGGCGCATCCGTCAATGCCACGGCGAGGTACCCATCGTGGCCTTCTCCCAGCACACCCGCACCGTGGAGGCCCTGTTTCGCGCCCTCGCCGACATTGCCGGCGTGGGACTCCTCACCAGCCGGCAGGCACGCATCGCCAGCGGACCGATCACACGCACGGCGCTCCTGGAGGCCTTCGCCCCGCGCGCCCACGGCCGCCCGCCGCCCCCGGCCCACCAACGCGTCACCTTGCTGCTCGCCACCGACCTCATCGCCGAAGGCGTGAACCTGCAGGATGCCGGCGTCGTGCTGCACCTCGATCTGCCCTGGACCCACGCGCGGCGCACCCAACGCAGCGGACGCGTGCTGCGGCTGGGGTCCCCGCATGCCGTTGTCCACGAGTATCGCCTGCGTTGCGCACCGCACATCCGACAGCACCTGCGCATCGAGCAGCGCGTGGCACACAAGGCCGCACTCGCCGCACGGCTTGTCGGCAGCACCTCCCGCCGCTCGGCACCCGACCGCAACACCCGCTGGCTCGAACTGCTCGCCACATGGACTCCCGCACCCGCCCATGGAGACCACGGCGTACCACACGCACACCCGGTGAGATGGGCGAGCTGGCGCGGCGCCCCGCGCGCACTGCACGGCGCACTCGTATTGCTGCGCACACCCCACGGGCCGCAGGCGCTCGCTGTCGTGCTGCACGCGCAGCGCCTCTGGGTGTCGGCACGCCCCGATGCCCTGCTCGCCCTCGCAGAAGGGCGCTGGCCACCACGCTGCCGGCGAGCACCCTCTCCACTGCCGGCCGGCGCGCATGCACCGCAGGGGACGTGCACCGAACCGGAAATGCCGTGGCCCGCGGTACGCCGGCGCATTGCCCGCGCCGTGCAACGCTGGCTGGCGCACGAGCGACAGCGTCGGCTGAGCGGGCTGGCAACGGACGCTACCAGTCAGCGGCCCGCCAACCATGAGCACGAGAGCGTCGGGAGACCCAGTACAGAGCAGCAGCAGACCCTGAACTGGCTGCGTTCCCTGCTGCAAGGCTGGAGCGCCGTCGAGCGCCGGCGCTGGGCGGCAGAAGTCGCCGCGGCGCGAACGTGCATTGCCGCCGCCACCGGCGCCGGATGCGAACAGGCATTGCGGCGCTGGCGCGCCGGCGCAGCCACTCACGAAGAGGCCGTGGGCGCGTGGCGCGCGTTTCCGGAACTCGTGCGGAGCTTCGGGCATGACCGCAACCGAAGGTGGACTGTTGAGGACCAAGGGGCACACGTGGACGCCTGCCTGGTCCTGTTGCCGCGACCGGTCGTGGAGGGGGCGGCGCCGGTGCGTGAGCCGGTGCAGGAGCCGGTGCAGGAGCCGGTGCAGGAGCCGGTGCAGGAGCCGGTGCAGGAGTCGGTGCAGGAGCCGGTGCGTGCGCCTCTGCCCTCCAACTCTCCGCAGCGGCGTGCTCGCTCCCCAACCCCTGATGCGGATGAGCGGAGCCTCAGCGGTTAGAGTTGGGGATGCCCCGACCTGCCCTGCTCTTCGATCTCGACGGCACCCTCATCGATTCCATTGGCCTGCTGCTGGAGTGCATGCAGTACGCCTTTGCCGGGCGCGACCGGGCGCCCACCACCGCCGAATGGGTGGCGGGAATCGGCACCCCATTGCGCACCCAGTTGAGCACGTGGTGCACCGATGCCGCCGACGTGGAGGCCATGGTCGGGCGCTATCGCGATTACCAGGACCTCCACCTCGAGCGGCTCACCACCCCCTTTCCCGACGTGCTCGCCACCCTGCGCTGGGCGCGGGAGGCCGGCTATCCCACCGCCATCGTCACCAGCAAGGGGAAGGGGATGACCCGCCGGTCGCTCGACCACGTGGGGCTGGGGGACAGCTTCGATGCCGTCGTCACCTTCGAGGAGACCACCCGGCACAAGCCCCTCCCCGACCCGGTGTGGCTGGCGCTCGAGCGGTTGGGCGCCAACGCCAGCGCTGCCCTCTTCGTGGGCGATTCACCACACGACATGCACGCCGGACGCGCGGCGGGGGTGAAAACCGCCGCGGCCCTGTGGGGCCCCTTCACCCGGGACGAACTCGCCGTGGCGGCGCCGGACTACTGGCTGAGCGGCTTTGGCGAGCTGCGCAACCTTCTGCGGGATTTCCAGTAGGGTCTTTCAAACCCTTCCGCCCGACAGGCCGTCCAATCGGGTGTCGAGCTTCTGGAGTACCCCTGTCTGCCCCGTGCGTGAGCGAACTCTCGCTGCCAACCCGACCGTTGAATCCCCCGGCGATGGCGCCCGGTGGCGACGACGTGGCCGCCGCTGCCCGCGGTGACCGTCGGGCCTTCGAGCGGGTGTACCGGGAGCATGCCGATCGCGTGTTTGCCCTCTGCGTGCGGATGCTGGGAGATCGGGTGGCCGCCGAGGAGGCGACGCAGGACGTGTTCGTGCGGGTGTGGGAGAAACTGCCGGGCTTTCGCGGGGACGCGGCGTTCGGGACGTGGCTGCACCGGGTGGCGGTGAGTGTGGTGCTCACGCGCCGCAAGTCGGCCGGTATTCGTGACGGGCGCATCGCCGAGGACGACGCGCTCGAGCAGGCGCCATCGCGTCCGGAGGCGGTGGGCGACCGCCTCGACCTCGAGGGCGCGATTGCCGCGCTCCCCCGGGGGGCCCGCACGGTGTTCGTGTTGCACGATGTGCAGGGCTTCACGCACGAAGAGATTGGCGAGCAGCTCGGCATTTCGCCGGGCGGCAGCAAGGCGCAGTTGCACCGGGCCCGCATGCTCCTGCGTGCGGCGCTCACCCGATAGGATCGCATCCATGTCCACCGACATCCGTCCGCCACACGCATCCCCGGTAGCTGCCGGGAACGAGCGTCGTGACTGTCACCGCTTCGAGGCGCAGCTGGGCGCGTGGCTCGAGCACGACCTGGAGCCCGCCGAGCAGCGGTGGATGGCGTCGCATCGCGCCGGCTGTACGGCGTGTGACGCCATGGTGCGCGAGATCGAGCAGGTGGTGGCCAGTGCGGCGGCGCTGCCCCTCCTTTCGCCGCCGCGCGACCTGTGGGCGGAGATCGAGGCGCGTCTCGAGGCACCCGTCATGCCACTGGCCCCGGCGCCGGCGCCCTGGCACTCCGGGCGGTGGCCCGCGGTGGCCGCCACGCTGCTCGTGGCGGTGAGTTCCGGTGTCACGTGGCAGCTCGCACGCGGCCGAGGGTCGAGCGAACCGGTGCGCATGGTCGCGACGCCGGCGCCGGTGGCGGACTCGCTCGGCGACCCGGGGGAGTTGCCCCAGGCGACGACAACCTTTGCCGTGGGCGCCATGAGCAGCGTGAGCGGGGTGAACTCGGCGCGCGCGCCCATCATGCGCACCGCGCCCGCCGATGCCGACCCATCGGCTGCCGATGACGAGCGCGATGCGGCCGACCCCAACGTGACCTTCGAACGCGAGATCGTCGCCCTGCGGCGCATCGTGGATGAACGCTTCACCGAACTCGACCCCGGCACCGTGACGGAGTTGCGGCGCAATCTCGACATCATCGACCGGGCCATCAGCGACAGCCGCCAGGCGCTCGCGCGCGATCCGCGCAGCGGGGTGGTGTCGTCGCAGCTCGACCGGGCGCTGCAGGCCAAGCTCGAGCTGCTCCGCCGGGTGGCGTTGCTCTGATGCGTGCCGCTCACGGGACTCCGTGGCGGCCGGCGCTGCGGGCACTGCTGGCGGTGGCGCTCACGACGCCGGCCCTCGCGGCCCAGTCGCGCGACACCTCCGTGCGCTTGGTGCCGGACGCGGTGGTGGATGTCACCGTGCGCAGCGGTCGCCTGACCGTGCGCGGCATTGACGGCAGCATCGGGAGTGTGCGCGGGTCCACCGGCGACTACCAGCTGCGCAGCAGCGGGGTTTCGCTCACGCTCACGGCGCAGGGCGAGTCGGCGAGTCGTGGCGCGCTCGAGATCGACTTGCCCCGCGGGGTGCGAATCGTGGTCTCCACGCGTTCGGCCGACGTGGCGGTGCGTGACATTCGCGGCGGCGTCGAGGTGCAGAGCACCAGCGGGGATGTCCGGCTCGAGGACGTGGGTGGGCGGGTGATCGTGGAAACGATCTCGGGCAACGTGGCCATCAGCGGGGGGACGCACTTGCGTGTGGGCACGGTGAGCGGCGAGCTGCGCCTGCGTGACGCGCGTGGCGATATCGCCCTGCACACCACCAGTGGCAACGTCACGGTGAGTGGATCGGGCATTGCACGACTCGACGCCGAGTCGATGTCGGGGGACGTGCGCCTGGAGGGGGGCCTCGGGGCGGCGGCACGCGTGCGGGTGAACACGCACTCGGGCGACGTGGTGCTGCAGCTCCCCGAGGCGGCGCGCGGACGGCTCTCGCACTCCACCGTGAACGGCGAACTCTCCGCCGGTGGCCCCCTCACCATGCTCCCGGGCACGGTCACCGGCGGACACCGGGGGCGCGGGGCACAGCAGTACGAGTTCGGGGGCGACGCCAAGGGCGACGCGCGCGGACTCCAGATCGACATCTCCACCTTCAGCGGTAGCGTGCGCCTCCTGCGCGCGCTCCGCTTCTGATCAGGTCATGACCCTTTCACTGCCGGAGCGTTCCATGCCCGCACTCGTCGTCTCGCGTCCGCTCACCCACCGCGTCCTGTACACGCTGCTCTCGGTATCCGCACTCGCGCCGTCCGCACTCGTGCCGTCCGCACTCGCCGCGCAGGAGGGCAATCGCGAAACCGCCTTCACCTGGTCCGGGAGCGTGCCCACCGGTGGCACCCTGTTCATCAAGAACGTGAACGGGGGGGTGCAGGTGGAGCGCAGCAGCAACGGCCGCGTGGAAGTCATGGGCGAGAAGCGCTGGCGTCGTGGCGACCCGGAGATGGTGCGCATCGAGCAGAAGAAGTCGGGCGACAACATCGTCATCTGCGCGCTCTACAACGAGGGCGCCACCTGCGACGAAAGCGGCATCAAGTCGGAGCGGCGCATGCGCTGGAACGATCGCAACGACGTCTCGGTGCGCTTCGTGGTGAAGGTGCCGGAGGGGACGCGCGTGGACCTCGCCACGGTGAACGGCGGCATCGAGGTGCGGGACGTGACCACCGCCGTGCGGGCGACGACGGTGAACGGCAGCATCAGCGCGCGCAGTGCGGGCGGGCCCGTCTACGCGAAGACGGTGAACGGCAGCATCAGCGTGTCGATGGGATCACTGGCGCGGGCCGAGGAGCTGCAGTACGAGACGGTGAACGGCTCGATCACCCTCGAGATGCCGGCCAGCTTCGGCGCCGAGTTGGAGCTGAGCACCGTGAACGGCCGCGTGTCCACCGATTTCCCCATCACGGTGTCGGGGACGCTGTCGTCACGCCGCCTGCGCGGCACGGTGGGTGACGGACGGACACGCGTGCGGGCGAGCACCGTCAACGGATCGGTCACGCTGCGCAAGGGCAGCTGAGCGCCCGTCCTACTCGGCGGCGAGCCGCTCGATCGCTTCGGCGAGCGTGAAGTCCTTGGCGGTGATGCCGCCGCTGTCGTGCGTGGACAGCGCGAAGGTCACCTTGGTGTAGCGAATGTCCACGTCGGGGTGATGCTGCTGCGCTTCGGCCACGTCGGCCACCTTCGCAATGAAGGCGATACCCGCGGGGAAGGTCGCGAAGTGGTAGCTCTTCGTGATCGTCTCACCCTTGCGGGTCCACCCGGGCAGGGCACCCAGGCTGCGCTGGATCTCGATGTCGGAAAGCACGGGGAGGGAACTCATGCTGGTAGAGTAACCCCCCGCCCGCCACTTGCGACTTCGGAGTATATTCGGTAGGGTCCAATATATCGGGTGCCCTGCTGCCGGAGCTGCGCGGGGACGTCGCCGGAAGAATGGTTCTCCCTGAGGAAGAAGGGATGAACACGGCAATTGTCAGACAGCGCACACTTTGTTGACAACGGGTCCGCCGCTTCAGTCGGCGGTTTTTCTGCCCCGGAACTTTCGGCATTTGTTCGGTATCAGCCATGTCACGCACCTCCCCGTCGTCCGCTGCGCTGCGTCCTCACGCGGAGTCCCCACCTGTCGGGGCCGAATCGGCTGGGCAGGCGCTCCCGGCCACCATTTCCCCGGCGCTGCAGGCCGACGTGCACCGGGTGGTGGCGGGTAGCCGTCGGGCCGGTGCGCCCTGGTCCACGGGGGTGCCGGCACTCGACCGGGCGTTGGGGGGCGGGATTCCCCGGGGGCGTATCACGGAGCTCACCGGCCCGCTGGCGGTGGGCAAGACGGCGCTGCTGCGGCAGGTGGTGGCGCAGGTGCTGGGGAGCGGGGCCTGGGTGGCCTGGATCGATGCCGGCCGCACCTTGGCCCCGGCCCCGTGGGCCGACCTGGGGGAGCGGTTCGTCGTCATCCGCCTCCCCGAGGCCAAACGGGCGGCCTGGACCACCGATCTGCTGCTGCGCAGCGGGGTCTTCGGGCTGGTCGTGCTCGACGGGGCGCCGCCCCTCTCCCGGGTGCACGGCGTGCGCCTTGCACAGCTCGCCCGTGAACGCGATGCCGCCTGTGTGGTGCTGGAGCATGCCACTCCCGGGGAAGCACGGGTCCAGCGGCTCGCCGGCACGGTGCGCGTGCGGGTGGCACTGAGCCCTCCGCCATCCATGCGCGCTCCGGCAGGGCGTCCCTCGGCTTCCCGCGCCCTGACACCGCCCCCCGGCTCCCTGCCCCCCGCCTCCTGCTCCCTGCTCACGATCGAGAAAGGAGCCAGCCTCGGAACCCGCTCTCCCTCCATCGAGGTCCCCCGTGTCGTCATCCTGGCGCGTCGCCTGTGTACGCATCCCGAGATTCCCGATCGGCGCGGGGTGGCGCGCAGCGCGCGTCATCCCTGGGCCGCCCGCGGCAACAGTGACGACGGTGGCGACGACGCCCGGCGCAGCGAACACCCCGTCACCTGGGGCGGACTCGGCGTTGGCAGCCACGACCTGTACGGAACTGACCTTCCGGGACATCCAGCTCGACTTGCCGCTGGACTCGATGAACCCGGTGACCGCCTCGGGAACGACCACGCCGAGGGCAACGACCGGCTCGGGCTCAACCGGGAGCTCGACCGGGAGCTCGACCGGCGCACCCGCGACTGGGCCACATCCCGCGGGCGACGGCGCGCCGCCGAGTCGGGCTTCGGCCGACGGGGACGCCGCGAGTTGGCGCGGGAACGCACCGGGGCGCTCCTCGGCAGCGGCGGCGGGCAGTCGGCCCCGCGGAAAGAGCGCCCCGATCCCACCTCCGCCCCCGCCTCCCCTTCCGCATTGGGATGAACTGCCACGGGCGCTCAGCCACGGCACCCGCCTGCGTGTGGTCTCGCTGGCAGCAGGACGGGCCGGTGTGCGGGCGGGGATGACCATTGCCGACGCCAGAGCGCGCTGTGCGGCGCTCGAGGTGCGGCCGTGGGACGATCACGCTGTGGCCGACGCCATGCTCACCGCGACCACGGCGCTGCTGGCGGCCAGCCCTCAGGTCACCCCGGCCAGCAGCGCCCCGGGGTTATGGTGGGTGGGGGCCACCGGCTTCGAGGCGCTGGGCGGCGAGGAGCAACTCGCGCGCACCCTGCTCGCCATCGCGCGCCAGTGGCACCCCGACGCGCGTGTGGCCATTGCCGACAGCTGTGTGGCGGCGCGCGCGGCCACGTGGGCGCCGGTGCGCCGGCACTCCGGTGCCGAACGACCCTCCGGAACAGGGAGCAGGGGGCAGGAGGCAGGCAGCAGGGAGCAGACCTCGTTGTCCTCTGCGTCGTTCCCCCCTGCTCCCGGCCCCCTGCCTCCTGCCTCCTGCCCCCTCCCTGCGGAAATCACGCGGATTCCCCGCGGCGGCTGCGCCCGCTATCTCGCCCCCGCCCCGCTCGGGCTCGTACCCATGAGCGACGAGGTGCGCGACGCCCTGCGCATGCTCGGCCTCACCACCGTGGGGGCGCTCGCCGCCCTCGACGCCGGGGAGGTCGAGCAGCGCTGGGGGGCCGAGGGGCTCACGGCCTGGCGGCTGGCGCGTGGCGACGACCCGCGGCGTCCGGGGCTCGTGCGTGTCGACGCCGCGCGCAGCGCGAGCGTGGAGTTGCCCGGGGCCGTGGAAAGCGCCGAGCCCATTCTCTTCGTACTGCGCGCCCAGCTGCAACGGCTCCTGCAGGAGTGCGTGCACGACGGTCGCGCCGTGGCCGCCGTGGCCATCACGCTCGTCCTCGATGCCGGGCGGCAGTACCCCATCGAGGAGATCGGCAGTGAACTGCGCGGGCATGTGCACGTGCCGGAGACGAGTGATGACTCCGACCACACCAGGAAGCAGCGAGCAGGAGACCGGAAGCGGGGAGCAGGTGGCACGACGCAGGCCGATGCCGATCCCCCCTGCCCCCTGCTCCCGGCTCCCCGCCACCTGCCCCCTCTTCCTGCGGCGTCAGCCGCGCGCACGGCCGCGTCAGTGCTCGGCATCCCCCAGCGCACCATCACCCGGGAAGTGCGCCCCGCGCGCCCCCTCGCGCGGCTCGAGCCGCTCTTCGATCAGTGCCGTGCCCTGCTCGAGCGCTGGCCCATCCCCGCGCCGGTCATCGGGGTGACCCTGAGCATCCCCGCCACGGCGCCGCTGGCCGCCGACCAGGGCGACCTGCTCATTCCCTCGTGGCGCGATGCGGCCATGAATGCCGACGCGGTGTTCGCCCGCCTGCGCGCCGTGCTCGACCCCGACAACCGCGGCGACGTCGTGGTGCACCCCGAGGCCCGAGACACGCACCGCCCCGAGGAAGCCGGTCGCTGGGCGCCCGCCGACGCCCTCACCCTCGCCGCCGCGCCCCTGCCCGCTGCCCCCGCGGCGGCCCAGGCCAACGCCCCGGCGCCCGCCGCCGTCCTCCGCCTCCTCCCCGCCCCCGACCCCGTCGACATCGAAGCCCCGCACGGCATACCCGGCGCCGTCTGGTGGCGCGGCCGCCGCATCGACCTCGCCGCCGCCCACGGCCCGGAACGGCTCAGCGGCGACTGGTGGCGCGGCGATGGCTACGCCCGCGACTACTGGCGCTGCACCGCCCCCACCGACGGTGATTTGCTGGTGTACCACACCGAGACCGGCTGGTACCTGCAGGGGTGGTACGACTGACCCACGGCTCCCATCATTGCGAAAGCCCTCCAACGCGGGAATTGCATGACCCCACCCGGCCCACTCGAACGGCCGTGGCACACCATGACACCCGCTGCCGTCGCCAACCTGCTGGGCGTCGACCCTGCCCGCGGGCTCACCACCGACGAGCTGGCGCGCCGCCGGCAGGAGTACGGCAGCAACAACCTGCGCGCCGCCACCCGACGTGGGCCCCTGCGCATGCTGCTCGCGCAGTTCGCCGACGTCATGGTGCTGGTGCTCATCGGTGCCGCCATCATTGCCGCCGTGGTCGGCGACCCGGAGGATACGGTGGCCATCGTCGCCATCGTCATCCTCAATGCGCTCCTCGGCTTCGTGCAGGAATACCGCGCCGAGCAGGCACTCGCGGCCCTCGGCGCCATGGCCGCGCCGAGTGCACGGGTGCGGCGCGCGGGGGAGGAGCGCACCGTCCCCTCGCACGACCTGGTCCCGGGCGACCTCGTGCTGCTGGAAGCGGGCAATGTGGTTCCCGCCGATGTCCGCCTCATCGACAGCGCGCGCCTCAGCGTGGAGGAAGCGGCCCTCACCGGCGAGTCGGTGCCGGTGGAAAAGGACACAGCCCCCACCAGCGCTGCCGACGCCCCGCTCGGCGACCGCCACGGCATGCTCTACAAGGGCACGAGTGTCGCGGCGGGCCGTGGCACCGGCCTGGTCGTGGCCACCGGCATGCGCACCGAACTTGGCCGCATCGCCGCCATGCTGCAGGACGACACCGCGGTGCGCTCACCGCTGCAGCTCCGCCTCGCCGCCTTCGGCCGCCGGCTCGCCCTGCTCGTGATTGGCCTCTGCGCCGCCATCTTCGTGACTGGCCTGCTGCGCGGCGAACCGCTGGGACTCATGTTCATGACCGCCCTCAGCCTCGCGGTGGCGGCCATCCCCGAAGCGCTGCCCGCCGTCATTACCGTGTCGCTGGCGCTGGGAGCCCGCCGCATGGTTCGCCAGCAGGCGCTCATTCGGCGCCTCCCCGCAGTGGAAACGCTGGGGTCGGTCACCTACATCTGCACGGACAAGACCGGCACGCTCACCGAAAACCGCATGCGCGTGGATGTGGCGCAGGCGCCGTGCGGAGCCGCGCTCGATGCATCCCACGTGCGTACCCCGCTCCCGCACGCAGCGCTCTCCATCGCTGGTGTTGCCACCCTGTGCACCGACGTGCAGGGCGCGGGAGACGATGCACTGGTGGGTGATCCCACGGAAACCGCGCTCGTGCGCTGGGCGACGGCACACGACGCGCACAAGCCGTCACTCGAGCAGCGCTGGCCGCGTATCGCCGAGGTGCCGTTCACCTCCGCGCGCGCGCGCATGACAACGGTACACGCCGCGGCCGGACACGCGCAGCGCCTGGCCTGCACGAAGGGTGCCCCCGAGCGGGTAGTGCCCCACTGCGACCGCATGCTGCGCGACGGCGCGCTCGTGCCCATCGATCGCGCGGCCGTGCTGCAGCAGGCCGAGCAGATGGCGGCCGCGGGGCTACGGGTGCTGGCCGTGGCCACCAACAGCGATCATAGGGCACCGGGCGATCCACCGGACGCACTCGAGGAGCACCAACTGCTCCTGGCGCTCGTGGGCCTGATCGACCCGCCACGCCAGGAGGCCGCCGCTGCCGTGCGTACCTGCCATACGGCAGGGATTCGTGTGGTGATGATTACCGGCGATCACCCGGCCACCGCGCGCGCCATTGCCCTGCGCCTTGGCATCATGACCGACGCCGACGCGCCGGTGCTCACCGGCCGCGCCCTGGGGGAGCTCACCGACGAGGCGCTGCGCGAACAGGTCGAGCACACGCGCGTGTACGCGCGCGTCGCGCCGGAAGACAAGCTGCGCATTGTGCGCGCGTTGCAGGCACGCGGCGAGTTTGCCGCCATGACCGGCGACGGCGTGAACGACGCACCGGCGCTCAACCATGCCGACATCGGCATTGCCATGGGTCGCGGCGGCACCGATGTCGCGCGTGAGGCCTCGCACATGGTGCTGCTCGACGACAACTTCGCCACGATCGTGCAGGCGGTGCGTGAGGGACGGCGCATCTACGACAACATCCGCCGCTTCGTGCGCTTCGTGCTCTCCACCAACGCGGGCGAGATCTGGACGCTCTTCCTCGCGCCCTTTGTGGGGTTGCCACTCCCGTTGCTGCCCATTCACATCCTGTGGATGAACCTCGTCACCGACGGATTGCCGGGACTGGCGCTTGCCGCCGAGCGGGCGGAGCCCGACGTGATGCAGCGCCCGCCGCGTCCGCCGCGGGAAGGCATCTTCGCCCATGGTCTGTGGCAGCATGCCCTGTGGGTGGGGCTGCTCATGGCGGCGCTGGCGCTCGGCACCCTCGCCTGGGCCAGGCACACAGGCAACGCGCACTGGCAGACCATGACCTTCACGGTGCTCACGCTTTCCCAACTCACGCATATCATGGCCATCCGGTCGGAGCGCCAGTCGCTCTTTCGTCTGGGAGTGACGAGCAACCCCGCCCTGCTGATGGCCGTGGTCGCCACCCTGCTGCTCCAACTCGCCACCATTTACGTGCCGGCCATGAATCGCCTGTTTCACACGGTCCCGCTCACGGCCGGAGAGCTGGCCGCCTGCGTGGTCATGGCATCACTGGTGTTCGTTGCCGTGGAGTTCGAGAAGTTCCTGGTCCGTTGCCGAGGATTGTATGCCGACCCTGCTCGTCGCTCTTGATGGCTCATCGTTTGCCGATGCCTCGCTCCCCGTGGCGGTGGGGATGGCTCGGCGATTGCGCGCGGACCTCCTGCTCGTCTCGGTCCTCGATAGTGACCCGTGGCGCTACGCCACCGGCGGTGCCCCATTTGCCGATTCCCGTCTCGAGGACGAGCACGCGGCGGAGTGGCGCACGGCGGTCCAGCGCTACCTCGATGGCGCCGCCGCACGCATTGCCATGCTCACCAACGCGCCGGTCGTGCACACCCGCATCCTCACCGGCCCCATCGCCGACGCACTCGTCGGCTGTGCCACCGCCGTCAACGCCGCCATGCTCGTCGTGACTACTCACGGGCGTGGCGGCCCGTCGCGGGCCTGGCTGGGATCGGTCGCCGACGCGCTCATTCGCCTCTCGCCGGTACCCGTTGTGGCGGTCCGCCCGGCCGACGCCCCGCCGCCGCAGACACTGCCCGAGTGGCAGTTGCGCCGGGTCCTGGTGCCCCTCGATGGCTCGCCGGACAGCGAGAGTGTTCTCACGCCACTCAAGCCGCTCCTGGCGGACAGCGTCGAGTGCGTGCTCATGCGCGCGGTCTCGCCACTGCACCCGATGCTGCGCGCCGTGGCCACCGGCGCCGAGTACGAGCGTGATCTGGCCGAACAGCGTACGCTCGTGACGAGATACCTCACCGGCGTCGAAGGCGCGCTGCAACGCGAGGGGGTTGCGGCGACGCACTGCGCGCCCGAGGAGTTCGATCCCCAGCGGGCCATCGGGGATTGCGCTGACTCGCTCGACGTGGACCTCATCGCGCTCGCCACGCGCGGGCGCGGCCCCGTGGGGCGCCTTCTGCTGGGGAGCGTTGCCGACAAGGTGCTGCGCACCACCAGTCACCCGGTACTGCTGCATCGCATGCCCGCAACCGCGGCGGGCGGGGCGTGACGCTCGGCGCACTGCTTGTACGCTTCCTGGTGGCCGCCGTCATCGTCATCGCCGCCGGCACGGTGCTGGCGCGCGCCGGCGACGTCGTGGCGGCGCGCACCCGGCTGGGTGGCGCCTGGGTGGGGTCGGTGTTTCTCGCGCTGGCCACCTCTCTCCCCGAAATCGTCACCGATATTGCGGCCGTGCGGCTGGGCGCCATCGACCTTGCCGTTGGGGACCTCATGGGCAGCAGCATGGCCAACATGCTCATCCTCGCGCTCATCAGCCTTGCGCCGGCCGGGGTGGACATGTTCCGCCGCGCCGCCTTCGATCATGCGCTGTATGCCTGCCTCGCCATCATCATGACGATTCTCGCGGCCATGGGACTCGTGACGCGCGTGGGCTCCAGCGTGGCCGGAATTGGCACCTGGTCGTTGCTGCTTGTTGTCACCTATGCCGTCACCTCCAGCCTGGCGTTTC
>Ga0315899_10003193_pt1 | contig 17864 bp, 14 predicted proteins | sample LakEriMetagenome_2_FD_203518 | JGI IMG/M metagenome (GOLD analysis project Ga0315899, IMG submission 203518) | Freshwater fungal communities from buoy surface, Lake Erie, Ohio, United States - Buoy 4 MA112 | ecosystem: Environmental > Aquatic > Freshwater > Lake | place: USA: Lake Erie, Ohio... | reverse complement strand
CGCGAGCGCAGCAGCGATGTGGAGCGGCTACAGCAGCGTGTGGACGCGCTGGTGCTGGCGAACCTCGCGATGTGGACGCTGATGCGTGAAAAGCTTGGCGTGACGGATGAGGAGCTGGAGCGGCGCGTGCAGGACATTGACTTGTCTGACGGGCAGCTTGATGGCAAAGTGCGCGTGGGCCCTTGGAACTGCCCGTCGTGTCAGCGGCCGAATGCACCCAAGCATGCCAAGTGCCTGTACTGCGGCAAAGAGCGTGCTGGTAGCAGCGTATTTCCGGTGTGAGCGTGCAGTCGCGCTGCGTCGTCACTCGGGGATGCCGATGTCTTCGTTCCACAGGTCGGGCTTGGTCGCAATCAGCTCTCGCATGATGGCGATGCAGCGCTGATCGTGCAGGTTGACGACTTCGATGCCTGCGGCGCGGAGCCAGTCTTCGCGGCCTTGGAACGTCGTGTTCTCGCCAATGACGACGCGCGGGATGCGGTGCAGCACGGCGGTGCCGCTGCACATGGCGCAGGGGCTGAGGGTGCTGGCAAGTGTGAGGGTGTGCCAGTCGCGGCGGCGGCCGGCGTTGCGAATGCAGACTGTCTCGGCGTGGGCCGTGCTGTCGCCGGTTTGCACGCGGAGGTTGTGGCCCAGGGCGACGATGATGCCATCACGATTGACGAGGGCGCTGCCGATGGGGATGCCGCCTTCGCGTTTGCTTTTGCGGGCCTGCTCGTAGGCGGCGTCGAGGGCGAGGCGGTCGATAGTCGACTGGTCCATGCGCAAGTTTACTCGCGCGGGGGGAAACCTACCGTCGGGCATGAATGACACGGCACGCGGCGTGGGGCAGGCGGTGGACATGAGCGAGGCGTTTGCGCTGGCGCAGGACTCGCGTGATGAGCTGGCTTCATTGCGGCAGCAATTTCACTTTCCGGCAAGCAAGACCGGCACGACGCTGTACTTTGTGGGCAACTCGCTGGGGTTGCAACCCAAGAGCGTGCGCAACGCGCTGGAGCAGGAACTGGATGACTGGGCGCGACTGGGCGTGGAGGGGCACTTTGCTGCCAAGCACCCGTGGCTGCCTTATCACGAGGAAGTTCGTGAGCCGCTGGCTCGACTGGTGGGAGCGAAGCCCAACGAAGTGGTGGCGATGAACTCGCTGACGACGAATCTGCATCTGCTGATGGTGTCGTTCTACCGCCCCACCGCTTCGCGCTACAAGATCGTGATCGAGGACACCGCGTTTCCATCGGACTCGTATGCGGTGCAAAGCCAGATTGACTATCACGCGAAGTTCGCGGGGTTTGACAGGGCGAAGGGGCTCATTCGTCTCAAGCCGCGCGAGGGTGAAGCGACGCTGCGGACGGAGGACATTCTCGTGGCGATTGATCGCGAGCGCGACAGCATTGCGCTGATCATGCTGGGCGGGGTGAACTATCTCACGGGGCAGTTGTTTGATATCGCGGCGATCACGAAGTTTGCACAAGAGCGCGGCATTGTGGCGGGGTGGGACTTGGCGCATGCCGCGGGCAACGCGCACCTCAAGCTGCATGACTGGAACTGCGACTTTGCGGCGTGGTGTTCGTATAAGTATCTCAACAGCGGGCCGGGCGCGGTGGCTGGTGCATTTGTGCATGAGCGGCACACGCAGGACGCGAAGGCGAACGCGGCACTGCCGCGGTTTGCGGGTTGGTGGGGTAATGACCCTGCGACGCGGTTCAAGATGGGCCCGGATTTTTCGCCTGTGCAGAGTGCCGATGCGTGGCAACTGAGCAATCCGCCCGTGCTGGCGCTTGCACCGCTGCGCGAGTCGTTGGCGCTGTTTGATCAGGCGACGATCGCCAAGCTGCGGGCAAAGTCGGTCACGCTCACCGGCTACATGGAGCAGTTGCTGCATGCCACGCCTGTCGCGAAGCGGCTGCGCGTGCTGACACCCACGGATCCCGTGCAGCGCGGGGCGCAACTGTCACTGGTGATTGAGGGCGCGACGCGGCAAACGTCGCACGCACTGCTGGAACGCGGCGTGTACTGCGACTTCCGCGAGCCCAATGTCATTCGCGTGGCGCCGGCACCCTTGTACAACTCGTTTCATGATGTGTGGCGGCTGGTGCACGTGATGAATGACGTGTTCCGCTGAATGCGCTGTGTGTGATGCTTGATGGTTTGGCCCCGCGAAGAACGGCCCGGAAGGAATCTCATGAGCAGTGATTCGAAGCATGTCATTATCATCGGCGCGGGGCTGGCGGGCTCGCTGCTGGCGTGTTACCTGGCGCAAGATGGCTACAGCGTGAGCGTGTACGAGCGGCGGAGCGATCCGCGGCGCGCGGGGTACGCGGGCGGCAGGTCGATCAACCTCGCGCTCAGCGTGCGCGGCATCACGGGGCTTGCGGGGGCCGGGCTGGACACGCTGGTGATGCGTGATGAAGCCATTCGCATGCCGGGACGGATGATTCACCCGCTGGCGGGCGGCGCGCCGGTCTATCAGCCGTACAGCCACGACGCGAATGACGCGATCAACTCGGTTTCGCGCGGCGGGCTGAACATTGCGCTGCTCAACGCGGCGAGTGCGTACAAGAACATCGCGTTCTTCTTTGACCACACGTGTCTTGATATCGATATCGATGCGCCGTCAGCGACGTTTGCGACCGCGGGCGGCACGGTGACGGCGAAGGCATCGCTGATTCTGGGCGCGGATGGCGCGTTCTCGCCTGTGCGTGGGCGCTTGCAGAAGACGGACCGCTTTGAGTACAGCCAGACGTACTTGCAGCACGGCTATAAGGAACTGCACATTCCGGCGACGGCGAGCGGCGAGTACGCGATGGAGCCGCATGCGCTGCACATCTGGCCGCGCGGGGGCTCGATGATGATCGCGCTGCCCAATCGCGACAAGAGCTTCACGTGCACGCTTTTCTGGCCGTTCCGCGGCGAGCACAGTTTTGCGAACTTGCAGACGCGGGAGCACGTGCTGTCGTTCTTCAGCCAGCAATACAGCGACGCGGTGCCGCTGATGCCGACGCTGGCGGATGACTACGCGAAGAACCCGACGAGTTCGCTCGTCACGGTGCGGTGCTGGCCCTGGCAATACAGCGGCAAGGTGTGCGTGCTGGGCGACAGTGCGCACGCGATCGTGCCGTTTTATGGGCAAGGCATGAACGCGGCGTTTGAAGATTGCCTGGCGCTGGCGACGTGTCTGCGCGCGCACAAGACCGATCGCGTCGCGGCGTTGGAGGCGTTTGAGGCGCAGCGCAAACCGAACGCGGATGCGATCGCGGACATGGCGCTGGCCAACTTCATCGAGATGCGCGACAAGGTCGGGCAACCGGCGTTTCTGTATCGCAAGAAGATCGAGCAAACGATTCATGCGGCGTTCCCGGGCAAGGTCACGCCGCAGTACAACCTCGTGAGTTTCTCGACGGTGCCTTACGCGACGGCGCAGCAGCGCGGGCGCGAGCTGGACGGCGTGCTGGATGCTCTGGTGGCGCGGGTGCCTGCATCGCTGCTGGCGAGCGATGCGGCGGCGTGGAAGGCGCGCGTGCTGGACGAAGCGGGCCCGCTGCTCACGCGGCTGGCCGCGGGGAAGGCCACGGAGCGGGCCATCATGGATATTTCGCCTCCGCTCACGGAGAAAATCGGCGTGTGGCCCGGCGATTCGCCGCTGACGCGCGAGGTGCTGTGCGAGATCAAGAAGGGTGACAGCGTGACGCTGAGCACGCTGCGCAGCACGGTGCACCTGGGCAGCCACGCCGACGGGCCCAACCACTACGCGCAGGATGCACAGGGCGTGGGCGAGATGCCACTGACGCATTATATCGGCCCGTGTCACGTTATCGCGGTGAACGCGCGGCGAGGCGAGCGCATGCAGCCGGCGGATCTGCTGACGCCGCTGGAAGCGATCAAGCATCCGCGGGTGCTGCTCAAGTCTTCGACGTTTCCAGATGCAGATGCGTTCGCGACGGACTTTGCGGCGTTGTCGCCCGCGCTGGTTGATGCGTTGGCGGATCGAGGCGTCACGACGATTGGTGTGGATACGCCCAGCGTGGATCTGTTTGATGACAAGAAGCTGCTCGCGCACACGGCGATCTTCCAGCGCGGCATCGCGATTCTCGAAGGACTGATGCTGCGCGACATTGCGCCGGGCGAGTATGAACTCATCGCGCCGCCGCTGAAGCTGATGGGCTTTGACGGCAGCCCGGTGCGGGCTGCGCTGCGGCCGTTGCAGTGATGATGCAGGATCGGCGGTGGACGTGCGCGACTTGAACGCGTCACGCGGAAGGAAAGGCATATTCACCGCGGAGAGCGCGGAGGACGCGGAGAGAAGACAGGAGTTGTGGTCGAGTTTGCGCGGGTGTTGTGGTAGTGTTCGTGGGTGGGGTGCGGTGATGAGAGCGTGAGAGGTCGTGTTGCAGGCGTGATCTGTCACGTTGCGGGCGTGATCTGTCATCTTCAAGGCGTGATCTGTCGCGTTGCAGGCGTGATCTGTCATCTTCAAGGCGTGATCTGTCGCGTTGCGGGCGTGATCTGTCATCTTCAAGGCGTGATCTGTCACGTTGCAGGCGTGATCTGTCATCTTCAAGGCGTGATCTGTCATGTTGCGGGCGTGATCTGTGACAGATCATGTGTGATTGGACCTTGGGGGGAAGGCATTGGGCATTGGGGATTGGGCATTGGTGGACGGCATCGCGTGATTCCCGCGCGGGTGCGCTCGGGTGGTTTGTCATCGCGAAGCGATGCATTGTGCGTAGCCGGGGGTTGAGCGGAGCGAAACCCCCGGGATGCGCGAGATGAGGCGCGCGCACCGCGTAGCGGTGCCGGTGAGCGCAGGGCGGGATCAACCTGCACCGCTGCGCGGTGCATCTGTGCGCGATCCATCGTCCGGGGGTTTCGCTCCGCTCAACCCCCGGCTATTGAACATCGTCGCTTCGCGACGCAAGGCACTCGCGTCATGAAGTAGATCGTGAAACTTGAACCCAATGCCCCTTGCCCAATTCCCAATGCCCGCTGTCTCCCCTTCGCTCACTCGCTCTTTCTTCTCTGCGCTCTCTGCGGGCTCCGTGGTGAACCTGCCATTGGCCTTGGGGTTCGGCAGCATTCGGATCGAAGGTACATGGACGGGCATGCAGGCTGTGGCGATACAGTGTGCGAACTTCAGGGGAGCGATGCGTGGTGCAAGTGAAAGCGGAGCATGTTGGTCGCGGGCCGCGAGCGGCGATGGTGTGGAGCGTGTGGGCGGTGCTGTTTGTGCTCAGTGCGGTGGGGTTTTCGTGGTGTTTCAACGTCACGTATATGACGGTGCTGGGACACATGCACGAGTCGATTGCGCGCACACATGCACGCATCAATCAAGAACTGGAGTTGGGAACGCGGCAAGGGGACCCCGCAGATCCGTTTCGTGGATACACGCCGATGGAACAACGCACGCTGCGCCGCCTCTACGCGTATGGCATTGGCTATGACTTCCGTTGGCAATGGGAGCGGCCCGGCAACAACATGGCAAACGTGTATCACTGGACAGCGATTCTCTTTGTGCTGCTGTGTCCGCCAGTTGCGTTTGTATTGCTGCGGTTCGCACGATCGCGGCTACACCTGTGCGCGCTCGATTATGATGAGCGAATGTTCCAGCTTCGCATGGTGATGCGGCTGGCGGTGCCGCTGATGGTACTCGCGGCGGGTGGCGGCGCGTTGGCGGCGGCGGGATTGACGGGCACGCGGCTCTTGCAGATTCGCTATCAACCTGATTTCAACGACGACCTGGCTGGGGGCCAGATTGTCAGGTATCACCGCGACTATCTCGGTCGCGGCATTGCGACGTTCATCAGTTGCGCGGCGATGCTTGCGATTGTGACGTGGGGCTTGTATCCGTTTTTCGCCCGGCGCACGCTCAAGCAGTTGGGGCGATGTGCCAAGTGCGCGTATCCACGCGGTGACAACACCACGTGCCCCGAGTGCGGCTCATCGCACGCGTGAGTGCTTTCTTCTCAGCGCTCTCTGCGGGCTCTGTGGTGAACCTGTCTTTGGCCTTTCTGTATGACCGAACGGGCTCAAAGCCCGTTTCACCGGGGAAGTTGGCTTCACTTCGTGCCTTCGTGCCCGCGTGCCTTCGTGCCTCGCCCCGTCACTTCCCCGGCTATCTTTCTCCCATGAGCACTTTCCAGGCACCGGGCGGGACATTTGGCGTGAACCCTGAGCCGCAGAAGCAGGCGGGGAGCAACTGGGCGGGGGTTGCCGGATTTGTGGTGGCACTCATCAGTCTGGTGGCGTGCTGCGTGCCTTATGTGAACATCGGGTTTGCGGGGCTTGCGTTGATTTTGTGCGTGGTGGGTCTGTTCCACGCCAAGAAGGGGCTGGCGATTGCGGGGCTGGTGATCAGTCTTGTGGTGCTGGTGCTCGCGATTCTGTGGACGATCTTTGTGGGCATGATGACGAGCGCGTTCAAGCCGATGGGCTTGTTCGGCAGTTTCAAGGCGTTCGCGACGGTCGCGGCGGTGGAGGAATACGCCAAGGCGAACAACGGCGTGATTCCGGCGGACCTGGCGAGCACGGGGCAGGACCAGAGCATGTTCACCGATGGCTGGGACACGCCGTTTGAATACACGGCCCGCGGCGACAATACGTACACGGTTGTGTCGGCGGGGCCCGACAAGCAGGTGGGCACGAGCGACGACATCGACATCGGGCAGGGCTTGCGCGAGAAGGGCATGGGCGAAGGCTTCCCCAACTTGCGTGCGCTGACGGACGCGGCGACGCCGACGCCTGAACTGCCTCCGGTGGATGGCGAAACGCCCGCGCCCGACGCGACCACGCCTCCGGCGGAAGGTGAAAAGCCCGCGGGCGAAGGGCCAGCGTGATGCAACGCCATGGCGACGCCTGAGGACAAGCTTGAGAAGGCCCAGACTCGCCCGCCCGCGAGTGATGATCAGCGGCATCGCGCGCTGCGTGCGCTCGAATCGCGGTGGGTGCTGCCGCTGGCGGCGCTGGGACTGATGAGCGTGCTGATTCTGGCGTTGTATGGCGTGCGGATCACCAGCGGGGGTATCAGGAAAGATGGGAAGCTGGCGGTCCGCGAGGCGATGATGCTGCAGCGCGGCGGCGGGCTGATTGGATTGTCGCTGGAAGAGGCGCTGCCACTGCTGGATGGGCAGATCATCCGGTACGCGACCGATGGCGGCGAGATGCCGGCGATTGAGTGCTCGGATGTGCCGGGGCGCAGACTGGTGATGATGCTGGAGAATGGGCGCATCACGTCGGTGCGGGTTGTGATTGACCCGCCGAAGTAGAGCAGTGTGACGTGCGTGCGTGCAGTGCGTGCGAGGCGCGACGCTTAGCCCGCGGTCTTGTCCTTGGCGCGGAGAATGAGGGCCAGCAGCGTGTCGCGGCTCTTGATGATGCCTTCGGTCAGGTCGCCCGTGCCTCGGTAATCCACCGCGAGCGGGCCGTCGTAACCGACGGCGGCGATGGCTTCGACCAGCGGGAAGAGGTCGTAGGGCTCGTGACGCAGGGCGACGAGCTTGGGAGGCAGATCGTCGTCCAGCGCTTCACCCATGAGGGCGGCGATTTCGGCGTCCAACTCTTCATCATCGATGTCGTCGATCTCGTCGTCTTCGACTTCGGCCACTTCGACGGGCGGGGGGGTCGCGGCCTTCTTGCCCTTCTTGAGCGTGCCGCCGGGCGTGGCTGCTTCGTCGGCTTCGATCTTGGTTTCGTCGGGCTTGCCCTTGCCCTTGGCGGGCTTGGCGGCGGCAGCGGGCTCGGCGAGCTTCTTGGAAGGCTTGGGGGCGGGCAGGTCGTCGAGCGGATCGGTGAGCTTGACGGTCGTGGCGCAGACGCCTGTGGCGTAGGGCGTGAGGCGGTGGAGGTAATCCACGGGCTTGGACGAGCCGGCGGCGGACTGGAAGTCGGGATAGGTGCCGATGCGGAAGCCGCCGACCTTCTTGAGTAGTTCGGTGACGCGTTCGCTCTTGCTCGTGAGGCCGTCGTGGGGCGAGATGAGCAGATTGATGTCGAGCTTTTCGGCGCGTTCGACGACGGGCTTGAGGGCGGCGGCGACGCGAACGAGCGCGGCGTCGTCATCGGGCGCGGCGACTTTTATGGCGGCGGCGGAGCAGCCGAGAATCTGCGCAGCTTCGACGACTTTGCGGGCGCGTGTGGTGGCGGCGGTCACGTCGGCGTCTTTGGTGCTGCCGAAGTTCTGCGGGTCGTACTCGACGAGCAGCAGGCACGCGGCGCCTGCGCGGTCTGCACGCTCCCGGATGGCTTCCAGGCGAGCGCGGTCGGCGCCGGCGAGGAGATCGGTGGAAAGCGTGAGGCCGGAAAGGCCCAGCACCTCGCGCGCATGGCGCGGCAAATCGAGCATGTCGAGCGCGGGCTTCTTGCCCTTCCCGGCAGGCACGAGCATAGAACGCAAGCATCGAGCCGAAAGCGTGAGAATCATGTTCGCTGGACTGTACACACGGTTGGGCCATGGCGTGAGCGCCACGTTGACGGGTTGCAACTGGTCAAATCAAGGCGTGGTCAAATCAAGGTGACGTCGCTACCGTCAGGCCTCTGCGGCAGTCGAAGCCGCGTGCAAGCAAACCCTTTGCGTTGGAGTGTCTCATGCCCAGCCCCACCGATCGCGTTTACTCCCCGTCGCACGAATGGCACAAGGTTGAGGGTGATGTGGTGACGCTGGGCCTCACGCAGTTCGCGGTCGATCAGTTGACGGACGTGACGTACGCGGAGATGAAGAAGCCGGGCTTTGCGTTCAAGGCGGGCGACATCATCGGCGAAGTGGAGAGCGTGAAGACCACCAGCGACATCTACTGCTTTGTGGATGGCTCGATCGTTGAGACCAATAAAGCCGTGGCGGATGACCCGAGCCTGCTCAACAGCGATCCGTACGGCAAGGGCTGGCTGATCAAGGTGAAGATGACGGGCAAGGGCAAGCTGGGCGAGTGCGTGGACGGGGCCACGTACGACAAGCAGCACGGCTGAGCCACAGCGATAAAGCGATAAAGCGATAAAGCTGGAAAGCGAAAATCGGAATTGGGGCGGGGTCGAATCAAGAGCGACGGGCTGCTGACGCGCATCACGCCCGGGTACATCCTTTCATTTTCGCTTTGTCGCTTTGCACTTTATCGCTTTCTCTCATGCTCACCGTCTCCAACGTGCACAAGTCATACTCAACGGGCGACCGCACAGTGCATGCACTGCGGGGTGCGTCGCTGCAGATTGATGAGCCGGGGTTCTACGCGATCATGGGGCAGAGCGGCAGCGGCAAGAGCACGCTGCTGCACTTGCTGGGCGCGCTTGATAAGCCCGACAGTGGCGAGATTGTGATCGCGGGCAAGGCGATTCACATGATGGATGACAAGGCCGCGACGGCGTTTCGACGCACGGGGCTGGGGATTGTCTTTCAGCAGTTCAACTTGATTCCGACGCTGACGGCGCGGGAGAATGTGGAACTGCCGGGGCTGTTGGCGGGTGACAGCGCAGAGAAGCTGCGGGCGCGAAGCAGCGAACTGCTGGCGAAGCTGGGGATTGGTGAGCGCGGCGAGCATCGGCCTGATGCGCTTTCGGGGGGCGAGCAGCAGCGCGTGGCGATCGCGCGGGCGCTGCTGTACAGCCCGCCCATTCTGCTGGCGGATGAGCCCACGGGCAACTTGGACAGTGCGAGCAGTGCGAAGTTGTGGGCCTTGCTTGCGGAGATCGCGCAGGAACAGAAGATGCTCGTGGTGATGGTGACTCACGAGCCCGCGGCGGCGGTGTATTGCAAACGCATTTTCGTCATTCGCGACGGCGTCGTGAAGGACACCATCGATACGGAGGGACTGGATGCGAGCGGCGTGGCGGCTCGCTATCAGCAATCTGTCCGAGCGGCGTAGTCGCACGGTTTTGCTGATAGCGGTAGTTGCACTGAGCGCGATCCTGATCGCGGCGGTGGGCGTGGCGATGGGCTCGATCCGGGCCGCTGTGGAGCAGCGCATCCAGACACTGGTGGGTGATGCGGATGCTCGCGTGCAGGCGCGGGGCACGGGCGCGTCACTGGATTTGGCGCTGCTCAGCACAGTGCGGCAGTGGCCTGAAGTGGAACGAGCTTCGGCGCGTTTGACGGGCACGCTTGCGCTGCGATTTGGTGCACCCCAGTGGACGAACGGCTCGGAAGACAGCTCCCCCACTGCTGCGAACGCGAGTGAATATCGGCGCGAAGTGAAGCTGTTTCAGACGAGCGCACGTGTCGTGGGACTTGCGGACGCGAGCCTGACTGGTGGTGTGCTAGAGCGAGTGGAACTGATTTCGGGACGACTGCCTGAACGCGATGATGAGATTGTCATCGATGCCGGCGTGGTGGAACTGCTTTCCAAGACTGACACCAAGGGGATGCTGAGCAACATCGGCATCTCGATGTTTGCGAGGGGCAGTGGCGCGATCACGAAGCAAGACACCGGGCCTGAGCGGGTCGCGACGCGCGAAGAAGCGGAAAGGCTGAACGCAGCAGCGAAACCTGCGGTGGGCGACTGGGTGGAGTTTGTGCGCTTTGGCAAGCCTGCGACGAAGCTGACGATCGTGGGGATTGCCAAGCAGCCCGCGCTGGGTGATACGCCCATGGCGTACATGGCGATGACCGGGCTTGCAGCAGCGACGGATCAAGTCGGCAAGGTGTCGAGGATTGATCTGGTGCTGCGCGACGGCGTGGACGCCGAGCAGTTTGCGGAGCAACGCGGGGCGCAGCTGCCTGCCGGCGCGCAAGTGCAGACAACGGCGAAGATCACAAGCGGCATTGATCGGAACGCGAAGGCCAATCAATTGGCGTTCACGGTCGGCACGCTGATGGCGTTTATTGCTGCGGGGTTCATCATCACCACGGGCATGAGCGTGGGGATTGTGGAGAAGCGGCGGGAGCTGGCAATTCTGCGGTGTATCGGAGCGACTCCTGGGCAACTGGCGCTCGCGCAGCTTTTTCACGGCGCGCTCGTCGGGCTGGCGGGGGCGGCGATTGGCGTGCCTCTTGGCGTGTTTGCTGCGTGGTTCATGCTTGATCACTTCCAGGAGCGATTGCAGGCTCCGCCGATCATTCTGGTGGATCGTGTCGTGCTGTCGTTTGCGGGGGCGATCTTTGCGGGGTTGGTGGGCGCGATGCTGCCGGCGTGGCAGGCGATGCGTGTGGCGCCGTTGCAGGCGTTGGCCAGTCGGGCGCAGCCGGCCAAGCCTCGGACGCTTTTGCTCATTGCCATCGCGGGGCTGGTGGGTGTGCTCGTTCACCTTGCGAACTTCACGCTCATTCGTGATGGCACGACGGTTTTCTTTACGTATGTGTCGCTGGGGTTGCCTTGTTTGATGCTGGGGTACTTTCTGCTGGGCGTGCCGACGATGCAGATTGTGGCAAAGCTGTTCGCCAACCCGCTGGAGAAGCTGCTTGGGTTGCCCGCCAACATCGTGCGGCGCAGCGTGACGGCGACGCCTTATCGGTTTGGCTTCACGGCGGGCGCGATGATGGCGGGGCTTGCACTGCTTGTAGCGATTTGGACGCAGGGCGGGGCGGCGATGCGAGACTGGATCAATCGCATCAACTTTCCGGATGGTGTGGTTGTGGGGTTGAACATGCCGCCCGAGGCGCAAGAGGCACTGCGGAATGTGCCGGGCGTGACGGAAACGTGCGCGATCTCGATGCATCCTGTCGAGACGACCGCGTTTGGTGTGAAGGGCATGACACGCGTGAAGACATACTTCTTCGCGTTTGAGCCCGAGCCGTTCTTCCGTATGAGCACGATTGAATGGGTCGAGGGTGATGAGAAGACCGCTCGCGAGAAGCTGGAAGCGGGCGGCAGCGTGATCGTGACGCGTGAGTTCAAGACGGCGCGTGACTTGAAAGTCGGCGATGACTTTGTGTGCTGGGATGATCTGGGCATTGAGCACCGCTTTGCGATCGTGGGTGTCGTGACCAGCCCGGGACTGGAGATTGCAAACAACTACTTCGACATCGGCGGGCAGGACTTCAGCGAGCAGCGCATCCATGCGGTCTTTGGCAGCCGAAAGGACCTGCGCGAGAAGTTCAATAGTGACTCGATCGGGCTTCTGCAGTACAACGTGCGTGAAGGCGAAGATGGGTTTGTCGTCGCCGAGCAAGTTCGCACTGCGCTGCTGCCTTACGGCATTTTGAATGCCGCCAGTGCGCAGGGGATGAAGAACGTCATCAATCAGTTTGTGCAGACAACACTGGTGACCGCATCGCTGGTTGCGATCTTTGCGATGGGTGTGGCGTGCCTTGGCGTTGCCAACCTGATCATCGCGAGTATTCAGTCGCGGCAGTTTGAGTTTGGCGTGTTCCGAGCGGTGGGCGGCACGCGGGGGCAGCTTGCTCGCATTGTGCTGGCGGAATCGCTGCTAATTGCTATCGCGGCGATTGTGCTGGGGTCACTCATGGGGCTGCAAGGCGCGTTTGGCGGCATGCGGCTGAATGCACTGATCTGGGGTATTGATCTGCGCGTGTCGCCGCCTTGGACGGCGATGCTTTGGGGCTACGTCGTGGTGGTTGTGATGTGCGTGGGAGCTGCGACACCAGCGGTGATGCGACTGACGCGGCGCAGCACGCGCGAACTGCTTGCGTCCATTCGCGGCTGATCGGCGACGCTGTTTCATCGTTCGAGGATGTCGCGCGGCAGGGTGCGCTTGCGTGATTTCTTGCTGGTGAGCGCCGGTGCCAGTTCGGCGGATTCGCCAAGGCGCAGACGTTCGGCGCCGCAGATGGCGATGGCAAGCGCATCGGCGACGTCGGGCGGGCTGGGGGGCTCGGCAAGGCGGAAGTAGTCTTGCACGCCGCGTTGCATCTGGTGCTTTTCGGCGCGGCCGCTGCCTGTGAGGAACTTTTTGACGAGCGCGGGCTTGAGCTCGAGCAGCGTGAGCTTGCGCTGCGCGATGGCGAGGAGGATCACTCCACGTGCGTGGGCCATGATGGTGGCGGTGTTGGGGTGCGCGGGGTGAGCGAAGAGACCTTCGACGGCGACGGCGTGGGGTTTGACGCGTTCGAGCAAGTCGCGAAAGTCCTTGTCGAGCTCTTCGAGGCGTGTGCTGACGCTGGCGGCATCGCCGGTTTCCGTGTCAGTTCGCCGCAAGCGGAAGACGCCGGCTTCGACGATGGTGTGCGTACCGGCGCGGGCGACTTCCACGCAGCCGTAGCCAGTGAGGCGAAGACCAGGGTCGATGCCGAGGACGCGCATGAACGAGAGTAGAAGCACTAACATGCCGCGGGAGGTGCTCGTGAAGTGGCTGGAAACGTTGAGTGAACGACTGCGACTGGCCCGGCGCATCACTGCCGTGGTCGGGCTGGTGCTGCTCTTGTACTTCTTTGGCACGTGGCTGTGGTGCTACGTGTTCTATGTGCGTGAACGCGTTGTGCTGCGAGAGAATCAAGTTGCGAAGCTGCGAGAACCGTACTTGGCACATGCCGCCGAATCGCGAGTGTGGGATGCGATACAGCCGCTGTCGCTCGACCGTGAACGGTGGGCGCTGCCGGAAGGTTCTTCTTTGCACAATGCACTGATGTACGGCCCGGGCACCGAGGGTTGGGACGAAGTGGCTGTGTGGCTTGGTGATCGCAAAGATGTGACTGCGCAGCTGCGCGAAGCGAGCAAGCGACCTGTCATGGGCTATGACTTTCCATCGGCGGAAGAGAATCCGGTGGCCATGCTGGTCCATCGGGAGCACCTTGGCGCTTCGCGACAAATTGCGCGACTGCTGCGGGGCGACGCTCATCTCGCAGCGAGTGAGGGCGACTGGGAGCGGTTCGCAGCGAACGTTGATGCGATGTGCAAGTTTGCCAAGCTTGTCGCGGACGTGGACGGCATGGTGGATGTGCTGGTGGGGCATGCGATCTATATGTCGGCGGCGATTACGGCGGGCGACCATTTGGCGAATGTGCCCACGGAACAGCTCGCATCACTTCGGCAGTCGCTTTCCATCAAGTTCCGCGATGACCCGGCGTATGCGGTTCGCGCACTGGACGATGACGGGCGCGACATGCTGCAGCGTATATTCAGCGACACGGGCAATGGCAGAGGGGGCATTTGTCGTGACGGCATCAACTATCTGAGAAGCGTTGATACCAGCGGCAAGATCTCGCGCGTTGCGTGGGCGGCGCCGCGGCTGCGCATGCGAGTGAACCGAATGGACGCGGCAGCCATCAACAGTAAGGTTTTGAGCCAGATGAACGCGTGGGTGCAGCTGCCCGCGTGGGAACGCACGATGCCGGCTGTAAAGCTCGGGAAAGAGGATGAGTTTGCGAGCGCGTTTGCACCCATCAGCAACATGTGGGGTGCGACGACCATGGCGATCGCGTCAACTGAGCGCACGCGCGACATGCAGTTTGCTGCTCTGCTCGCGATGGATGCGGAGATCATCAAGCGGCAGACCGGGGCGTACCCAGATGTCGCGGCACTGCTGGCGCAGCCAGACTCGCGGCGAGATCGGTTCACCGGCGAGCAGTTGCTGACGAGCGTGGCGTCGGGACAACTCGTGATTTATGCGCGCGGACCTGACACGGACGATGATGGCGGCACGAAGCATCAGTACTTCAAGTGGAACGCGGACAGCGGATACGACACCACGCTTGATGGCGATGAGGTGCTGTGGCCGCCTGCGCGGTAAGCGTCTTCAGCGGCTGCCAAAGTGCTTGAGATAGTGCACGATCTGCTTGGCGATGGCGTCGCACTCAAGATTCACGCGGCTGCCGGGACGAAGCTCGCCCAAGGTGGTCTTGACGAGTGTGGTGGGAATGAGGGCGATTTCGAACCAGCATTCGCCTGGGTTGATCGCCATGATCGTGAGGCTGACGCCCTGCACACAGATGCTGCCTTTGGGGGCGAAGAACTCGATGAGCTCACGCGGCGGGGCGATGCGTGCACGCCACTCGCCTTGCGTGTTCACGGTCTGCACTTCGCCCACGCCGTCGATGTGGCCTTGCACGAGGTGGCCGCCAAGCAACGTGGCGAGCGTGGCGGAGTGCTCGATGTGCACGCGGTCACCGGGCTGCAGTTCACCCAGCGTGGTTTTTGCGAGGGTTTCGGGGATGGCATCGAAGGCGAGCAAGCCGTTGGTGTCGGCGACGTCTGCCGCGAGCGTGAGGCAGCAGCCGTTGACGGCGATGGACTCGCCCAGCGCGGGCTTGTGGGTCCAGCCGGGTGCGGCGATAAGCAGTCGTTGTCCGGCGGCGGTGGGCACGCGGGAGTGGAGCGTACCGAGTTGTTCGATGAGACCGGTGAACATGCCTTAGCGTGTGCACGCTGCGGGCGGTTGTCCAGAAGGTGAGGAAGCGAGAAGCGACGAGCACGCCACGCACATGCGGGGCATCAGAGTTCGCCCACGCGGCGCGTGGTTTCTCGCTGGGAAAGGTCGCGCATGAGTTCGGTGAAATCGCCGGCGAGCAGGTCGCGCAGGGCGTACTCGTCGGGCAGGCGTTCGTCGGCGACGATGCCTTCCTTCCAGCGGTAGGTGCGAATCTTCTCGCTGCGGCCAGCGGTGCCGATCTGGTCTTTGCGGGCGCTTGCGCGTTCGGCCTTCTTGCGTTGCAGTTCCGCTTCGTACAGACGCGCGGTGAGCAGGCGGCGGGCGCGTTCGCGGTTCTGCTGCTGGCTTTTTGCTTCCATCATCTTGATGATGATTCCGGTGGGCTTGTGGTGCACCTGCCACGCGGTTTCGACTTTGTTGACGTTCTGGCCGCCGGGGCCCTGGGCTCGCGTGGCGAACTCTTCGACGTCGTTGGCCCAGTCGATCTTGAGTTCGACTTCGTCGGGCTCGGGCAGTACGGCGACGCTGGCGGTACTGGTGTGAATACGGCCCTGCGCCTCGGTGGCGGGCACACGCTTCACGCTGTGGACGCCGGCTTCGAAGTTCATCTCGCTCCAGACGCCTGCACCCTTGATGTTGATGACGGCGTTGCGCACGCCACCCACTCCCGGTTCGCCTGTGAGTTCGAGCGTTTCGAACTGCCAACCGCGTTTACCGGCATACTTCTGGTACATCTCCAACAGATCGCGCGTCCAGAGGGTGGCTTCGTCGCCTCCGGTGCCTGCGCGGAGTTCGAGCATCACGCTGCTGATCTTGTTGTCCTCAGCGTTGACGAGACTTTGCAGGGCGTTGTCGAGCGTTTCGCTCGCGGTGCGCTCGATGGCGGGCAGCTCTTCTTTGGCGAAGGCGGCCATGTCGGCGTCTTTGCCTGCGAGCATGGCGCGGCAGTCGCGGGCGTCGGCAGCGAGGCGGGTGAGTTCGCGCCAGGCTCGGGCGGGCTGCTCGATGGCGCCGCGCTTGAGGCTCAGGTCGCGGACCTTCTTGTGGTCGGTCACGACGTGCGGATCTTCGAGCAAGGCGGCGAGTTCGGCGTCGTCGCGTGCGATGGCAAAGAGCTTCTCCAGCACGCGTTCCTGCGCGTGGGGAAGCAGTTCCTGCACCAGGCTGACAGACGAGGCATCCACAATGCCAGCATAGTGCGCAGATGCCGGATTTCCACGCGAAACGGACAGGGTGAGCGGACGTACAAACCGGCCCCTGCGCGATACCATTCCGCAGTGAAAGGAACACTCATGAAAACCCGCCGGATCGCTTTGATCATGCTTGCCACGCTTGCCGGACTGCCCGTCGCCGCGTTCGCCACGCCGCCCGCCACGCAGCGCGAGGACGTGAAGGAGACACTGCACGGCGTGGAGATGTCTGATCCCTATCGCTGGCTGGAAGGCGACAACAGCAACCCAGCGCAGATGGGCAAGATGAACGACCGCGTGGACGCGTGGACGGATGCGCAGAACAACTACACGCGCAGCATGCTGGACAATCTGCCTGGCCGCAAGGCGATTGAAGACAAGATGCGTCCCTTGCTGCAGATCGGCAGCGTGAGCGCGCCGAACATGGCGGGCACGCGGTACTTCTACAGCAAGCGCGAGGGTTCGCAGGCGCAGGCGCGGGTCTTTGTGCGTGAGACCAGCAGTGGTGAAGGCCGCTTGTTGCTGGACCCGGTGACGCTAGACGCGAGCGGGCTGACCACGGTGTCGGGCGTGACGCCCAGCCAGGACGGCACGTTGCTGGCGTATGGCACGTTCCGTGCGGGCGATGAGAACACGACGACGTATGTGATGAACGTCGCAACGGGCGAGAAGCTGGATGTGGCGATTCCCGGGCGCAGCAGCGTGATTCAGTGGATGCCCGACAACAGCGGCTTTTTCTACGAGCGTCTCGAAGATCCGAAGAATCCGTACTCGGCGCAGATTCGCTGGCACAAGCTGGGCACGGATCACGAGAAGGATCCGGTGCTGTTCCGTCAGTACACCAAGGAAGAGAACGAGAAGCTCGCGACCACGTGGGGCCCGGGCGCAACGGTCTCTCGCGATGGCAAATGGATGGTGCTGATGTACTGGACGGGAACCAGCAGCAATGACATCTGGGCGATCAACCTCGAACACTGGCGTGAGACCGGTAAGTTCGTGAAGAACGTCATCAAGACTGATGCACCCAACACGTTCTTTGGCGCAATCGACGGCGACACGTTCTACATGCACACCGACTACGGCGCGCCCAACAAGCGCGTGGTGGCGGTTGATCTCAATGACCCGAGCGAAGGCAACTGGAAAGAAGTCATTCCCGAAAACAAGGGTGCGGTACTGAGCAGCTTCAGTGTCGCCAAGGGCATCATCGTGGGCGAGTACGAGGAGAAGGCCTCGACCAAGATGCGGCTGTTTGGCATGGACGGAAGCAGCAAGGGTGAACTGCGTCTGCCGGGTATCGGCAGCGCGGGCATCAGCACAGAGCATGATCGCACCGAGGCGTACCTCACGTTTACGAGCTTCAACTATCCCAACACGATCTTCCGTGTGGATCTGGCCAAGCCCGACGCGGAACCGACCGTGTGGGAGCGGCCGGCG
>Ga0315899_10003192_pt1 | contig 17871 bp, 10 predicted proteins | sample LakEriMetagenome_2_FD_203518 | JGI IMG/M metagenome (GOLD analysis project Ga0315899, IMG submission 203518) | Freshwater fungal communities from buoy surface, Lake Erie, Ohio, United States - Buoy 4 MA112 | ecosystem: Environmental > Aquatic > Freshwater > Lake | place: USA: Lake Erie, Ohio... | reverse complement strand
TACCAGGTCATCGCTCGTGGTAATACCGGGAGTGATTACTTTACTGCTAAATCCTTCAGCAATAATTTTATGGCTTATGCTGTTCAATTGAGGATAGATCTGCATTTCGCGTGGAGTTCTGGTTTCTAACCATGCTACTGCAAGATCTGAAGCAGAAACTATTTTAGCTTTGTTTTCAGCGGTAAGCTTTTGGGTCAACTCCTCGAAATCGGTGTGATCGATGCCATCTGCTTGTCCGAAATGTTTGGAGGTATTCAAGCCTATTTTTTCAGGTTTATATCGCCCGATGATATCGTTCAAAGCATCCCATTGGTCCGGGAATTTTTTCATATCCCATTGAGCTTCAATTTCATCGCCTACATTGTATCTGGAAATTGCAATTTTCTTAAATACCTTGTTATTTGGGTTATTATAAAATACCAGGATGGTTCGGCGTCTTGCACTTAACCAGGTTGCCGGAAGCATTGTTCTGATGACCGGGTCTTCATTGTATTCCCTTGAAACGATCACCCACATATCGATCTTGTTTTTATCCATAAGGGAGGGCAATAGATTGTTTAACCTATCGGACAATACTTCATCGATGATTCTGGCTTGTGCTTTCAGGGGTAAAATTTGAGCCTGGGTAGCCATACTGATCAGAATAAATGCTAGCAATCCGGATAATTTCTTTGCCATATTTAAATTTATGATTGTATTTGAGGTCTATTGAAACTCAAATATTGGTATAATTTTTCAAAAATTGCTGGAAACTCCAGTGACAATAGGCTATTATATGTTGTCCTTAAATAATAAAATCAGCTCAAAGAAAACAAAAAAGCCACTAAGCAAAGCTTAGTGGCTTAAAATTTAATTCAATTTTACCTGATCAAATTATTTAGGTAAAACTACAGAGTCAATCACGTGAATTACACCATTGCTAGCACCAAGATCAGTTACAACAACAGTAGAAACTCCACCTTTCTCATCAGTCAAGATTACTTTTCCACCTTTTAGTGAAGCAGTTAAAATTCCACCACTTACAGTTTTTACTTTTAATGAACCTTTAGCATCATTAATAGCTTTTACAACTGCTGCAGCATTCAAATTACCTGCAACTACATGATAAGTTAATATTTTAGCTAAAGTAGCTTTGTTCTCAGGCTTTAATAAGGTTTCAACAGTTCCAGCAGGCAATTTTGCGAATGCAGCATTTGTTGGAGCAAATACAGTAAAAGGACCAGCACTTTGTAAGGTTGCTACTAAGTCGGCAGCTTTTACAGCAGCAACTAAAGTAGTGTGATCACTAGATCCTACAGCAACATCAACGATAGTCTTTTGAGCGTTAGCAGAAAACGCAATGGATAATGCAGCAAATAGTGTTAAGGCAATTGATTTAATTTTCATTTTTCTATTTTTTAATTAGTGTGATGACATTTACGCAGATACCAATTGAATAGTTTTTAGGAATTGATAATTATTTTGAAAAGAATTTGATTTCTTTTAAAAAACAGCATAAATGTATGTTTGATGGGGTTTTATTAAAAAAATCTTTTTAAATTAATTTATTGAAATCTGAAAAATCCTCCCATGATATTTTATCTTAGAGACAGAATTTCAATTAGCCTACAGCCATAGCAATGAAAAAAAACTTTCTTCCCTGGATTGTATTAGCATTCCTGTTTGTTGCTACAGGTTTAAGTTTTTTAGACCGTCAGGTTTTATCAATGACCATTATAAAAATTCAAACTGAATTCAAGTTTTCAGATGTTGAATATGGCTTTGTAAATACCGCTTTTTTAATCAGCTATGCTCTGATGTTTACTGTTGGTGGCAGATTAATCGATACCTGGGGTAGCAAAATAGGTTTGGCAGTAGCTGTTGGTATTTGGTCTTTAGCATGCGGATTGCATGGTGCGATGACCGGTTTTTATCAATTGGTAGCATTCCGCTTTTTACTGGGAATGGGAGAAGGGGCTTGTTTCCCCGGTGCCGCAAAAACAGTTTATGAATGGTTTGATGAAAAGAAGCGTGGATTAGCCAATGGTATTGCAATAGGCGGAGCTGCTATGGGTGCAGTAATAGCTCCACCCTTGATCATATTGATTTCAAGTCATTTTGGTTGGAGATGGAGTTTTATCATCCCGGCTGTGGCCGGTATTGTTTGGGTTATTATCTGGCTGTATATTCCCTGGGGGGAAAATAGTCACGCGAAAAAAAACCAAAGCATTGTCAAGCAATCCGTGATACCTTTTCTTACCATTCTAAAGAACAGGGCAGCCTTTACCTTTATACTGATTAGGTTTCTGCTCGATCCGGTTATTTATTTTATTATGTTTTGGGTACCAAAATATCTGAACACAGAGCGAAATGTTTCTTTCGAACAAATTGGGAACCTTTTCTGGATTCCTTTCCTTGCCTTAGGGATCTCAAACATTATAGGCGGATGGTTTTCGGATATACTTGTTAAAAATAATTTTTCAGTTAACCGTGCCAGAAAAACAGTCATGGGTATTGCAGCTTTACTTACTGTAGTCGCCCCCTTTATCGCCACGGTTTCAACGGTAGAAATGGCCGTTGCCTTGATGGCCGTCATCATGTTTGCTCATGGTTTTTGGATCACGAATTACATAACTGCTATTTCAGATATTTTTGGCAAAAATGGTACATCAACCGTAGTTGGACTTTCTGGTACTGCAGGTGCAATTTCAGGCTTAATTATTAACCCATTGATCGGATTGATTGTACAAAATTATTCCTATACCCCAATTTGGATTGCATCCGGCATTTTATACCCATTGGCTTTTATTCTTCTTGTTGTTTTTATCCGGAAGATTGAGCCCTTTAAATTGAGTCAGAAACAGATACTTAATTAGTCAAAATTTAATAGATCATCATTAATAAAATGGATAAGAATTTAAAAAATGAGTCGCAAATAAGCTCTAAACCTCGTATTGTGCGGAGAAAGCAAACAGTAGCAAGAATTGGTGTTTTTGGTGTAGGTTATTATAAGTATTGGAGCCAGTTTGAAGGTTTATTAGATGCCTTGAAAGCCAAGCAAGATGTATTTCTCAAAAAACTGGAAAAACATGAGGTAGAGGTTATAGATTTTGGGATCGTGGATAATGTTAAAAGTGCCTATGATCTGGTACCTGTATTAAAGGCAGCGAACCTGGATCTGATCTTTTGTGATATGCTTACCTATGCTACTTCCAGTACTTTTGGAACGATTATCAGAAGCATCGATGTGCCTATTGTGATGGTGGCTTTGCAGCCGGATAAAGCTATGGACTATGCTAAAGCCAGTACTCACATGCAATTGTATAACGATGATATTTGCTCTTTGCCGGAGTTTGCAGGTGTAGCAGTCAGGATGGGTAAAAAGGTTCCTGAAATGATTATCGGAACATTACATGATGATCCACAATCGGATTTGGAAATAGAAGAATATTGCCGGATTGCCAAAGTTTTACATGACGTTAAAACAGTGAGAATAGGGCATATTGGGCATCCAATTGAAGCCATGCTTGATATGCATACAGATGCAACCATGATAACTGCTCATTTTGGTGCGCATGTAATTCAATGTGAGGCACATGAAATAGTTTCGCACTATGGGAAAGTTAGCGATAGCGAACTTATAGCCGCAAAAGAACGCATCCTTGATTTTTTCGATACACCTGATCCTGTCTCAGATCCAATATCAGAAAAACTGAAAGAAGAAGATTTGGTTACCGCCGCAAAAGTTACTGTGGCCCTTGAAAAATTTGTAGATGAAAAGCAATTGGATGGTTTGGCTTATTATTATGAAGCTGAGGATAACAGTACCACGCGATTAGTCATGTCTAATCTGACTGTAGGAAATTCCCTATTAACCGGTTCAGGTTTTCCGATGTGTGGCGAATCAGATCTCAAAACCTGCCTTGCTATGTTGATTATGGATCGACTGGATATTGGAGGTAGTTTTGCTGAGTTTCATCCGGTAGATTTTATAGACGATTTTGTGTTGGTTGGTCATGATGGTCCTCATAATGTTGCCATTGCTGAAGGCAGACCTGTTTTACGCAGTCTGAAAAAGTATCATGGTAAACCTGGATTTGGAGCCGGTGTGGAGTTCAAGATAAAAGAGGGTCCAATAACTATATTAAGTATCAGCTCAACTTTTGAGGGGAAATTCAAATTTGTTGTTGCGGAAGGGGAATCTGTTAAAGGTCCGATTCCGGCAACCGGAAATACGAATACTCGCGGCTATTTTAAGGAGAATGTAAGGGTTTTTATTCGCCGTTGGACTATGGAAGGACCTACACATCATTTTGCTCTTGGCGTTGGTCATCATGCCGAAACCATAAAGAAAATTGCTAATTATCTGAATATTGAATGTGTAATTATTGATTAAGAGATATTTATCATCCGATAGCTATCGGATCCCACGAAAGTGGGAACCTCCCCAATCCTTTTACATTGACTTTTTAAACATACTAGCCTTGCGCAGCTAAGATTTTTATAAACTCAATAAATCAAAACTTCGGGTGTATTTGAGTGTCACGCTCTGCGTATCCATCAGGTCAAGCAAATCTTTATCTTTTACGATATTGAATACCACAAATAAACCATTATTTGCATTTTGAAGCCAGCCAAACCGTGCATTTACAGAAGTAATTCTCGATCTGTTGTTATATTGAACCAGGCTCTGAACAAACATACGGGGGGTAAATGAATAAGCCAGACGATTCCCAAGTATAATTGCTTTCAATTCTCCGTTTGGCAGGTTTAATATATTGTAGTTAACAATGGCCGATGAATTCAATTTATCTCCAACTCTGGCTTTTACAGTTGCTGTTGACGCTATCCTGTCTCCTCCAAAATATCCTCCTATGATTGTGCGCGCGTTCAAGGAGACTGCTTTGTTTTGATTTGTAATCATAACCACTTGCAGTTCATTATGCTTATAGGTTCCCCTGGGCACTGAAACCCCTGATAATTTAAAATCCTGTACCACTCCTTCTGTTGTGTAATTAACTCCAGAATGTATTTCCAGACCGCTTTTCCAAACCCAATGATTATCAATATGAAGGTAGCTCGTAACTAAATTTCCTTTAAAATCTGAATATTGTCTGAAGGAGATATGAGGCCTGAGTTCCATCAGATTAAATAAATTATCCGGTCTCCATCTATGCTGTATAAAAAATTCCGGTTTCCTGAAAGCACTCCTTTGAAGAAAACCTACTTCCGGGTTGAAACCTTCACCTAATTCAGTGTACGCTGCTCGGAGTTCCCATCTTTCCCAATTATAACTGAACTGAAGTTTATAGGAATGATCAGAATCGGTAATTCCGGGAGTTGCACTTTTAGCAAGAAATCCGGATATCTGTGCCTTTTGGCCAAGACCCCATCTCCCATCAACCGCCATCACGTGATTGTAATCATCATTGTCATCTCCCATTCCTGTTCTGTTTATAAATGCCCCACCAATGGATGATCTGCTTTTTGGAAAATCGTGGTTTACTCTGGCCATATTATAGCTGTTCTTGTCAATGCCCAGGCTTTGAACATCGTCTGTGAACATGCTTAATAATCCCACGTTGGTTTGCCCAATTTTGCCTGAAACTCGTCCTCCTCCCGTAATCGGTATAATATTTCCATTTTCACTAATTCCAATCTTCCGACTAAAAAATAAATCTACTTCACCCGGACTTCCAACTGTAAACTGACCTGCATTTTCAAGGAAAAAGGGTCTCTTTTCAGGAAAAAATAAGTTGAACCGATCCAGATTCACTTGCTCATCATCTACCTCAACCTGTGCAAAATCAGTGTTATAGGTTAAATCTAATGTCAGACTTGGCGTTACACTATATTTCAAATCCATTCCGGCCTCAACATTGGTATTAGTTTTATTAGGCACTAATGACCTGTTGTTAACTGCTTGAGTAAGCACGTATGGAAATACTTTGAAATTACCTGGATTTTTAAGATTTAATCCTTCCAGCTTACCTGCCAAAGACAATCTTTTCAGATCAAAACCTATTGGAATAGTTGCCCAGTAAGCGGTTTCAGTATTTTTGCTGATGTTTCTTTCAAAATTTATCCCCCATATCAGGTCTTCCCCAGCAGTAAATCTCAGGGAACGTAATGGAATGGCAAACTCTGCGCTCCATCCGTAATCTCCGATTTCAGTCTTTACATCCCAGTCTGCATCCCAGTTTAAGTTTATACCGCCAATGACACCTCCCTGCTGGCGGTTAGTATTTAAACTCCCTTTGCCTTCATTGTCAATTTGAGCATCGTATTCCATGCCATCTGAATTGGTTCCGAATAAAAAGCCATTTTGAGTATCATTATAAGTATCGAGGATAAATAGAAAACTATCATCATCCGTCAGATCAGCATCTCTTCTTGAGTCGGAAACTACTATTGTTTTCGGATCTGTATGGTAACAGATAGCTGATATGTAAAACATTTTATCAGTATAGGCAATCCTAATGACTGTCTTTTCGGTTGCAGGAGCACCGACATTAGGCTTGATTTGTGTTAAATCACCAATGGGTGCTATGCTTTCCCAAAATGAATCTCCTATTATTTTCCCATCAACAACTGGGTCTGTGGTAGATAATTTAGCTTGAACAACAGGTCGGTTCGCGACTGATGGTTGGGTTCGATTCTCCTGAGCTTCAGCGTAAAGTGATAAAATCAACAGGATTGATGTTATCCAAATAGATTTATGCTGAATGGTCATGTCTGATATAGAATTTTGTTTTATGATGGTGCAATTTAGTTTTATATTCAATTAATCCAAAAGGCGCTATGTAACCTCTTTGTTGAGTTTCGATGCAAGCATCTTAGATTTTGTCATTAAATATCAAATCTTTCAAAGCTCACGATTTGTAGTTGATTAGAAATTTCGATTCCAGCGGAGGCTGGAATCTCCTCGCCCTCAAACAAAGTTTGTCATTCTCGCGAAGGCGAGAACCTCAGGCAACATTTTTTAATTGATCCAATCAGCGAAGGCTAGAACCTCCCCGCTAGCGCATGTGTGCCGCGTATGCTTCTTAATTTACTTCATGGAACGCATGCGGCACGCGCGCACTAGCAATGGGAAATAATTTAAATCAGATCTAATTCCCACTAACAATTCTGAACTTTCACTCTCGCAAAGACGCAATGGTTCCAAGTCATAAATCATCTGTATTAATTGATTTTTGCGTCTCTGCGAGATCCTTTATTTTCCCCGCTGGTGCATACTTCTCGCGTATGCTGTATTTATTTAATTCCTGGAACGGGCGCAGCAGCGCCGGACTGTCTTTTCCTATGAAAAAAGAACAGAGTAAAATAAACCGTTCTCGCGCTTGGCGCAGTGGGAGATAAAGAGCACCACACTTGATTGCCAGCACGATATTCTGATGTACGAAGAAGTTTCCGTTTAGCACTAAAACCTTCATTGCAGCCAAAAGCGTATTATAGGTGGTTCTTCAAATCCATCATCCCATGCAATATTCTGATAATCTCGACTTCCTTTTCAGTTACGATTCTGTAAAATATTAGGTGTTGTCCAGTTTTAAAACCCAGCACATTTTTTTCAACTACTTCGTATGATTTTCCTAGGTTAGGTTTATGAGCTATTTCTTGAAAAGAATCGATGAGTAAAGAATAATATATTTCTGCTTGATTCTCAGACCAATTATCAACTGTGTAATTCCAAATGTCGCCTAAATCTTGAACGGCCTTGTTGGTTAAGTAGAACTTAGCCATTTCTTTTTTTTGACTTCAGAGTTTCTAAATGTTTTTTTGGTTCAAAATCGATAGCGCGCCCGCTTTCAATACCTTCACGGATTGCATTACGCAAAACGAGTATGCGATTTTCTTCTTCTTCCAAAAGTCGAAGTCCTGCGCGTACCACTTCACTAGCATTGTTGAAACGACCATTCGAAACTGTTGATTCTACAAAGCTTTCAAAATGATTACCTAATGATATAGATGTGTTTTTGCCCATGATTTATACATTTTCAATAAAGTTACCAAATTTTGGTAACATAGTAATTCGTTTTTTAATATTTTTGAGGGAATCACCTTTAACTTTCCGCTAGAGGTATCTTCCGGCTATTTCCCTGTGGTTGGTGTTTGCACCAACCATTTGATAGATGGTTCTTGGTACGGTGAGAACACCGACCAAAGGGGGATTTCTTGCCGGAAATACGCCGGAGGAAAGGGCTGAACTGACCTATACCACACAGGTATTGCTTTCAAAAAACAAATTATTGTTGCTCCAGAGCCTATTCTGATGCATTAAAACCGTATTATTCTACTCTTCCTTATATCGAACTCAGCTTAAATTAGGTCTGTCCATAACTCAAAAACCTGAGGTTTCAAACAAATAGGAGAATCAAAGCTTTAGATTCTGCGCCATTTACCCTTCAATGAAAATGCACTAAATTTAATCAGTGATTAAAATTGAAATAAGGAAAAGATAATTTTGAATACTTTTAGATAATCAACTAATATTTGGCTTAACTGGATTTACACCATAAAAATTATGAAACAGTATTTTCTCTTTATTTATTTTTTACTTGCAGGTTTAGTTTGTTTCTCACAAACCAAGTCTTATGACTTTCGGGATAGATTAAATGGTAAGCCAATTTTTGAAAACGGATACATCGATCAGCCATATGTGGTGGTTCTGGATTCGGGCGAATGGCTTTCTGTATTTACTACGGGTTTAGGAGAGGAGGGTTCTGGGGGTCAACATATTGTTTCATCGGTCTCTACCGACAAGGGAAATTCCTGGTCAAAGCCTGTTCTTATTGAAGAACCATCCGCCGAATCAGCATCCTGGGCCATGCCCTTCAAGACGAATTATGGCCGCATTTATGTGTTCTACAATTATAATGGGGATAAAATTCATACCCTGAATTCTCTTACTAATATTCGTGAAGATATGTTGGGATGGTATTGTTTCAAATACTCGGATGATAAAGGTAAAACCTGGTCAAAGCGCCACCGCTTGCCAATTCGAACTACCCTAGTTGATCGAAACAATGACTGGGCAGGAAAGATCCAGATTCTTTGGGGAATTGGGAAGCCAATCAGTGTCGGTAAACAAGGAATGATGTTTGCATTTACCAAGCTTGGGAAATACATGCTGGATGAAGGGGAAGGCTGGTTTATGCGATGTGATAATATTAATTCGGAGCGTGATCCTGACAAGCTTCAATGGAATAATCTCCCGGAAGGTGATAAAGGATTGCGTAATCCTGATTTTGGCTCAGTGCAGGAAGAACAAAATATTGTTGAGTTGAGTAACGGGACTTTGTATTGTATGTACAGGACGGTGATGGGGCACCCTGCTGAGTCGTATTCATACGATGGCGGTAAAACCTGGACCTTGCCTCAGATTCCGAAGTATTATACCGGAGAATTGATCAAAAATCCACGTGCTTGTCCGCGCCTATTTAAAGCAAAAAATGGAAAATATCTTTTTTGGCATCATGTAAATGGAGGTTCTGATTTTGAAAACAGAAATCCTGTTTGGATAAGTGGCGGAACCGAATTGGATGGCAAGATCAGCTGGTCGCAGCCCGAAATATTACTTTATGCGCCCGGTCTTTCTAAAGAAAGATTAAGCTATCCTGATTTGGTTGAACAAGATGGACGATATTGGATTACGGAGACTAACAAATTGAAAGGACTGAGTCATGAAATTGATCCGGATTTCTTTGATAAAATTTGGGGGCAGTTCAAAATTAACACCCTATCTACCAAAGGTTTGGTGATAAACGAAATGGGAGGCGACCTGATTAAAAAAGAATTTAGTCTGCCCGCCATAGAGGAGCCTTCAAAAGGAGAGGGCTTCACTATTGATCTGGTAGCAGACATTACCAGATTGAAGGAAGGCGAGGTGATTTATGAAAGTAGGGATAAGGATGGCAAAGGGTTTTGGCTTGAGATGAGTGCCAATTATTCGGTAAAATTTACCATGACGGATGGTGTAAAGACTACATCCTGGAACTCTGATGCAGGACTGATCAAATTCATAGGTACTACCGAGATTTCATTAATTGTAGATTACCGCGCTAAGATTATCAGTTTTGTTATTAATGGGGTTTTTAACGATGGCGGTAAAGAGCGTATGTTTGGATGGGGTCGATTAGACAATAACATGGGCGCTGTAAGCACAAATAAAATTAATATTGGAGCTATAAGGACTGGTGGTGGATTAAGGGCGGACAATGTTGTTAAAGCCTTTCGTTTTTATAACCGACCCCTTACGGTTACAGAATGTGTAGGAAATTACAGGAGTCAATTGAAACCATCAAATAATTAAAGTTAAATCATCTAAAAAATTAGATTGATATCTCAAGAAGAGGTGGACTAAAAGGATAAGATGAAAATTCTTAGCCTTTGCCTTCCGTGCACTAGCTAGAAGAGTCAGGAGGTTCCAGCTTTCGCTGGAATGACAACATTTATAGTTAATAAGGAGATTCCAGCCTTCGCTGGAATCAGAGGTGATTTGCCATGGAAATACTTACTGGGGTTCTATTTTAGTTCGATTCCGGCGAAGGCCGGAATCTCCTCTTCCTCCCCCAAACAACCCTTGTCATTCTCGCGAAAGCGAGAACCTCCACCAACAAATCTTGCAAAATGGAATCTGAGAAGGCCGGAATCTCATTACCCACAGACAACCCTTATCATCCGGTAGCTATCGGATCTCGTGAAAGCCCAATGTCATTATTTAAGCCTTTATTTCCATTGCTACTTGCCATGTCGAGGATTATTATGCCTTTTTTGAAGTCTGAATTACATTCTTCGCTACTCTCTGAATGATAGAGTTCCTTAACTTAATGACCTTTGGCGCACGCGTTCCGCGTGTGCCCATACATCAATAGCCAATAGGTTTTGCAGTATTTAACACAAGGTTAAAATCACGCGCCAAAGGCGCGCGCTAGCGATGCACCCGCAAAAATCAATTTAATTGGATATCCTCACTACTGGAAAGCCCTTTAAACTGAACCTCAATTTTCGGAGCTTCCTCGCCACTAAAATCTGAATCAATCAGAATTTTATGTGCTCCAGCAGAAACAGTAGGAAGCTTTTTTTGTAGTTTGAATGAACCCTTAGGTTTCCCATTTTTATCATAAAAACGGATTGTTTCTGTACCATCTGAAACCAGACTTTCACCTGCCGCTAATTCAACCGGGAATAAAAGTTCCATGTAATTGTCGATTTGCATTTTAATATTTTTTACGCTGCCCTTTTCGCCTGTGATCTGCATCCTGAATTGTAAAGGCTGCTCCTTCCATTGGTATTGCAAATTCCAGGTGGTGTGCGTAGGTTCACCGGGCTGACGTTCAAACTTTTCTCTGGTAAATACCGGCGACATCGCATATTGATGTAAGGTCCATTTTCCTTCCGACCGCTTTTCGAGATGGAATTCATTCTTAGGATTTTTTAGCTGCTCTTGTTGCGCCTGAGTAAAAGCATTACCATTACGGGCCATTTCCCATTCTCGGATTGCATCGAGCAATTGATTGGTCTGGCTGTTTTTTCTCAAAGCTGCAGGTCGTGCAACCATCGCAAATCCGGCATTGTATCCTGCGGCTCTCGATAGCATCCATTCCATCTCCGAAAGGGTAGTATTTTCTGCCAAAAGATACCATCCCAGCATATGGGGCATATAATTTCGGTCAAATAATCCCTGATTATCGATACGATATTGTTGCATACTTTCTTTAAACCCACCATACCAGGGCTCTCCCCAATTATAATAAGATCCTATATGCCAGTAAAATGTTTTACTCAGACTGGTACCAATTATAAAATCGTGTTTTACCTGGTCATAAACATCTTTTGCAAATAATTCCAACGCATAATCGCCTTGTCCGGAGGCGAGAGCTCCTTCATGCCCATCAAGGTCAAGATGATCTACACCGGTCTCATTCATCAGATTGGCAATATTTGTTGCTATTTCTCTTTGCATATCAAGATTAGGAAAGAACACATTGTAAGAATGATCTAATAATTTCCCAACCTGATCTCCAGCCTGGTGAGCTGTTCTCGTGGTGCCAAAAGCCCCACGCTGGCAATCTAGTAGCAAATAAGGCGCAGTACTACTCACAGATTTATAGCGTATCAATTCAGATCCGATTTTTACAGTATGCAGGTTATTCCCTTTTTCATCATTAAAATACTCAGGGGATATTACCTCGATAGTATTTTGATCAGCATCTACATTTCTGTTTAGCGTAGAAGTGCCGGTGAAACTAAGCCGATTTTCAGGTACAGGCGAAACATAAGGATCATTGGTATTAATGAAATTTGTGAGGGTGTGCATCCCAAGAAATAACCCGGCCGCATGCGCTTTGTCCACGCAGTTTTTTAAACCATTCTTTCCATTGGGAAATTGTTCAGGATTTAAAACAAATTTACCCCAGCTTTTAAATGGCCCTTCATGATACAGAGAAACGAGTCCGGCACGTTTAGTGTACCCAATCATCTCGTCAATATCTTTTTCCCCGTAGGATGAGATCATATAGGATTTACCATACACATTTGATTTTTTAAACCAAACCCCATTAACTTTTGGGCGGGGAAGGTTTTCGGCTATTTCAATTTGCTCTAGCCGGTCGAAGGTTTGAGCTTCCTTACAGGAAAAAACGGCAATTTTACTTCCTACAACCGTTTCGCCTTTCAATGCTTTTACGGGCATATTTTTATAAAGTCCTCCCCATGCATCCACAAAGCGATCACGGTCCCGGTTAATGGAATAGGCTTGCAATTTGCTGCCCCATTTTGCTGGAACTGCTGCAATGCCTCTCGCCCAGGTGCTGCCTTCCAGACTAGGATAATCGCCACCCAGTGTTTTAATATTTAAGACCTGAATTCCAAGGGATATTTCGCCATCGCGAACTACGCCAATAATCTCGCCTATAGTTTTACCGATTGTATTAGGGAATGGTCCCCAAATAATGGCATCGATTTTAATTGCAGGAACAGCCCTGATAATTTCCAGCAACAGATGGGTGTTTTTATTTTCAACCCGTACATCGATAGTTACACCCGCTTCTTTATATCCAAGTGTCATTTTCTTCTGAGTTTTATCATAGCTCATTGATGATGGTTGAAAGCGCATGGACTTGCTTACCAATGTGATAAGCCCAGAAAGAGTGTCGGCAGAAAGATAATTTTTACCGCTAGCTGAATTGGACAATTCTGTCAGAGATCCCTGTTTGTTAATGCTCATTTTCAGTTCGCCTGAGATGAATGACACCTGGGCATTAGAGGATAGACTGAGGCAAAGCAAACAGGTAAAAAGGATCAGATTTCTGGCTACATTTAGTTTAGAAAAAATCATATGTAAAATTTGGTTTCGCATTTTTATAAAAAATTAAATTAAGCTATTTTTCAGAAAGGAACTAATTTAGAAAGGAATCTTGTTAAATTAACCTGAGTTAATTATAAGGAAGGGTAAAAGGTGCCGTTTTAATTGATCTCATGATGGTCTGGAGCCGTATTATTTGATTTTTGAAACCAATACCTGTGTTTCATAGCCTAATTCAGCCCTTTCCTCCGGAGTATTTCCGGCAAGAAATCCCCCTTTGGTCGGTGTTCTCACCGTACCAAGAACCATCTATCAAATGGTCGGTAACACCAACCGCAGGGAAATGCATTGTCATTCTGGCAAAGGCCAGAACCTCCTTCGGCAAGGTTTATTTTACCCGGAGCTGTTTTTCATCGGGACTGGCTTCCGCTAATAGAACCATAGGTCCTATTAAACAAACCCGGGTGGCAGCTCTATCTTTTTTGCAATACTGAATTTCATGATACCTATTAAATCTCCCGCAAAAAAATAGGGCAGAACACGGGGCTGGCATAAACAAAGAGAAACAGGTGCTGCTTTCTAAAAGGAGAGAAAAACAGACAGCCTAAACTAAGCCAAGCAAGATTTTATATTCAATTCACGTTAAATTAATTTAAATTAGAAAATCGCTTTTCAATTTTTAGCTACACGATGCAAAGAAGATTATTTTTAAAAACCTCCGGAATATTTGCTGCCGGTATGTATGCCTCAAGGGCAAGGGCTGTTGCCGGACCATTTTTGCCTGGGGAACTCGTGCACAATATCCCTGTTGATAAAAAACTAGATCCACAATGGCTAAAATCTTTGGTTCAGCGTGGATCGGTCAGTAAATATTTCAAGAGTAAAAATGAACTCAAGTTCATTGGGATGCCGGTTGGCGGGATTAATACCGGTACAGTTTATTTAGGTGGTGATGGCCGTTTGTGGTTATGGGATATTTTCAATTCACAACAGGAGGGGATAGATCCAAAAGCAGTTGATTGGGGTACTGAGCTCCATGTAGGTAAAAAGGTACGCTCCAGAGATGGTTCAGCCTATGTTCAGCCTGCAAGGGATATCCGTCCGCTGGATCAGGGATTTGCCTTTAAGATTCAATTAGGTAGTAAAACCTATTTAAAGAAAATGCATGCAGATGATTGGGATGATATTGTGTTTGAAGCAACTTATCCAATGGCAACCATTCGCTACATTGCTAAAGATCTTCCTGTCGAAATTACTGCTAATGTGTACTCTCCGTTCATCCCTCTGGATGAAAAAAATTCCGGACTTCCATGCACAATCTATTCATTTTCAATACTTAATAAGTCGGCAATGCCTTTAAGCCTTTCAATACTTGGATGGCTTGAAAATAAAGTTTCTATCAAATCGGCCGAACCCAATGCTATTCGTCTGAACGAAGTTATTACTAAAGGGAAATTAAAAACTGTTCAGGGGAGTATCAAACTAAATGGTTCACTCCTTCAATTACAGGAACCCGATTTCGGCACTCTGGCGATTGCCTCCTTAAACGGATCTTCCAAAGCAATCACTGATTTAAAGTTTCCAATCAATTTGGCCTCCTTTACTCAACACCATGAGAAAATTACAGAGAAGACCAAAGACCAGCAGCTTGTTGCTGCAGTTCAAGCCGATTATCAGATAAAACCTGCTACCAAATTGGAGGCTAATTTTTCTATTGCCTGGCATTTCGCTAATTTAAAATTGAATCTGGCGATTCAGGACAAAGGTCGTTACTATGCAAACTGGTTTGGTTCTGCTTCTGATGTTTTGACTTATGTACATCAGAATTTTTCATCCCTAAGCAGAGATAGTCAACTATGGAAAAAAACCTGGTTTGATTCAAGTCTGCCATATTGGTTTTTAGAAAGAACCTTTTCAAATATTTCAACTATGGCAACCACAACGGCGCATCGTTTCCGTTCTGGTAGATTTTATGCATGGGAGGGTGTTGGCTGCTGTGAGGGAACTTGTACCCATGTTTGGCAATATGCACAGGCAGTGGGTCGACTGTTTCCGGGAATTGAACGGGATACCCGTGAGCGTATCGATTTGGGATTATCACTGCAGCAAGACGGGATGATCTGGTACCGTGGTGAGGTGGTTAAAACGGCAGCAATAGACGGACAGGCGGGCACCATTTTACGCATTTACAGGGAGCACCAAATGAGTACCGATAAACAGTTTTTAAACAGGAATTGGGAAAAGATCAAGCTTGCAACAGAATGGGTGATTCGGCAGGATAGAAATCAGGATGGAATGGAAGATACCCCGATAGAAAATACTCTGGATGCGGTTTGGGACGGAGAAATTGCCTGGCTTGTTGGTTTATGTATTGCTGCAGTAAAAGCAGCCGGAGCCATGGCTGCAGAAATGAATGATACTCAGTTTAGAAAAGTATGTGAAGAATATGTGCTAAAGGGTAGCAGAAACATGGAAGAGAAACTCTTCAATGGCGAATACTTTATTCACAGACCTGATGAGATTAAAGGCCGCGAAAAACTGGGATCTTATAATACCTGTCACATAGACCAGGTTTACGGACAAAGCTGGGCTTATCAGGTAGCTCTGGGTCGGATTATTGACAAGGAAAAAACGCTTAAGGCACTTCAGTCATTGTGGAAATACAATTTCACTCCTGATGTTGGACCCTATATAAAAGAGCGAACAGGAGGCAGACCTTATGCGCTTGCAGGTGAAGGGGGTTTAGTAATGAATACCAATCCCAAAAATGAAGCAAGACCCTATGGCGATAAAATTACCTGGCAATTGGGCTATTTCCATGAATGTATGAGCGGGTTTGAGCATCAGGTAGCATCACACATGATGGCTGAAGGAATGATTGAAGAGGCCATGGTTATAACCCGTATGATTCATGACAGGTATCATGCTGCTAAAAGAAACCCTTTCAATGAAATTGAATGCAGTGATCATTATGCCAGAGCAATGGCTAGCTATGGGACATTCATCACCGCTTGCGGATACGAATATCATGGACCCAATGGTCATATGGCTTTCGATCCAAAATTGAATCCAGAAAAGTTTAAGGCCCCATTCACTGCAGCTGCAGCCTGGGGTTCTTATGAACAAGAAAAGGATCCACAAAAACTGATAGCAAAACTCGCGGTTCATTATGGTGAATTAAGTCTGAATAGTTTCTCTGTGGTGACACAACATCAGGTTTCTGAAATTGAAGTTAAACTTGATGATAAATTAATTCCGGCAATGTTTTCTAAAGAGGAAAACAGATGTAACATCCGGTTTTCTTCTGAAATTAAGTTGGGCCACGGACAAGTTCTATCGATTAAAGTATAAGTTATGCAGGTGCAAAATCAAACCGTCGTTTCAATTCATTATACACTTAAAAATAGTGATGATATTTTAATACAGGATACTACAGGTTATTCGCCTGAAAGCTATTTGCATGGGGCAGGGAATATTCTCGCCAAACTTGAAGAAGCTTTAACAGGTAAGCAATCTGGAGAGGAGCTGGAGGTAATAGTCAATTACTCCGAAGCGTTTGGGCCAATTGAAGAGCATCTTATTATTGAACTTAATAACCAGGAAATTCCTGGAATTAATGACTTACAGCCCGGAGATTATATCGGTTTGCCCGATGGGCGTGAAGGGGTTTTAACGGAAAAAAATGCCGATTTTTCTATACTCGATACCAATCATCCGCTGGCAGGTGAATCGCTAGTTTATAATCTTAAAATTGTTGATGTCAGGCCTGCAACGTTAGAAGAAATTCAGGCTGGAACCCCAATGGCGGAGGTAAAGGCTTGTTCCGGAGAAGAAGGTTGTTGTTGATTTTTTATAATAGATTAATAAACTTAAAGTGAAAAATATTAAATAAAATAGTGAAATGAAAAGATATTTCGGATTAATAATCATTCTCTTTTTACTGAGTGCCTGCAAAGAACAGGCCGATCAGAAAGGAACATTTGCATATGATCTTGCATTTCTAAAGAAGCACCATAAAGACCTGGTTCTTTTGAAAGATCCTTCTGGCGGGGCACAGGTTATCGTTCTGCCTGCCTATCAGGGTCGCGTGATGACCAGCACTGCTGATGGCGAAAAGGGAATAAGCTTTGGCTGGATCAATTATGATCTGATAGCTGAGGGTAAGTTCTCTGAACAATTTACTGCACTGGGTGGTGAGGAGCGGTTTTGGCTTGGTCCGGAAGGCGGTCAGTTTTCCCTTTATTTTAAGAAGGGTGCAGATTTTACCTTTAATAATTGGATTGTTCCAAGACCAATAGATTCAGAACCTTTTAATCTGATTTCTGCGACAGAAACTGAAGCTAAATTTGAAAAAGATATGCATCTCGAAAATTATAGCGGCACTATGTTTGATTTAAAAGTTAGCAGGAACATTTCACTGCTTGATAAAAAGTCGCTAAATGAGCTTCTTGGGCTTCAACTAAGTTCAGATATTCGTTCTGTAGGATTTCAGTCAGAGAATATTCTTACCAATGTTGGTACTGAAACCTGGAATGAGCAAAAGGGTTTGCTCTCAGTTTGGGTATTGAGTATGCTTAAATCTA
>Ga0315899_10003190_pt1 | contig 17876 bp, 18 predicted proteins | sample LakEriMetagenome_2_FD_203518 | JGI IMG/M metagenome (GOLD analysis project Ga0315899, IMG submission 203518) | Freshwater fungal communities from buoy surface, Lake Erie, Ohio, United States - Buoy 4 MA112 | ecosystem: Environmental > Aquatic > Freshwater > Lake | place: USA: Lake Erie, Ohio... | reverse complement strand
AAGGTTCGTTCCGGCCGTCAGCCATATCATCAGCCCTTGCGTAAATTACCGGACTTTACCGTCGGCAACAAGTGGCTCTATCTCCGCCTTTTGCGCCGCCGTGTCAACGGTCCGGGTCGATTTAGCTACTGGATCCCGCTGTGACGACCAGTCGTTCCATGCGCCGTCAACCTTTTGATAATCCGCGACAGCATCGTATAAGGTGCCGCCTTCAAGTCCCAAATCACGCGCTTCGGCTTTGCCCATTGCGGCCAACAACGTGAAACCGGCAACATAAGCATTGCGGCGTGCGGCAACGAGTTGAACCTTGCTGTTCAGCAATTCTTGCTCGGCGTTCAATATGTCCAATATGGTGCGGTTGCCAACGCCATTTTCGGCGCGCGTCCCTTCAAGCGACAATTCATTTGCCGACACGGCACGTTCGGATGCTGCGATGACATCAAGCGCTGCTCGCCAGCTCGCGTAAGAAGCGCGGGTCTGGGCAATCACTTCACGCTCTGCGGCGATTTCCAGTTCCTGCGCTTGGCCAAGCCGGGCCTGCGCTTGACGAATTTGCGCGGCAGGCTGCCCACCTTGATACAAGGGTAAAGTTGCGCGGACGCCGGCTTGCGCATTTAAGGAGCTGTTGTCCGCTACGAAGCCTGGAATATTCGATGAGATCGAATTCAATGCGTTGGCGTAAGATGGGGACGTAAAGACGCTTATTGTTGGCAGGCGCGATGCATTTGCAGCGCGGCGGTCAAAACGGGCGGCCTCACGCGTTTCGCGCGCGGCAATCAAATCCGGATTGCTGTCCAATGCTACGGTCACCGCACTGTCCGGCGTTAATGGCAAATTGGGCAGCGGTGGCGGCGCCTCCAACTGCCCGGGTTCGCGTCCGACCAATTGGATATAAACCTCTTTCGAACGGATCAGATTGGCGCGCGCCGTTTCCAGATTGCTAGTCGCCAGCGCCAGTCGCGCTTCGGATTGCGCAACATCGGTGCGGGTCAGGTCACCGATTTCAAACCGGTCACGCGTAGCATCCAGATTTACCGACAGAACGCCAACCTGCGCGCGGTTCAAATCGACAATCGATTCATCACGAATAACATCCATATAAGCACCGACCACCGCCGAGAAGATGGCGCTTTCGGTGCCACGCAAATTGGCAAAGCCGGCCTCAACCCGGTTTTCTGCCGCGCGCACCGCATTTTTAATGCCGCCCCCCGCATATAAGGGCGCCGAAATCGTGCCGCTAATGTTGATGCCACGGGCCTGAATTACGGATCCGCCGCTGTCCTGCAGGACATTTTCAACATAGGTTGGCTGCACCGTGATATCGGGACGGCCATTGGCCTTGGCCAAAGGAACACCTTCGTTGGTAGCGCGCTGGCCCTGACGTGCTGCAGTTAGATTGGGGTTGGTTTCATACGCAGACACCAAGGCGTCACGCAAAGTGTCTGCGTTGGCCGGCGCAGCCAATCCGGTGGACGCCAGTAAGGCAGTCATGATCAGACGGCGCGCGCTCAAAACACGAACTCCGGTTTGCGGGCAAAGGCCGGCAGCGGGGCAATCTCGCTATCCTCAAAAGATTTCAACGCAATTTTCCCCTTGTGAACATAGCCCTTGGCCAGGCGCGTTACCACACCTTCGACGATACCGGTCACCAATCGCGCCCCTTCGGCCGCGAGATTAACCAATGCGGCGGGTAGCTCTTCAGCCGCGCCGTCAATGATCATCAGTGAATATGGAGCCGCAGATTGCGCCGCTACAACATTGTCCGCCGTGACAGAAACAAGAGCTTTAACCCGTGTACGCAGTATCGCGGCGACATAACTATCCTGCTTGCCAACCAACAAAACATGATCGTCTGCACGCACATCCGCCGCCTGTAGCAGCAAAGCGGTAGACACGCCGGGGTTGAGTACAGATCCATCGTCTAGCGCGATTGACCTGTCCATATAGGCTGTGGATCGGTGGGTGAGCGGTACAAAATCCTCACGCGGGATACTGCCCATCGCCGCCAGCACCCATAAGTCGGTGACACCGCTTGTGCGCAGCTGGCTTTCCACCATGGACCGTCGCATTTCTTCAAAATTCACTGATTCCATCGGAATATTTCCATTAACTTGCTGGCCATGTGGCACGGCTGTATTGCAAACACAATACAGCCTTTGAGTCTGGTTCTAGCCAGCCTTGCCCGTTACGCCAAGCGGGATTCAGACAAACGGCCTATTTCAGGTTGCAAATAGCAACTTTTTCCGCAGCTTGTGGCGGCTGGGGCACAAGGCGTTAGATTGCCGGTTGCATTGAATTGGCCAAGCCGCTAAACGCCCGCCTTCACCACATAATGGCTTTGCTGTTCAGGCAAGTTATTGTTCAGGGGCCCGATGGCGGAGTGGTGACGCAGAGGACTGCAAATCCTTGCACGCCGGTTCGATTCCGGCTCGGGCCTCCAAGCATATTCTAGTTAAAGCCCAACGGACATCTTTAACCCCGAAGCTGCGCGTTTCAGAGAGCCTGGAGCCGTGCCGAGAGGCTCGGCTGCGGCGCCAATGGCTGCGGACACAGCAGCATCAATGACCTCGTGCCTATGAGCGGGCATGTCATATGTCGTATTGAACTAGTTTTCCTACGTACTTGAAATTTTTACCATCGCGACCCTAAGCAAAGTCGGGAAATAATGCCCTTCTGGTCCTTACAGGGTCTAAGCTGAAGTGCTGCGCCAGCGCATCGCTTGCAAATTGTTCAAACCGCGTCGTAGGCATGAGATCACGACCTTCATACAATTGTGACGCCTTCAGTCCTGGCCAATCAGCGACGATCTTTCCACCATTTGTCAAAGAACCACCAAACAGCATAGCCGCCGAGCCCGTCCCATGATCAGTGCCGCCTGTACCGTTGAAAGCAACGGTCCTGCCAAATTCGGTAGCGACCATAACCAGCGTATTGCTCCACTCACGACCGAGCGTATCACGGAGTGAACCAACAAGCGCATCGAGTTGGCCAAGCGCAGCATTTAACCGCCCTTTTTGCTGAAAATGCGTGTCCCAGCCATTCGCTTCCAGCATCACCACGCGGGCACCATTGGGACCATTCATAAGCCCTGCCGTCATCTGACCTAGAGCTTTGCCGCCCCTCAGCGCCTGATCAGCAGGCGCGCCGGCCATGGCTTCGGCAGCTTGTGCGCCGCTCCATAAAGCTGAAAGTTGTGCATCCTCTGCGTATAGATTGGTCAACCTTGTCATGAGATCTGAATTGGCGTCAGGCATATGCGAGGGCGCGTAGCTGTTTGCTGCGATCGGTCCACGCAACGCAAGTGGGACGGCGGGTGCGACCGCCAGACCTTTGGCACCTTCACGGGGCAGCAGCGTCAAAAGCCGTCCGAGCCAACCGTCGTCCCGACCATAGGGGCGATCCCCGCCGGATTCCAAAATGTTCTGCGCATCAAAATGCGATCTTTCACGATAACCCGATGCAATTGCGTGGGCAAAACTGGCCTGCTTCACCGCAAACAGCTTCGCACTTTCGGTCAGGGCCGGATGCAGCGTGAACATATCGTCAAGCTTTACACCTGTTGCTGCATCCGCTGCCAAATCTCCCCGCGCACGCAGAAAGTCTAGATCTCCAGTTGGTGCCAACGTCGCCAATCCATCGGCCGCGCCGCGCTGGATGACGAACACGAATTTCTTGTCCGTGCCGGGTGCAGCCCAACCGACCCCTGGGAAAGCGGCAACACCCAAACCCAAGGCACCGGAAGTCACAAAACAACGTCGGTTCAGCATGGCATTATCTCCGCAAAAATTCAGGTGACAACAACAAAAGTGCAAGCCCTTGGGACGGACTTTCGGCGCGTGCGATGCTTTCGGCTGTCATGGCGCCCAGTTGCGTGGAGAGGATGCGCGGCGCTAGTGTCCGGGCATCCACACGGTTAGCGCTGCGTTCGGCGATCCGGCTTGCAATCTCGACACGTCGCATAAGCGCTGCGCCCCCAGCCCAGTTTTCAGTCATGTCGCTAAATCCTGCTGGCGAACCAGGCTTCCAGATCGGTTGCCCCATTTGCGCCAGCATGTTTGCGCTTTGTCTATTGTTGGGAAGTTCTCGGACATTCAGCGCGCGGAGCGAAGAGATTACCCAGTCCCACGGCGATTTGAACTTGGCCTGCTTGGCTAGCCACATTTCTGGCGAGTCAATCAACGTGCGATAAAGCTTGGGCAAATCGCCGCCGCTTTCCAGAAAGCTTTTTTCGAGCCGTGCAACCAATGATGATGGTGGAACGTCAGCAGCAAAATGTTGCGCGAGTTTTGTCGCAATATGTTTTGCCGTTGCGGGGTGTGTGGCAATGTCGGCTAAAATGGCCCGCGCTTGCGCTTCACCTTTCTGGCTGTAACGCCGGCCGATGACATTGCGATCGCCCGGTTCATGAATGGCTGCGAAAAACTGGCTGTCGCCATCCTTGCCATTCAGGGCCAAAAAACGCTGGACTGGGCCCTTCGCCATCCCGCCAACTGTAAAACCCGTCAGGGCGCGCGCAAATTCGGTGACATCATTTTGATCGTACACGGTGCGTGCACCGAGCGTATGCAGCTCCAAAATCTCCCGCGCCAGATTTTCGTTCAGGCCTAAATTTCTGTTGCGTCGCGCCGCGACCTGAGCCGCCAACGGGCTATTTGGGCCAATTGATTGCGCCTGATCCAGATAGAGCAGCATCGCGGGATGGGTGACGGCAGCGAACAGCAAATCCGAGAATTTCCCCATGATATGTGGCCGGATAGCGGTAAATTCATAATCCCCTGCCAGAGCAAGCACTGGAAGCTTGTCTATCGATACTGCAAAATGGTTCGACCAAAAATGCACTAACCGCTCTGCAAAATCAGTGTCGCTGGTAATCGCGGCGTCAATTCGAGAATCTACTGCGGCAACATATTGAAGGCGTAACGTGTTGACCACTTTCTCAATTTTGGCAGGATCAATTTGTGTCATGCTGTCGACGGGCATTGTCGCGGCGGCATCTTTTCCGGCAACTTGGCGATCTTTGGGGTCGAGCTGATAATCACGAAAGCTTGCGGCAATACTGGCCCGACTTGGCTGGCTGGCAGAGGCCGAAAGTGCTGGGTCATATTTGTCGATCTGGGAATTTAACCAGTTCGTTGGGCTGACTGGCGCGCTGGCAAACGGTCTTGCACCGAGGCCAAAGCGATTCATCGCTATAGCGGCATTTGTCATCATGCTCTCTCCGGAACATAGAGTGTTCGGTGCATCTTATCTGCCGATGGTGTGATACGCAACAGATCCGCCCACTAAATGGATGGACAAAACGACCTGCTAGGGTTCAACCATTTATCGGCCTGCTCGTTTCCCTTCGGACAGGCAACTATGCCGGTTGTTGCTTGAGGGCGCACCGCATTGGCCGCCGCTCGTGGCCTGAAAACCCTCGAAATGTCTGTCCGGTTCAAATCGCGAATGACATCAACATAGACTCGTTTTGACAAAGCTTTTACCATCACGTGATGGACATTCTTGATATCGCTTTTGCAGAGGCCCGCCGTTTTCTCAATTCACTCGGCACACGACCCGTCGCCTCGCGCGGCACAGCGGACGAGATCCGCTTGCCTTTGCCCGCGCAGTTTCCCGAGCGCGGAATGCCGGCCAATGATGTGGTGCGCGCGATTGCGGCGGCTGCTGAACCGGGGCTGACGGGTAACGCGGGCGGACGTTTTTTTGCGTGGGTGAAAGGCGGCGCGCTGCCTTCGGCTTTGGCGGCAGACATTATGTGCTCTGCATGGGATCAGAACGCGGTGCTTGCCTCCACCAGCCCTGCTGGTGCCGTTCTTGAAGAGGTTGCCGGTCGTTTCCTGCTCGACGCTTTACGTTTACCGGCTGATGCCAGCTACGCCTTTGTCACCGGGTGCCAGATGGCGCATGCGACGGCGCTAGCCGCCGCGCGTCATGCTGTTCTGGAGCAAAAGGGTTGGGACGTTGAGGCGAAGGGGCTTCAAGGCGCGCCTGAAATCCGCGTGCTCGCCAATGCGCATCACCATTCTTCGGTGACCAGAGCATTGCGCCTTTTGGGTTTAGGTAGCGATTGTATTGTGCCTTTGGGTGGGGGCGGGCATGGTCTGGTGGCGCCGGACGTTCTGCGCGCCGCGCTTGCCGAAGCGCCCGATGCACCGACGATCGTCATTCTCAACGCAGGTGATCTCAACATTGGTGCGTGCGACGATTTTGCGACATTGTGTCCAATTGCCCAGGCGGCTGGCGCGTGGGTGCATGTAGATGGCGCCTTTGGACTTTGGGCTAATGCTAGCCCACGCCTGTCCGCTTTGGTTGCCGGGGTGGAACTTGCTGACAGTTGGGCCACCGATGGGCATAAATGGCTGAATACGCCCTATGACTGTGGAATGGCTATCACCCGCCACGCCCGTGCGCATAGTGCCGCGATGCGGATGACCGCTGCCTATCTGACCAATGGTGGGCCGGTGCGCGACCCTATGGATTTTACACCAGAATGGTCGCGCCGCGCCCGGGCCATTCCGGCATTGGCGGCCTTGATGGAGCTTGGCCGTGACGGCCTTGCTGCGATGATTGAACGGTGCTGCGATCATGCTGCGGATATCTATGATGGTATCGCAGAGCTTGAGGGCGCCACAGGCATCGCGCGTCCGACCATGAATCAGGGCTTAATACGTTTCGATTCGAAAGATGGCGCAAATATTAGCGACGCCGTTATCGCGTCTATCAATGCCAGCGGCGAAGCCTTTTTTAGCGGCGGCAGTTGGAACGGCGAGAGGGTGATGCGGATCAGCGTTTGCGGCTGGAATACAAGCGCAGACGACGTCGCGCGGACGGTGGCAGCTGCACGCCTTGCGCTATCGGGTATGCGATAAAATCGTGCACGCCAAGCAGAGCCTGGCGGCCATGCCATTTTCTTATTTTACATAATGGTTCAAGCCTATGGACTTTCGCCAAATTTGTGAGAGTATCCGCTTATGAGCTTTACTGAGCATCCGCTGCGCCGCTGGGCTGTTGATGAAATGCGGTTGCGTCGTTTTGCCCCCGTTGCTGCGCACAGCGAAATTTATCAGGTTGTTCGCCTCATCGAAGCTGATGAACGTAATGCGGAGGATCGTTGGCTGATAAACGCGCGGCCCGATTTTGATGACTGGGCCCTCGCGCCGCGGCATGGTTCGGGCCATACGCTTGGCGGCATTCATTTCCTGTGGGAACGGCACACCGAAGCCAGCACGTTAACGCTAATTTTTCCGCCAGAAACACCTGAACCTGTTCGGCATAATTATATTCAATGGTTAGAGAATTGGCCGGGGGGCGTTGTGCGCGCGACGCAAATACGCGTTGTGTCCAGCGCAGAAAATATTGCTGCTGAATTGTCCGCAATCGGCATTTCGACCGATGAAATGGTCTGTTGCGATATCAATGCCGGCATTCGGCTTTGGTCCGATTTCAGCATTCATGGCGACGGCTATGGCCGATTGCTTGTCACCGCAGGTGATGTGGGAGAGGGCGAGCGGGGCCGCATCATTCAGCGGGTTCAGGAACTGGGTAACTACCGAAATCTTGCCTTGCTGGGTTTTCCGGTGGTGCAGCAATATGGCCCCCAGCTTGACCAGTTGGAGCATCGCTTGTCGGACCATGCCCGCCGCGTTGCTTCGGCGGATGAAGATGATGAAATCTTGCTCAATGATCTCGCTGCCATTTCGTCCGAGCTTGAACTCATTCGTTCGGCAACCGGTTTCCGGCTCAGTGCGACGGCAGCTTATGCCGAAGTCGCGGCGGACAGGCTTGCCGCGCTGGATATACAGCCGATATTGAATTTCCAAAGCCTGACCGATTTTACGGAACGACGGCTGGTGCCGGCATCGCGGACCTGTTCTGTATTCCGGAAACGCCTTAGCGATATTGCCGAGCGGATCTCTGGCGTCATGCACACGCTGGATGTGCGCATTGACAGTCGGATAAAGGCGCAGAATCTTGTTCTGATGCGGTCGATGGAGCGCTCAACGCAGCTTCAGTTACGTCTACAAACCTTGGTGGAGGGGTTGTCGGTTATTGCGGCTGCTTATTATCTCGTTGGGCTCATTGCTTACATGACCAAGGGCGTGGCCGCGACCAAAGGCGGGTCAAGCAGCGAGATAATAGTCGGCGCTGTGACCTTGCCAGTGGTGTTGCTGATTTACCTCTTCGTAAACCGCCTTAGGCACAAGGTTTTAAAGGAGAGTGGTGAGGAAAATGCGCATATGGAAAAGCACGGATAGTGCTGCATAATGGCCTTTCCATGGGAGTCGTTGTGGGCTAAACTTTCAAGCCTGTTCAGGAAGCAAGACATTGGCTAATGGGCCGATAAAGACACGACAGGAGAATCTATGGGCAACATAAAAGCAATCGCTGGCCTGCTGGCTTTATCTGCAATGCTGGCCGCATGCTCGGCTGGTTCGGAAGGCCAAGCCGATACATCCGCACAGGCAGAAGCGACGGCCACGACAGCACCTGCCGGCCCCCTTGCTGCAACCGACATCAGCACGCTGGATGGCACCACATTTGCCAACTTCACCGGCAATGCCGCCAACGGCAAGCTGGTATTCGCGCAATGCCGTATGTGCCATGTGACCGACGCTGGCGTGAACAAAATTGGTCCATCCTTGAATAACATTATTGGCCGCACGGCTGGAACAGTACCGGGATATACATATTCTGCCGCAAATGCCGGCGCCGGCTTTGTTTGGACCAAGGAAAAATTGTTCCAGTTTCTGGAAAAGCCACAGCGGGTCATTCCGCAGACGAAGATGATCTACGCGGGTCTGCCAGATGCACAAAAGCGGGCAGACCTGATCGCGTATCTCGAAACGCCCAATTAATTTTTGCACTTTGCGAGACAACACAAAGGCCGGGTCGTTCCCGGCCTTTTTTGTTTAAGTATGATTAATGGTGCCGCTATCCGAATGCGATTTCATTCTAACCTTCGTTCATGATGCAGTCGCTGGCGTAAACGATGGCGGGTCGCTTGCGGGGAAGGACGCATCGGACATGTCATCAACCTTGTTCCAATTTTTGCCCGGATGATCACGCATGGAATCCGCGCCGGCGTGGCGGGTTTGGTCAAAATTCTCAGAATCGGTTTCATCATCGGCAAAGGCAGCGGAAAAATTATCTTTCCATTTGTCGGCGGTTGGCATCCATTGATCGCGCGTCGCGTATAGTCCTGCGCCTATCGCAACGCCGACGCCAATGACCGACACCAATGCGCCGAGCCATGATGGCGCGGCATATGCAGACGGGCGGTTGCGTTGTGCTTTGCGCGCTTGAATGGGCTTTGGGTTGGACTTCCCAGCGGGCTTGGTACTGGCCCGGGCTGATCCATTTGAATTTTTCTGGCTCCCATTGGCCATGGCTTTTTTGGCGCTTACTGACTGCGTCATGTCATCCTCACTTTCGTCATTTTTCGAAGTTTAATTCTGCTTAGGTAACAACGAAAGTTGCCGGATGGTTCCTCTGAATAGCCGTAATATTGTTCGGTTGAACGGGGATACGGCAAAATCGGAACCAAATGCCCTGCGCGATGTTTTCCCCGCACTCTGAAAGGGAGAATTAGCATGAACATCATTATCATTCTGGTCGTAGGTGGCATTTTGGGCTGGCTGGCCAGCATCGTCATGCGCACGGACGGGCAGCAAGGCATTTTCTTGAATGTCATTATTGGCATTTTGGGTGCTTTTTTAGCAGGGTTTGTCATCACCCCCCTGATCGGCGGCGCGCCAATAACCAGCGGCAATTTCGATCTCCGCTCGCTGATCGCGTCATTTTTGGGTGCAGTCGTTCTGTTGGCGATCGTCAACATGTTCCGTCGCGGCAGTGTCCGCTAATCATTAATCGAAGGAAAAATTTATGAAAAAGTCTATTATGATTTTCGCCGCATCGCTGTCTTTGGCGACACTTGGTGCCTGCGATTCCGCTAAAGAAAATGCACAAGAGCAGCAGGCTGATACCGTCCGCGACAATGCCGAGGTGCAAGCGGACATTATGGAGGTTCAGGCCGATGCCATGGATAGCAAGACCGATGGCAAGGACACAGCGGCCGAAACCGCCGTGGAAAACAAAGCACAAACGGTCCGTGAACAAGGCGACGCTAAGGCGGACGCCATGGAAAACAACGCTGACGCTCAGGACAAAAAATAGTCCCGCTTTGGTATCGTAATCAGGGCGCGTCGGGCAACCGGCGGGCCCCTTTTTTGTCCACCACCTAGGGACTATAGTGTCGACACCGCAGGCATTTAAGTGGTTGTGACCCCAGGCAGCGGGAATTTCAGCACAACCTGGGTCCCGCGCCCTTTGCGGCTTGACATCGACAGCTCGCCGTCCACTTGGGTGGCAAATCCGCGCATCAATTCTGTCCCCATTTGCGCGGCTGCCTCGCTAACCACATATCCTTGCCCATTGTCCGAAATGTCCAAAATGGCGCTCGCGCCATCCAGATTGAACCGCAGGATAACGGCCCCAGGCCTGCTCTTGGGGAATGCATGGCGAAAGGCATTGGTGACCGCTTCAACTACAAACAGTGTCAACGGGACCGCATATTCCATGGGCACCGGGAAACTCTCTGCCTGGCAAGTTAACTGGACATGGGTCATGGACCGGCTTGCACCGCGCAACTGCGCGCATAGCTCTGCCATGAGGTTATCGATCGGCACTTCGCCGTGTTCGTAGCCATTATCTTTTTCGTACAAAAGCCGGTGGATAAGCGCCAAAGCATTTATCCGCGCCCGGGTTTGTGCCAACACTTCTTTTGTGGCGCCTTCATGTACACGGTTCGACTGCAGCGTTAACAGGCTGTTGATGATCTGCAGGTTGTTTTTGACCCGGTGGTGCACTTCACGGGTAAGCAGCGTTTTGGCCTCTAACGCTTGCGTCAGGGCAGTATTGCGGCGGTCGATGGCGTCAGCCATGCTGTGTAAATCTGCACTAAATGCAGCGATTTCTTGGGGCGCGCGGTCGAATTTGTGTCTGTCTCCGGTGAAGTCGCCTTGGGCGAAGCGTCTCGAGACGTCACGTAATTCGCGTAACCATATCAAGGCCAGACGATGTGTTCCGACCCAGATAGCAATCGACGCAAGCAATATGGAAATCATCGGTAGCAAGATACTGGCGCGCACTTGCGACACCGCCGCGGCCATTAATCTATCCCGTGGTTCGGCATAGACCACAAGCAGCTCCGAACTGTAGAGCTTGTGCAGCGTGTAAATCCATAATGTGTCCTTACTATCGCGGATCTCGACGGGTTGGTCCTGGCCCGCTGTGATGTCAGGCGTAAAGGGCAATGGCTGGTCGCCACTTGCCACATTTGTACCGTCGCGGGTCACAATCGCTAATGTCCCCACACTATTGCGCTCGGCTTGTCGCAACCCGTCGCGTAGATACTTTAGGTCAATGGCTGCAGTTATTGTGCCGTCCGATCGTCCGTCGGCGGTACGCAACGGCAGGATCAGGAACAAAACATCCTTTTGGGCTATCGGCGCGAAAATGGGCGCTTTTGTAATGGTCATACCATTTGCATTGACCCCGCGTTGCCACCAACCTTCGTGTGCAATATTGACGGGCATGGACAGGGGAATGGCTGAGCAGCGCACAGTGCCATCTGCGGATGTTCGGGCGATGTTGGTTACGGGCGGATAATTACTTAAAGATATACGCAGCGCAGAATCGCAGTCGGCGGTCATGCGGACGACGTCCCTGTTCGCTGTGTGGGCCAGCAGCAGATGCCGTGCAATTACGAAAGGGTCGCGTTGCCGTTCGGCCACTGCACTTGCCGTGCCGATCAACCGATCAAAGGCCAATTTTCGGGTATCTTTCAAAGTTGACATGCCTTGGATAAAGCTTGCAACAGTCACAGGCAGCAATGCGGCAAACACGACCAAAATGAGCCCGTTTCGCATAGTCATTGGTCGCAAAACTGCCATTTAAAGCCACGGCGGCTGGTAATGTACCGTCACATGCTTGGCGTTGGGTTGGGCTGTTTGGGCAATGTGCCCCGAACCTGCTTTGATCTGACGGGCTTTTTCAAAACGGCCTCATCGGGACCGTTGATCAACGCCGCTAATGCTACGCGGCCGCGCGCCAGCCTGCTCTTCACCGTACCGATGGCGCAGCCCGTAATGACCGCTGCCTCTTCGTAGCTGGCACCGCCTGCTCCAACGAGCATCAAAACTTCGCGTTGTTCGGCAGGTAACGTGCGCAGCGCTTTTTCAACATCGCTCATGTGGATGTGGTGTTGCTGCGGCGGAGCCTCGACCAGCAGCCGTTCGGCGGCCTCGGGGTCCCAACTCGTCATCCGCGAATTTTTACGCATCGTTGTATAAAACTGGTTGCGTAATATCATGAAAATCCACGCTCGGAAATTGGTTCCCGGGGTGAAGCTCGCATGCGCAGCCCATGCTCGCATCATGGCCTCCTGCGCAAGATCGTCGGCCAGTTCCCGATTGCCGCATAGTCCCCGTGCAAAAGCGCGCAACGACGGGATAAGTGTGATCATCTGGGCTCGAAAATCATCCGATGCATCGCGCCGTTCAGAGATGGGGTGCGATTCCATCGGCGGGGCGCTCACAACAATTTCTTGGAGGCCGATATCTTGGCATCAATTTGGTCCAGAAGATCAAGAAAATCGTCGGGGACAGGTTCATTGACTATGCTGTCATGCATTTGGCGTAACGCTGCGGTGAGGGAATCAAATTCCGGGTCCATTTCCTCCCCCCCGTGCCGCTTGCCTGTATTGCTGCCCAATTGACCCCCTCCATCGTTCCAGGCCCTCGCCAAGGTGCCGCACCCAGGCTGACCATATTCTGTCGTTATGCCCATGGCTCAATATCACGATTAAGGCAGGTGAAGATTTTTTATCATAGGCGATGAAGCCGCTAAAGATGATATTGTTCCATCCAGCGGGAACAAAATTGCCGTTCGAACGTATTAGTTTCGCTAGCAAAGGGAGCAACTATGTCATTCAGACAGCAACTGGCATCGCAATTGCCATATCTTAGGCGTTACGCACGGGCATTGACTGGGTCACAATCATTGGGTGACGCGGCCGTGCGCGAAACATTGGAGGCGTTATTAGCAGCGCCCGAAGAATGGGATGAAACCGCTCCAGCGAAAACTGAATTGTTCAGAACATTTCACCGGATCTGGAACAGCGAAATGATTGCGCCATTGGAATCGCGCGGTCGTAGCGGCGTGATCGCGCAATTTCCCGTGCAGCGCCGGCAGAGCTTGCTGCTGGCCACGGTTGAAGGTTTTACGGTCGAAGATGCGGCCATGATTTTGGGTGTCGGCCAAGAGGATGTACGCCAACATGTTCAGGCAGCACGCAGCGCGATCGAAGATGCGCTGTCGGCGCGCGTGCTCATCATTGAAGATGAATCGATCATCGCGCTGCATATCAAGCAGATTGTGGAAAGCCTTGGCCATGAAACAATTGCGATTGTTCGCACCCGGGCAGAAGCGGTCGCAAAGGCGCGGGATGAACAGCCGGAATTGGTGTTGGCGGACATTAGTCTTGCCGATGGATCGAGCGGGATCGATGCGGTGAAGGATATACTGGCTGAACAAGCGGTGCCGGTGATTTTCATTACCGCCTTTCCGGAACGCCTGCTTACCGGTGAACGTCCCGAGCCGACATATCTGATCACCAAGCCTTTTGAACCGGAGACTGTCATCGCCACCATTGGCCAGGCGTTGTTGATGCACCGGGATGTCGACATAAATTCAAAAGCTGCATGATTTTTCGGAACAAAGTCTGGAAACCGCAGTTTGCTTTTCCAAACGATATTTCAGGTCAACACATGTGAAAAAGCAAGTGTTGACCAGCTGGTCGCCCTCCCACTTCTAGACCAGCGACCTAACACCCTGGCTTAAACGCCGGGGTGTTTTGTTTGTTTGCCGACCTGCCGATCATGCCGCGTCAATGGGATGGCAACAACAGCTTTGGATCAATCCGGGCACTGTTCCATTTCATACCCCAGTGCAAATGCGGTCCACTTGCTCTGCCTGTGGCACCGACCCGGCCAATCACTTGGCCTTGCTGCACAATATCACCTTCTTTGACCAGCAATTCGGACGCATGCAGAAACGCACTGTTCAAACCCATGCCATGGTCAAGCATCAACAAATGCCCTTCCAGGGTGAAGGCATCATTGGCGGCAAGGGTGACGACGCCATCGGCTGGCGCGACGAAATTCTGGCCTGTGGGCGCAGCGATGTCCATGCCATTATGATAGCTGCCCGGCGTGCCGTTATAGATGCGTTGCGCGCCAAATAGCCCTGATATGCGGCCCGACACGGGGCGGATAAATGTTTGCCGCCAGCCTGCGCTATCGTTGCGGATGGCGCGCGCGGCTGCAATTTGCGCAAGCTCTGCACTACGCCGCGCCTGAAATTCGGCGGAGCTTTTCGCGCCGCCAGTGATGTTCGTTGCAACATTTTCGATGCGCCAATGGCCCGGGGCGACCGCGATGTTGTGTTCCATCTTGCTGCCATCAACGCGCATCGCGACCAAATTGGCCTGCATCGGGGCGTCACGATCAAAACCGATCAGGAAGAAGCCGTCGGGGCTAAGCTCTATCGGCATGTCGTCCAAAAACAGGCTGTGCGCGCCCTCGGGTACGCGGCCGACAACCAGCCCGCCTTGAACCGCAGCGCCGGACATCCATAACTCGGCTGGGCTAATGTGGGACGGGATCTGCGGTTGGCCAGAAACCGGATGCGCCGCACAGGCAAGACTGAGGAAAGCCGTAACGGTTGCGCGCAAAAACCGTTTGGTGCGCAGCAAGTGTTCAGCCTTTGGCCAATGCCGCGCGGGTGGATGCCTCTGCGCTTACATAAGGCTCCTGCTTGACGACGCTCCAATAACGCAGCTCTTCCAACGCAATGGCTTGGCCTGTCACCGCGCACACGACATGGTCGCCTGCGGTGAGTATACGAAAGCTATTGGCCATATAATGCAGGCGCGCGACTTTGTTTTTCGAAGACATCAGCATGGGCACATTATGGCGCATCGACGCGCAATGGGCAATGCGTCGCGTCAGCCGTCGAACAAATTGCCTTGATTAACCGTCTGCTGTGTAGGTTTGGGCGTCGCGGATCGCGGCGGCGCAGCGCCAACGACAACACTGCCGACTTCGCCATCGACGAACCGCAGGGTGACGTCGCCCGCTGTGACCGCTGCGGCCCGCGACATAATCGTTTTGCCGTCGGCATCGGTCACGCGGGCAAAACCGCGTTTCAGCGGGGCTTCGGGATGCAGGCTCCCAGCAAGCCGGGCGAGGGCATCAAGCCGTTGCTGCCCTTGCTCAACACGCCGGGTCAAAAGGCGTGGGTGGAGCATCATCGCGGGCCCTGAATATGCGATCTCCGCCTTGCCAACGCGCGTGCGCAGCGACTGGCGCAGACGTTCAGCCAGATCATCGGTGCGCTGCTGATGTGGCGCGGCAAGGTCGGACAGACGCGGCATCAGACGGCGTTGCGCCTCAAGCCGTTCGGCCGCTAGGTCCACATGCTTGCGCACACTATTCGCCATGCGTAGGCCCAATTGCCCGACGCGCTGCAACAGGTCATTGCGCACTGGAACCGCGATTTCGGCGGCAGCGGTCGGCGTTGGTGCCCGCAAATCCGCCGCAAAGTCGCACAAGGTAGTATCGGTTTCATGCCCGACTGCCGAGATTATCGGTATCGTACAATCGGCAACCGCGCGGACCACGGCTTCATCGTTAAAGGCCCATAGATCCTCAATGGACCCGCCACCGCGCGCGACAATTACAAGGTCGGCGCGCGTGGCCGGACCATTTTGGGGCATGGCGGAAAATCCGTTTACGGCCCGCGATATTTGTGCCGCCGCTCCTTCGCCTTGCACCAATACGGGCCAGACGATGACATGCGTTGGGAAACGGTCGGCCAACCGGTGCAATATGTCACGGATGACTGCGCCCGTGGGGGAGGTAACCACACCAATAGTGCGGGGCAGCGGCGGCAGTTTCTTTTTACGTTCCGGTGCAAACAGCCCCTCTGCCGCAAGCCGCGCTTTCAGCTTTTCAAACAACAGCATCATCGCGCCTTCGCCCGCTACCTCAAGGCTATCGACGACGATCTGATAATTGGAACGCCCCGCATAAGTGGTGAGCTTGCCTGTCGCGACAACCTCAAGCCCGTCCTCCGGCGCGAAGGGCAGGCGAGCCGCGCCGCCTTTCCACATCACCGCATCGAGCCGAGCATTATCATCTTTCAAGGAGAAATAGATATGCCCCGATGCCGCGCGTTTATACCCAGAAATCTCCCCGCGCACGCGGACATGGCCGAAACGATCCTCAACGGTGCGTTTCAGGGCAAGCGACAGTTCCGACACGCTCATCGCCTGGGCATTGTCGCCGGGCCGCTCCTCGGCTAACAGGCGAGCGACTTGCGGGTCGGCAGTTTCAAAGGGGTCATTTGCGGACATGAATATCTTGCTCATCGGTTCGGGCGGTCGCGAACATGCGCTGGCGTGGAAGCTCGCGCAATCGCCAAATTGCGATACACTCTTTGCGGCACCGGGCAATCCCGGTATTGCGCAAGACGCTGAGCTGGTGGCTCTCAATTTTGCCGATCATGCGGCGGTCATCGCCTTTTGCGCAGGCCATGATATCGGGCTGGTCGTTGTAGGACCCGAAGCACCATTGGTCAGCGGCTTAGGTGACAGTTTGCGCGATGCCGGGATTCCGGTCTTTGGCCCCAACCAAAAAGCCGCGCAGTTGGAAGGATCGAAAGGCTTTACCAAAGATATGTGCGCAGCGGCCGGCATTCCAACCGCTGGCTATGCGCGTCACGATAGCAAGGCATCGGCGATCGATGGCCTGGGTGCGTTCGATGCGCCTTATGTGATCAAGGCCGACGGGCTAGCGGCGGGCAAAGGCGTCATCATCGCCGAAACACGCGCCGAGGCGGAGGCCGCAATAGAAGATATGTTCGGCGGCGGTTTTGGGGATGCGGGCGCTTCTGTGGTAATCGAAGAGTTTATGACCGGCGAAGAAGCGAGCTTTTTCGCGTTGACCGATGGCCGTGATGTTGTCGCCTTTGGCTCCGCGCAGGATCATAAGCGCGTGGGCGATGGCGATACGGGGCCCAATACCGGCGGCATGGGCGCATATTCGCCTGCCTTTGTGTTGACCGATGCCCTGCAGGCCCAAGTCATGGAGCGCATTATTCGTCCGACCGTGGCTTATATGGCTGCCAACAACATGCCTTATTCCGGCGTCCTGTTTGCAGGACTGATGCTCACCGAGGAGGGGCCAAAGCTTATTGAGTATAATGCCCGCTTTGGTGACCCCGAATGTCAGGTATTGATGACCCGTTTTGAAGGCGATTTGGCGGCTTTGATGCTGGCGGTTGCCACAGGCACGCTGGCGCAAGCCGACGCTCCGGCATTTTCGCGCCAAGCGGCGTTAACAATTGTGATGGCGGCAAATGGCTATCCGGCTTTGCCGGAAAAAGGTGGTGTGATTAACCTTGCCGATGTCACGGACGCCAAAATATTCCATGCGGGCACGGCTGAAGTCGGCGGCCAATTGGTCGCCAGCGGTGGGCGCGTGCTCAATGTTACCGCCACTGGCGACACTGTTACGGACGCGCAGGCCACTGCCTATGCCGCTTTGGACAGCATCGATTTTCCAGGCGGTTTTTGTCGCAGGGACATTGGCTGGCGCGAAGTGGCGCGCGAGGCGGCATCCGGCACGGATTAACGTCCAATTTTCATTTGGCGAATTCATAGTTTCGCGCGGCCATATTTTGGCGTAGTTGAACGCCTTGTTTTTTGGGCTTTTGGGGGAGAAATACATTGTCCAGTTATTTGCCAGTCATCATCG
>Ga0315899_10003189_pt1 | contig 17878 bp, 8 predicted proteins | sample LakEriMetagenome_2_FD_203518 | JGI IMG/M metagenome (GOLD analysis project Ga0315899, IMG submission 203518) | Freshwater fungal communities from buoy surface, Lake Erie, Ohio, United States - Buoy 4 MA112 | ecosystem: Environmental > Aquatic > Freshwater > Lake | place: USA: Lake Erie, Ohio... | reverse complement strand
CAAAAAACGCGAAGCGATCCCGGAAGCCGAGCGTCCCCCCCTGCTCGGCCCGGCCGTCCCCAAACGCCGGAAGAAACCGGCGGGACCGCCCCGACCGGAGGCGTTCACCTCCGCTTCGGTCCCCGACAGCAACCCCCCCGCGGCGCAACCCACCGAGCTTTCACGCTCCCCGGACCCCGCCCCACGGTCCACGCCGACCCCGGCCCAGGCGCTCGAATCACTCCGCGCCCGGGTCGCCCGGGGCGAAGCCCGGCTCAAGGAATTCGACCTGCAGGGATTCCGCTTTATTAAACCAAATCTCGCAACGTGTCATTTGCTGCTGAGTCTGGAAGCGGAAGAGGGGTCGGAAGCGTTGGTTCTGGAGCACTTCGAGAAGGGGCTGATCGAACGCGGCCGGCACACCCCGGCCGACCTGCGGGACCACCTCGCAGAAGTCCGTCGCCTGCTCCGCATCGCCCATCAGATCGACGCTGTCTAAAGGCGTCCGCCCGTCCGTAGAATAGGTTTTCGAACCTGTTCACCTCCCAAGTGTGATCCCGCGTTGCCGACAGCACGGCGTGGCCCAGCGTCATTGCGCACCGGCCCACGTACGCAACGGGAGATTGCCGGGAGATTTGGGGCACGTTCCGTTCGATCGTCCACGTCAACTCACGGACAGGTTGAAAACCGATCCTACGGACGGCCGTGGCGACGAACTTCCAGTTTGTCGAACCCCCGGGTGTCCCCCGAATCCGCCGACAGCACGACGCGGCCCAGCGTCTCACGCAACACCAGTCCTGCCCAACCACGTCCATTCACGGACAGGTTGAAAACCGATCCTACGGACGGCCGTGGCGACGATCTTCCCGTTTGTCGAATGCCTATCAGGCTGGAAACCGATTGTACGCCGGGCGGGTTTAGGTGATGGCCAACCTTCGGCCAATCCATTGGGCCGGGTACCGCAGCAACAAGACTCCCAGCGCCCACCAGGGGCCGGTGGTCGCCTGCAGCACCACCAATGCGTCCAGCAGGATCAGCGATGTCAGCATCGTCCGAATCGTCAACTGCACCGGTTGAGGCGCGGGATTCTGGATCGCCCCCCATGCCACCCGGTTGATCAATGCCACAATCCCCCCCCACAGCAGGCACGCGCCCCAGCGTCCCGCCACGGTGGCGACGCCCGGCTCGCGCGGCCAGAACCCATGGGTGACCCCCAACAGCAGCAACCCCAGATTCGCCACCACCAGCGCCCGTATCAGCTTCCCCCTCGGACTTTGCCCCGCTTCATTCCGCGAAAACAGTGTCACCCCCACGATATAGATTCCGTTCCCCGCCGCGACCAGCCACGGGAGCCACTCTCCTCCCCATCCGTGCCGTTCGGCATCCCAAACTGCCGTCCCCAGGGACAACCCGAGGCTGGCCCCCAAGATCAGGTTCAGAAAGCGGCAGAGCCCCATCACCCCGGGCCCCCATGCATGATTCTTGGCGCTCACGTCGTACCAGAGGATCGCCACCGTGAGAAGGACGGCCACCAGCACGGGCCCCCTCTGGCCCGTCTGCCATTCCGCTGCCGCCGCCCCCAGTCCCCCCAACAGCATCAGCCCCGTCGCGAAGCGCCGGGCCCCCGGCAGAGAGACCCGCCCCGAGGGAATGGGACGGCGCGGACGTTCGACCGCGTCAATCTCGCGGTCGAAATAGTCGTTCCAGGCCATCCCGGCCAGGTACAGCCCCACGGTGGCCAACAGCAGCCAGAGATTGCACCCCTGCCAGGGCTGCAATCGCCCCGTCAGTGCCAAACCGGCAGCGATGTCGGCGATGGCCGTGAAGACCGCCGCGAACCGGCACACCTGCAGGTACGGCACTACCTGTCGCTGGAACCATGCCATGCCAGACCTTTCCGCTTCCCCGAACCCTCCACGCCGGAACGTCCCGTCTCCCGGGACTCGGCCGTGAGCCGGTTATCCCTGTTGCCACACCTGCCGGACCCAGGCCGACAATGCCTCTTCCACCGCCGCCAGCCTGGTGTCGGCACCCTGACGCAGCGGGTCCAGCTTGGCCTCGGGGGCCACGGTCTGCCGGGCGAAGAAATAAAACTTGATCTTGGGCTCGGTTCCCGAAGGACGCACTGCGAAGCTGACTTCAAACTCGCCCGGTTCCGACTCGAAGAAGACCAGATCTCCCTGGGGACTGGGCAACTCGGCCGCCCAGGTGTTGTCGGGCAGCCGGCGAATCTCATGCCGCGAGTAATCGCGCACACGGGCCAGCTTCACCCCCGCGAGCTCGGTGGGGGGTGTCTCGGCGAAGGCCTTGAGCAATTGCTCGACGAGTGCCTTGCCGCGCGCCCCCTGGGCGGTCTCGGACCGCTGCGACTCGACATGGTAGCCGTACTGCGTCCACAGCTCTTCGAGCCTCTGCAGAAGGTCGCGCCCCTCACTCTTCAACTCGGCCGCGTACTCGCACAAATACAACGCGGCGATCGCGGCGTCTTTGTCGCGGGCGTAGCCGCCGGCCAGATAACCGAGCGACTCTTCGCACCCCAGCAGGAACCGCTCCGAGCCCTCTTTGTCGACCACCTGGGCGATGTATTTGAAACCAACCAACAGGTCCCGGTGGACCTTGACTTTATAACTCTCGGCCACAGCCGCGATGAGCGGAGTGGTGACCAGGGTCTCAACCACAAAACTCCCTTTGCCCAGCGAACCGTTGGCCTTGCGCTTGCGAAGCACATAGTCGGCCAGCAGCACACCGATCCGGTTGCCGGTGAGAGGAACGTACTCTCCCTTCTTGCCGCGGACAGCCACCCCGAGCCGATCGGCATCCGGATCGCTGGCGAGGACGAGGTCGGCCTTGCTCTCGCGGGCCGCCTCAATCAGGGGATCGAACACCGCGGTCCGCTCGGGATTGGGCAACTGCTGAGGAACATTCGGGAAGTTGCCATCGGCCGCCCGGTGGGGTTCGAAGATCGCAACCCCCTCGAACCCTGCCTCTTCCAAAACCCGGTAGACCGAGGTTTCCCCCACGCCATGCAGGGGAGAGTAAAGCGCCTTCAGCTTGCGGTGCGACGACAGGCTGAGACGGGCGACCGCACGGATGTAGGCGTCATCGATGTCTTCACCAATGAGGGTGATCTGTCCGGCCGTGATCGCCTCGTTCAAGTCGACCAGTGCAATCTCGTTCGACTGATAGACGCATTCGATAATCCCCTTGTCGTGCGGGGGGAGCACCTGGCCGCCGTTCGACCAGTAAGCCTTCACCCCGTTGTCGGACGGAGGATTGTGCGAAGCCGAGATCATGACCCCGACGTCGCACTTGAGATATCGGACGGCAAACGACAGCTCGGGGGTCGAGCGGTGGCTGTCAAACAGACTGACCTGCAACCCGGCCGCTGCGAACACCCGCGCGGTCAGCTCGGCGAATTCCCGGGAGCGGAGTCGGGTGTCGTGGGCGACGACGGCCCGTCCGCCCGGTCCGCCCTTGACGCGGGCCAGGTACGTGGCGATGCCGCTGGCCGACTCGGCTACAGTGCGGGCGTTGACCGTCGCGGATCCAATTTCGGCCATCAACCCTCGACGGCCCCCGGTTCCGAACGGAATGACCTCCCAGAACAAGGCCTCGAGTTCGTCGAATTTCTGCCCCTGCACCAGGGTCGCAATGGCCCCCACCGAGTCGCGGTAACCGGTTTCGGTCAACCAGCGCCGCAGATTGGTGACAGCGGCGGGGGTGAGTTTTCCGGCCGCTCCCGCCGCCTCAACCGCAGCGAGCGTTGCGACCGCCTGCGGCGAAGGGGAGGTGGGGGTCTCAGAGACGGGTGCGGCGGGATCGGTCGTCATACGGTGATGCTCAGAAGAAGGGAAACAGGGTCCAACACACCCCAAAAGTGCGGGCCGCCAAACGCAGAGTGCGGGGGCGGGGCGGCGGCGGGAAAGCGGGGCGGGGAACCGGAGAGACCTCACTTTATCAATCCGGCCACAGGGGTTCGAGTGCAGGTGGGTCCGGGGGGAGGAACCTGTGGACAGGGACACATCGGTCATCACAGTTTCGAAACCCGGGGATCGGATTCGCTTGACCGCCCCGAAAGGGACGTGTCCGCGAGGACTGCCAAACTCGACCAGCGATCAGACAGCCGGTGGTCTTAGCGAGACCTGGGAGTCCTGTGAGGGGGACTGTTCCCTTGGCGTCGCCAGGGCGCAGTCGTCCGGGATCGGGGCGGAATGTGGCGGCCATGTCCTATGCGTCGGTTGTAACGGCAAGAGTACGAGCACAGAGTCCCCCGGGCTGCAGTCCCCTGCCCCCCCCGGAACCTTTGCCACCGCCCCCCTGTCGGATTAGAATCGAAAGTCAGCGATGTGTGTTTAACCCGCATCCTCCCACCAGATTGAGACACTTCGCCCTTCCCCAGAGTCCTCCCGCGAGGCACTTTCGGAAGAGCCCGGCGAAGCCGATGGACCGAGTCCTGACTTTCCCACCTCATTCGACAACCCGACCCTGTCGGCCCTGGCAGCCCAGCCGTGGGCAACACGACTGAGCTTTCCCCCCCGCAACCTTGCAGGAAGGACGTGCCATGCAGTTCCCCGGTTCTCAGGACTTGGCCTTGGGCAGTGTTTCGCGACGGGGACGCCCGTGGGGGGTACCTCTGGCCACCCTCTCGCTGTTGGCCGCCGGGGCCGTGGCTCCCCACCTGAGCATGGCCCAACTGCCCCAGGCGCGGCTCGCTTCGCTGCATCCCGCCGGCGGGCAGGCCGGTCAGCCGGCGGAAGTGATCGTGGCGGGGACCGACCTCGATGAGGCGACGGGGCTGGTGTTCAACCACCCCGGAATCACCGCGGCCCCCAAGACCCAGATGATCGATGGGAAGCCCCAGCCGATTGCGAATGCGTTTGTGATCACCATTGCGGGGGACGTCCCTCCGGGGGTTTACGACCTGCGGGTGAAGGGGCTGTTTGGCCTGAGCAACCCGCGGACCTTCACGGTGGTCGACCGCAAGGCGGTGGCTGAGACAGAGCCGAACAACGCAGCCGACAAGGCGATGGTTGCCGAGCTGAACTCCGTGATTTTCGCCCGGTCGGACGCCGCCTCGGATGTGGACTGGTACAAGCTGACGCTCCCCGCCGGGAAACGGATCGTGGTGGAAGCGCGCGCGGGACGGGTCGACTCGCGGATGGAACCGGTGGTGGAGCTGTACAGCGGCAATCGGCGGCTGCTGCGGCGCGCTCAGGTGGGCCGGTCGGACCTGGTGGTGGATTTTACCGCTCCCGCTGCCGGCGATTATCTGTTGCGCGTGTACGACCGGGTCTTCGCGGGGAGTGCCGAGTATGGCTACCAGCTGAAGATTCACGACGGTCCCCGGGTGGAGTTTGTATTGCCTGCCTCGGGTGTGGCCGGGTCGACCGCGGAGTACACCGTGTACGGATCGAACTTGCCCGGCGGACAACCCGCCCCGCTGAAGGGGGCCGACGGCCGTCCGCTGGAGATGATCAAGGCGGGCATTGGCCTGCCGGGAGACCCCACACAGTTCAACCCGGCGGCCAGCGTGCGCCCCGAAGCGTCGGGGGTTGATGCGTTCAGCTACGTCTATCGCGGAGCCAACGGCTCGGCGACGCCGGTCGAGATCTTCTATTCCTCGGCCCCCACAACCCTGCTCGAGGTGGAACCGAATGACACGGTTGCCCAGGTGCAGAAGATTGCGGTTCCCGTGGAGGTCACCGGGCAGTTCCAGAACCGGCGCGATACGGACCTGTTCCAGTTTGAGGCCAAAGCGGGCGAGGTCTTTACGATTGAGCTGTTTGGTCAGCGGAATGGCAATCCTTCCGACCCCACGTTCGCCCTCGACTCGGTCAAGGTGGACGACAAGGGAATGGAGACCCTCACCCGCGTGACGGCGGGGGAAGACAACCCGTTGAACCTCGGGGGGGCCTTGTTCAACACCGCGACCGATGACCCGGTGTATCGCTTTGCCGTTCCCGCCGACGGAGCCTACCGTCTGACGGTGCGTGACCGGTACTTCGAGAACCGCGGCGATGCAGCGATGGTGTATCGGCTGGCCGTTCGCCGTGAGACCCCCGATTTCCGCCTCGTGGCGATGCCGGTCTTTCCGAATCCCGACCCCAACACACAACCCTCGACGTGGGAGGTTTCGCTGCGGAAGGGAGACTCGGCCCACCTGATGGTGATGGCTCACCGCCGGGATGGTTTCGCGGGAGACATTGTGGTCACCGCCGAGGGCTTGCCGGCGGGAGTGACCACCACCGGGGCCATCCTGGGCCCGGGGGTCAACTCGGCAATGCTGGTGCTGAAATCGGCTGAGAATGCGGCTGATTTCGCCGGTCCGATCAAGATTGTCGGCCGGGCGCGGGTGGCGAGCGCCGCCCAGTTGAAGGCGCTCGCCGATGCCGAAGCGGCCCGCCTCGCGGCCGTGCAGGCTCTGCCCGCCCTGGCAAAAGCTGTCACCGACGCCGAAGCGGCGCTGAAACCCCTGACCGAAGCGGCCGCCAAGGCCAAGGAAGCGCTCGACAAAGACGCCAACAACGAGGGCTTGAAGAAGGCCAAGGCCGATGCCGACGCGGCGGTGGCCAAAGCGACCGAGGCTCTCAAGACGGCCACCGACAACCGGACTGCCGGTGAGAAGAAGATTGTCGATTCGAATGCCGCGGTGCAGACGGCCCGACAACAGCGGGACCAGGCTCCGGAAGTGGCTCGGGAAGCCCGCGGCGGCACGATTGTCTGGAACGGCAACCCCGGTGCGCAGCAGGCCGCCGAGTCGCGAGTGGCTCATCAGGTGGCCCTCGCGGTGCTGAAGGAAGTTGCTCCGTTCCAGATCAACACTGACGCCGTCAAGTTCAGCGTGAACGCCGGCAGTCAGATTCTGATTCCCATCTCGGTGGTCAAGCGGGCCGGGTTCGACAACCCGGTGACCCTCAACTTCGTCGCCCCTCTGGCGAACGCCCAGGTCGAGAACAAGCCGATTCCCAAGGGGGAGGCGGCTGGAGTCTACCGCATCTATCTTCCCAACAATGTGGCGGTCGGCAGTACGACCTTCTTCCTGCAGGGAACGGCCCAGGTGAGCTACAGCCGCAATCCTGAGGCGGCCGCCGCGGCGGCCAAGGAAAAAGAAGCGGCGGACAAGACCGCCGTTGAAAAGGCCGAACTCGCCAAGAAGGCGGCGGATGGCAAGGTGGCGGCCGACAAGAAGGCGACCGACACCACGGCCGAAGCCAAGAAGGCGGCCGATGCGAAAGTGGCCGCCGACAAACTGGCGGTCGACACCGCCGCGGCGGCCAAGACTGCGGCGGACGAAAAGGTGGTGACCGACAAAGCGGTGGTCGACGCCGACGCGGCTCACAAAGCGGCTCTCGACGTTCAGGCGAAGGCGGTCGAGGCATTGAACAAAGACGCCAACAACGACGGCTTGAAGAAGGCCAAGGCGGATGCCGACGCCAATGTCGCCAAGGCGGCCGAGGCGCTGAAGAAAGCCCAGGATGCCAAGGTGGCGGCTGACAAGAAGGCGGCCGATACCGCCGAGGCGGCGAAGAAGGCGGCCGACGCCAAAGTGGTCGCCGACAAGGCGGCGGTCGACACCGATGCCGCCGCCAAGAAAGCCGCTGAAGAGAAAGTTGCGGCCGACAAACTGGCTGCTGAGACCGACGCGGCTTCGAAGGCCGCCGCCGCCGCCAAAGCCGCGGCTGACAAGAAGGCAACCGACACGGCCAATGCCGCCAAGCCCACGACGCCCAACGTCTTCCCCCCCGCGGCGGGTATTCAGGTCACGGTTCGTCCAGCGCCGGGAACCCTGGCCGTTGCGGTCGCCAATGGCGGTGCCCTCAAGCGGGGTGCCACGGTCGAGGCGAAGGTCACCCTCACGCGGGCGAATGGCTTCTCGGGTCCGGTGACGCTTTCGCTCCCCCTTCCCCCGAACGTCGCGGGGCTCTCGGCCGCTCCCGTGGTGATTCCCGCCGACAAGACGGAGGGAACCCTCGTCATCCAGGCCGCCGGTGACGCCACGATGGGCCAACTGCCCAATCTGGTGGTCCGGGCATCGATGGAGTTCGACGGCCAGAGCGCCATCGATCAGCCCATCGCTCTCAATGTGCAGCAGTAACCACGCGGGTTTTTCCCCCCACCCCGAATTCTCTCTTCCCTGATCACGGAGTCTCCCTTCATGCGTCGCCAGACTTGGATCGGTGCCTTCCTGCTGGGACTTGCCAGCATCTCGCCCGGCCTGTGCCCGGCCCAGGAAACCACCGAGTTGAAGGCCATTCAGCCGGTGGAACCGAAGCTGAACCGACCGATCGACTTCGAAAAGGACATTTACCCCATCCTCGACGCCAAGTGCCTCGCCTGCCACAACGTGGCAATCAACGAAAATGGGCTGGTGCTGGAGGATGTGAAGGCCATTCTGAAGGGGGGCAAACGTGGTCCCTCGGTGGTGGCCAAGGATCCTGCGAAGAGCCTGCTGTACACCATGTCGTCCCGCGGTACCGGGCCGGCCATGCCCCCCCTTCCCAACAAGGTGGAGGCGGCAGCCGTCACTCCCGAAGAACTGGGGCTGCTCAGGCAGTGGATTCTGGAAGGGGCCAACGCCGGAGCGGGAACCGGAGGCAGCGCCATCAACTGGCAGCCCCTTCCCAAGGGAGTTCACCCGATCTACTCGGTGGCCCTCAGCCATGACGGGCAATACGCCGTCGCCGGACGGGGGAACAAAGTGGTGCTCTATCACGTGCCCACCGGGGAGACTCTGTCGGAACTGGGCGATCCCGCACTGGCCGCAATTCAGTACAACGGCAAGCCGATGTACGAGCCCGGAGCCTCGCACCGCGACTACGTCCACTCCCTGGCGATCAGCCCGACGGGAAACATGATTGCCTCGGGCAGCTTCCGAGAGGTGAAACTCTGGGCCCGTCCCGACAACTGGCAACGGGTGGCTCTGCCCGCCAGCGGGGGTGTGGTCCCCTCGGTCGCCATCAGCGCCGATGGACAATGGATCGCCGCCGCGGCCGCCGATTTCTCGATCAAGATCTTCAAGGCAGGGGACGCCAACCCGGTCAAGACTCTGGCGGGGCATACCGCCACGGTGTCGAGCCTCGCGTTCTCGCCAGACGGAACCAAGCTGTACTCGGCCTCGCATGACAAGTCGATTCGGGGCTGGAACCTCGCCGACGGCACCCCCGCCGGCCGTCTCGAAACACCGGCAGCCGTCCATGCCATCGCCTTGACGATTGATGGCACCAAGGTCATTGCCGGATGTGCCGACAACCTGCTGCGGGTCTTCACCTCCCCCAGCGCAGCTGCTTCCCTGTCAACCGCCGCGGCCCCAGTGCCGTTCGTGCGGGTCAGCCCCGACCGCAAGACGCTCGCCCTCGCCGAAGCGGACGGCAAGATCACCCTGATTGATCTCGCCACCGGCAAGGTTGCCAAGCAACTGGCCGGTCACACGGGAGCAGTGAATGCGGTCGCGTTTCACGCCAACTCGGCGAAGATTGCCTCCGCCGGAGCCGACAAGTCGGTCCGGCTGTGGGACATCGCCAGCGGCCAGGCGGTCGTGATTACCAAGGACATTCCGAACCCCGTCACCGCAGTGGCCTGGAATGCCGCGGGGACCCAGGTCGCCGCTGGCTTCAGCGATGGGGGCATTGCCCTGTTCAAAGCCGACGTTGCCGAACCTCCCCTCGAGAGGGCTCTCGCCGGGAACACCCAGGCGATTACCGGCCTGGCATACGCCCCCGGAGGCGAAGCGGTCTACAGCTCCGCCGCAGATGGCAATGTGCGTCGCTACCAGGTCTCGGATGGCGCCCAGCAGTGGGCCCAGGCGCACGGGGCGGCCATTCATGACCTTGCCTTGAGTGCCGATGGCCAGTTCCTGGCGACGGCCGGCGAGAACAACCAGGTCAAGATCTGGCAGGCGGCCAATGGCGCGGGGGGCCCCAAGCCGGTGCTGGAGGGCTTCACCGCCCCGGTCCGCAGCGTGACCTTCACTCTCGACAACGCCAAGGTGGTGTCGGGAACGGCCAACAATCAGGTGGTGGTCCACGACGCCAAGACGGGACTGCTCGAAGAGATTGGCGTTCGTCATGGCGGTGCGGTTGAGGCGGTTGCCTCGGCGGGAGAAACCGGGCGGCAGATCATCTCCAGCTCGGCCGACAAGACGGTGGTGTCGCAGAACCTCGCGTTCGAACGGCAGATGGCCGGTCATAGTGGCCCGGTGAACGCCGTGGCGATTGTCCCTCCGCAGGGAGCGCGGGTCGCCTCGGGCAGCGAGGATGGCACGGTGCGGCTGTGGGATCTGGCGAATGGCAACCAGGCGGCCTCGCTGGCCCAGGGTGCCGCAGTCACCTCGCTGGCCGTCTCCTCGACGGGAACCCGGATTCTCTCGGGGGGGGTGAACAACATGGCCATCCTCTGGAATGCCGCCAACAACCAACAGGTCGTTCAGCTGAAGGGAGACAAGCGGCTGGCCCGGCGGGTCTATCACCTCGAAGCCGACGAGGCTGAGTCGAAAGCTGCCCTGAATGCGGCCACGGCTGCGGTGCCCGCGGCGGAAAAGGCGTTGGGGGAGCGGACCGAAGCGCAGAAAAAGGCAACGGAAGCCAAAGCGGCCGCCGAGAAAAAGGCGACCGAAATGGCGGCTGATGCCAAAGCCAAGGCCGATGCCAAAGTGGTGACCGACAAGGCCTTCGCCGACGCCGACGCTGCGGCCAAGGCGGCGGTCGAAGAAAAGACCAAGGCTGACAAGGCGCTGACCGATGCCGACGCCGCCCAGAAGGCGGCCGTGCAGGCCCAGGCCCAAGCCCAGGAAGCGTTGAACAAAGACGCCAACAACGAGGGGTTGAAGAAGGCCAAGGCGGATGCCGATACGGCATTGGCCAAGGCGAACGAAGAGCTGAAGAAGGCCCAGGACGCGAAGGCGGCCGCCGAGAAGAAGATGGCCGACACCGCTGCCGCACTGAAGACCGCCCAGGACGCCAAGACGGCGGCCGACAAGGCGGCGACCGACGCCCAGGCCAACGCCAAGAAGGCCGACGACGAAAAGAACGCCGCGGTCAAGTCGCTGGAGCAGGCCGACAAGGGGGTCAAGGAAGCGACCGACGGACTGGCCAAGTCGAAGGTCGATCTGGAACAGCGCACCGCCCAGCAGAAGACGGCGGAAGCGGTCCTGAACGACGGCAAGGCCAAGAACACCGAGAAAGAAAAGCCGGTCCGCAGCGTCGCCTTCTCGCGCGATGGCAAAGTTGCCGCGATCGGGACCGAGGCGGGTCAAATCGCCACGTTCGATGCCGAGACCGGAGCCGCGCTGGAAGTGCTCGATGCCCATGGCTCACCCGTGCGGGCCCTGGCCTTCGGCGACATCCACACGCTGGTAAGCGGCGGTGATGATCAGGCGGCGAAGGTCTGGGATCTGAACCCCGCCTGGAAACTGGCCGGAGTGTTGGGGCCCAAGAAAGAGACCCCCGACGATCTGGCCAACTCGACCCTGGTTCACCGCATCACCAGCCTCGCCTTCAGCAATGATGGCAAGCTGCTGGCCACCGGTGGGGGCGATCCCTCCCGCTCGGGCGAGTTGATCCTGTGGGACGTCGCCTCTCAGGCTGCGGTCAAAAACCTCGAAACCGCCCATAGCGACACGGTCTTCGCCCTGCAGTTCTCGCGTGACGACAAGCAGATTCTCTCGGGAGCGGCCGACAAGTTCGTGAAGATCCACGACGTCGCCACCGGGAAACTGGTGAAGTCGTTCGAAGGGCACACCAACCACGTGCTGGGTGTGTCCTGGCGGGGCGACATGAAGCAGGTCGCCAGTGCCGGGGCCGACAATGCCATCAAGGTCTGGAGCGTCGAGACCGGGGAGCAGCAGCGGACCATCGCGGGCTACGCCAAGCAGGTCACCGCCATCCAATACATGGGTCGCGGCGGCAACTTCGTGAGCTGCGGCGGCGACAAGACCGTGCGATTCCACACCGCCGACAACGGCAGCAATGTGCGGAACTTTCCAGGCTCGGCCGACTACATGTACGCGGCCGCTGCCTCGGAACGGGAAACGATTGTGATCGCCGCCGGTCAGGATGGCGTGCTGCGGGTCTGGAACGGAGCCAACGGCCAGGCGCTGCGGACGTTCGATCCTCCCAAGCCCCCGCAGGAGCAGGCGACCGCCAAGTGATGTGGGGCCCATGAGGGTGTTGGGGGGCCCTGTGAGGGGCTCCCGGTCACTCAAGCCACCCCGTCGGAACTCCGGCCCCAGGCAACCTCTGTTGCCTGGGGCCGTTTCTTTTGCCCCCTGCCGGATCAACCCAGAGTAGAACACCAGCGTTCGAGTGCTTCCCACTGACACCGCGGAAAAATCCCGCTCGAAGCGATCGTGGCCCGTGCTGGCCATTGGCACCGCAAGCCGTCGGTCGGCGGCCATGTCTCCCCTCGGACTGCGAACCCGCCAAGTCGACCACTCCTGCACAGCGTCGGTTGGTCACCCCTTCACTGGCGAGCGATCGCCGTGTGGCACTGCACCCGAAAGCCTCTCAGCCGCAACGGGGCTGTTGGAGTCGATCGCCTCAATCCGTTTTCGCCGACAAACGATTCGCCGGAGTGATGGACGGAGGAAAATTGCCAACCAAGGTCACGGCCCCAGTGCCCAGGCAGTCTGGCTCACACAGTCTGGCTCACACAATCGGGACCGAATGGGAGGACTCATGGTCCAGAGTGACCACAGGCAGATTTGTCGGAGGCGACACGAGCGGAGGGCCTGCCGTCCTTCTCCCCCAGCGCAACAGGAACGCAACGGAACCGACGGAGATCGACTCCCCACCCGACGTCGGCCCATGGGCTGGGGGAAATCAGTACTCCAGTCGTCTGACGGTGCCGACTTACCCCAGGCCCAGCCTCATTCCTTCACCAGCCGGTAGTGGACCGACGGGGGAACACGCAGCTTGGCGATGGTGGCTTCCTGTTCCTCGACGAGGGGATCGAACATCGGGATTTCACGGGCATTGTTCCCCTGCTCGTGCTTGCGGAAGCCGAAGAGATAGGTCTCGTTCTGCGGCCGCCAGCGGTGGAAATAGAGCTGGTTCTTGTCGACGATCGCCTTGCGCAACGACTCGAATTGCGCCGCTTCGACCGATTGGGTCACAGCAACTCCCGTCCGCCACTTCTCCGCCGGAGCAACAGCCCAGGTGGTTCCATCGGCCACCAGCTTCCAGGAACCAGCAGGCAGCCCGTCCACCTGCAGATGGAACCCGGACTCTCCCTCGGGACCAGGGATGGGCAGCCGGTCGAGCCTCAGGTCGAACTCGACTCCTCCGGCAGCGACAGACCGTGGGTTTTCGATCCGCAGAGCGGTTTGCCGCACGACCTTGCCAGAGGCGGCCAGTTCGGCTGTGGCACGAGGCGTTTTCCAGCCGAGGCGTTCCTGGAACACCTGGGCCAGCTTCATGTAACCGCGGGCCCGCAGGTGCAGACCGTTGTCGGTGAGGGACTGCCCGGGCTGGACCATGCTGGTGCCGATCACCCCATCGAACAGATCGACAAAAGGGAGTTTGCGCCGGGTCGCCACCTGCTGGATCAGACGGGTGTAACGCTCGAGGTCGCGGTTGTGTTGGACTGGGTCGGGGAGCGGTTTCGGCAGGTATTCATGCCGCAGCGGCGAGACGAGGACAAGTTCAGCCTTGGTCACCAGCAGGTCGTCGATCAGACGCTGCAGCCCCGCTTCGAACCGGGGTAAACCCGCCTCCCCGTCGAACGAAGAGGCCGAACCGTAGCAAATGAAAATGACGGTCGGCCGGCATTCCTGCACGTGTGCCTTGAGCTGCTGGTAGCCATCTTCGACGGTTCCAAACCCGGCCCGGGCATCGCCGCCGGGAGTGTCAGCACTCCAGCCGAGGTTCCGGAAGGTGATGTGTCGATCGGGAGATCGGGCCGTCAGTATCGCCTCCCAGACATCGTCGCGGGAAGCCCGTTCGATGAGGGTGTCTCCCAGAAACACCACCCGGTCGCCATCGAGCAGCTGCAGCGGGCCCTCGGGACGCGGCTTGCGGACGAATTCCTGCCGGACGGCCCCGTGCTCGACCACCTTGAGCTGACCCCAGGGGGCGATCCCCAGGGCCCCCAGTTCGGCCGCGTGAGCCCAGGAGGTGTCATCGAAACCGGGTTCACGCCAGCCAGGAGTCTCGTTGAGGCTGGTCCGCCATGCCTTGCCCGAATTGACCTCGTGGGTCTGGCCTGCAGCGTCACGGTAGGTCAGACGAACCACCAAACCGGCGGGGCCTGGTTCGCCGTTACCGGTGAGGACGGCGAGGGAATTGCGGCCTTTGCGGATCAGTGGGGTGATGTCGTAGGCATCGAGCTGCTGCCAATCGACACCTGCCCCGGCCTTCTCGTTGTTGACAAACAAGGCATAAACGTTGTCGCAGGCAATCTCGATGCGGGCGGACTCTACCTCGGGAGCGTCGAACGTGAGTCGGAAGTAGGCCCGGCCACGGGCCGCGTTGGTGGCGGCCGCCGGATCGTTCCAGATCCAGCGGGGAGGCTCGGCCAAGGCCGGCAGGGGTCCTCCGAGTGCCGAAAGAGAGAGGGCCAAACCGAACCACAGGGGAAGTTTTGGAAAAGTCGCCTGGCGGACAGAGGACATGTCGGAGGAGGTGTCCCAGGGGGGTTGGCAAACGGATGAAACGGACAAGACCAGCGAGTTCGTTATACCTTGGTGCATTTTCCGGAAAAAGGAAGGGCGGGCGGTGATCCAGATTCGAAGAACATGCGTTGAGGACACTGGGGACAGATGCGAGTCCCACTCAATGCCATTTGTCCACCTCTCCTTTGTCCCGAGTGTCTTGGGACCAACGGAGAGTGGTTCTGGTGATTCCTGTGGGGATTGCCGGTCATGACTGCCGCGGGATCTAGGCTGCAACATCACTGCGACTGGGGGCTTTCCCGACACAAGTGCATGTTTTTTGCCTCAGTTTTTTGCCTCAGTTGAGGAACCTTCTGCAGTTGAGAGTTGTCTTCAAGAGCGGGTGAACGGTGGGAATCGCGGAATTCTCCCGTGGAACCGATTGTCGACGCGTAGAATGAGTCGGGGACTGATGTCGTTTCGGTGTGAACGTCATCGAGAAGGAGAATAGAGAATGGCTCGCAAAGACGCTTTGTTGCGGTTGCACACAAGCTTGGTGGCGAAGCGGGATGCTTTGCGCAAGCAATTGTTGATGGAGCTGGAGGATTCGACCTCTTCGGACCATTTGGGAGGCGATCTGGCCGACGCGGCGCTTGACGACAGCCAAAATGAGATGCACTCTCAATTGGCGGCCTTCGAGAGCCGCGAACTGGAACAGATCGAGCGTGCGCTGCAGTTGTTGAAGGCGGGGAAGTACGGACAGTGCGAGGTGTGTGGGGAACAGATTCCCATCGCCCGCCTGAAGGCACTCCCTTATGCGACTGTCTGCATCGACTGTCGGCAGCGTCAGGAACGCCGGACCGATCGGGGGGAGGGGTTCAGCGAGAACTGGGAGTCGCTCTACGAATATGAAGGGCGTCTGTCGGATCGCGACCTGACCTTCCGGGATCTCGACGTGCCAGTCGATTAACCCTGTCGGTTCCCACCCCTGTCGGTTTTTGAGCCGTGGGGGGTTGCCGGGCCGGCATCCTCAACCTGAACCCCCGTCGCAGTTCGTCTTTGGCGAATTGCGACCGGGTGTGGGAACTCATGTCGCAATCAACCCGGCTGTTGCTGTGGGCCAATTTGGGCCTGATGTCTCTGATTCTGGGGCGTGAATTGTGGCCGGCCTTTCGCGCCCCCCCGGTCGAAGCTCAGGATCTTTCCGGCGGCAATCGAAACGATGGGTCTCGTCGAGAACTCGCTGACCCCGCCTCACCGCTGCTCCGCTCAAGCGAGTTGCTGGCAAAAATCATCCGTACGATGGGGCCCAGCCTCGTTCATATCGAAACCGAGAGGAAGACACTGCGCGGTCGCCGGGCCGACGAAACCGGTTCCGGGGTCATTATCTCCGCCAAGACCGGCCAGTTCGTTGTCGTGACGAACAGCCACGTTGTGAATGGCAGTGACGTCGCAGACATTGCGGTGCATCTGCACGACAAGCGGGTTTTGCACCCCGTTGCCAAGTTCGAAGATCGACCGACCGATCTCGCCGTTCTCATCCTCGCGGAGCGTGATCTGTCGGCTGCCCGCCTGGGTGACAGCGAAAAACTCGAAATTGGACATCTCGTGCTGGCGATGGGGAGTCCCTTCGGGCTCAGTCAATCGACGACTCTGGGCATCATCAGTGCCAAGGGACGACGGGCCCTGCGGATTTCGGAAACAACCGACATTCTGAATCAGGACTTCCTGCAGACCGATGCCGCGATCAATCCGGGGAACAGTGGCGGCCCCTTGATCGACATGTATGGCTCCGTGGTCGGAATCAACTCGGCCATCGCCTCGAACAGTGGGGGGAATGAGGGGATTGGATTCAGCATCCCCAGCTCTCTGGTCCGGACAGTGGTCGAGCAACTGCTGACGACGGGACGCGTGGTGCGGGCCTACCTCGGGGTTTCGCTCGATCCCGACTTCAACGTCAATGCGGCGGCGGCCCTCAAGCTCGACCGGGTGCGCGGGGCCCGTGTGCTGCGAGTCAATCCCGAAACCCCTGCCGATCGTGCCCAGATGCGGGTCGACGATGTCGTGTTAACCTACGACGGCACCGAAGTGCAGGACGAGAACCACCTGATCAACATGGTCAGCCTGACTCCGGTCGGACGTCGTGTCCGCATGGTGGTGTTCCGCGAAGGCAAATACGTCAATCTCGACATCACCCTCACCGATCGCGAAAACCTCGACAAGGCTGAGTCGGAACGCCGGCGGTAACGTTTTCCCTCGGCGGGTGACATCCGACGGGTTCTCCGGTGGTTGAGCCATTTCGTGGGCAACCTTGGAGAGCCCTCGGAATCTGCCTCAGTCAACCGGCGTTCCCGAGTCCCCTCCCCTCTCCCCCTGCGGAGGAGCCAGCGGGCCGTCCCTGGCGAACCCGATGCGCAGCCGCGGGTTGGTCCCGCCCACAGCCAGTGTCGAGTCCCTCGGGGCAGGGTCTGGCAGACAGTCCCTGACGACTCCTGCATCTCCCCCGGCAAGGTCACCTGCGACCACTGAATCTGGCCGTCACCGCTTGAACGGGACCCGGCAATCTTGGATCATGCGGTCTGAACCCGTCTTGTCTCCCCCAGCCGCGCTCGGCCGAGCGCCGCGAGGACACTTTGTCGCCGATCCAGACCTCGATTTCCGACGTTTTCAGCCAGCTTTACGCGAAGAACAGCATGGCCTTCATGCCGTTCATCACGGCGGGGGATCCCGACCTCGACTTCACCCGCGACCTGATTCTGGAATTGGCCCGGCAACAGGTGGATCTGATCGAAGTCGGTTTTCCGTACAGCGATCCGATCGCCGACGGACCGGTCATCCAGGCCTCGTACACCCGGGCCCTGTCGAAAAAGCTGCATGTCGACCAGATTCTGCAAACCCTGGCGACAATCCCCTGGAAACAGGGCGAACACCGTCCGCCTCTGGTGGGGATGGTTTCGTACGCCATTGTGTTCCGGATGGGAACCGCCGAGTTCTGCCGGCGTGCGAAGCAGTCGGGTCTGGCAGGACTGATCGTTCCCGATCTCCCCGCCGATGAAGCAGAGGAAACCACAAAAATCGCCCAGGGGGCGGGCCTCGATCTGATTCAGCTGATCGCTCCAACCACCACCCCTGCCCGGACAGAGCGCATCCTGTCGTCGGCCACCGGGTTTCTGTACTGCATTTCGGTTGCGGGGACCACGGGAGTGCGCACCACCCTCCCCGAGCAACTCTCGACACAGCTCCGTTGGCTGAAGTCGCAGACCAAGCTCCCCCTGGCGGTGGGTTTTGGCATCAGCCGGCCCGAGCAGGTGGCCG
>Ga0315899_10003188_pt1 | contig 17878 bp, 17 predicted proteins | sample LakEriMetagenome_2_FD_203518 | JGI IMG/M metagenome (GOLD analysis project Ga0315899, IMG submission 203518) | Freshwater fungal communities from buoy surface, Lake Erie, Ohio, United States - Buoy 4 MA112 | ecosystem: Environmental > Aquatic > Freshwater > Lake | place: USA: Lake Erie, Ohio... | reverse complement strand
CCGATGTGCCCGAGGCTCGGCAACTTGGTGCCCGGTCCGATGGAACCGGCGACGTAGCGCGAGCGCCCGTCCGACTCGTAGTCGTTGGCCGTCTCGCGAGCCAGCCGAGCGGCGGCGACGTTCAGTTCGTATGCCTGCTCGGGGATGTTGTACTCGGTGAGCACGGTGGAGAAGCTTCCGAAGCTGGCCGTTTCGAGCGCATCGACTCCGACGTCGAGAAAAGCCGAGTGCATCTGCCGGATGACGTCCGGTCTGGTGAGGCAGAGCATCTCGTTGCAGCCCTCGAGCGAGGCGCCACCGAAGTCGTCTGGGCCGAGATCGAGTCCTTGCACGAACGTGCCGAAGGCGCCGTCGAACACGATGACGCGTTCGTTGACCGCTTCGAGATAGGGCTGTCGGGACATCGATGAAACGCTACCCCTGTGTGGCACGCGACCGAAGGTTCATCGGGTTTTCGCGCACGGAAATCGCGCCTGACATCTCGTCATCGGTCACACCCTTGTAGCGTCGTCCTCGTGTCCAAGGTGCGTGTGTATACCCGTGAAGGTGATGACGGCACCACCGGTCTCTTCTACGGGGGACGAGTCCCCAAGGACAGTCAGCTCCCGCGGGCCTACGGAACCGTCGACGAGGCCCAGGCCGTCATCGGCATGGCTCGCGCCGAGTCCGGTTCCGGTTCGGAGTTGGAGGGTCTTCTCATCCCGATCATGCGCGACCTGTGGGTGTTGATGGCCGAGTTGGCCACCTTGCCGGAGAATCGTTCGAAGCTCGACCCCGGTGTCACGTGTGTGGAGTCCGGAATGGTCGATCGACTCGAGAAGATGATCGACGAACTCGACACCCGGTTCGATCGCCCCACCGAGTTCGTCGTTCCCGGCGGGAACAAGGTGTCGGGGTGGCTCGACATCGCGCGAACCGTCGTGCGTCGTGCGGAGCGTCACGCGTTGATGGCCGCACCGCCCCCGTCGCAGGTGGTTCCGTACCTCAACCGTCTCTCCGATCTGTTGTGGACGATGGCGCGTTGGCAAGAGGGTGAATCCCTCCCGGTTCGACGCGTCGTCTGACCCGGATCGCGTCGACGTTCGTTGCCGTTCGCTGCGGGCGGTCCACGGACCGGGCGTAAACTTCGCTCCATGGCCAACAACGTCACCGTCGAATCCGTCCGATCCATTCCCAAGAGCGCCGAGGTCGTCGGCGTTCCGGTGGGCACCACGGGGGCCGTTCCCCGTCAGCTCGGTTTGTCGCGCGCGGCTCTGACGACGCACGGCTTCGATGGCAAGGTGGGCCAAACATTGGTCGTTCCGTCGACGTCGGGTCCGACCGTGATCGCGGTGGGTGTCGGCGACCCGCGAAAGGCGACGGTGGCGACGGTTCGTCGTTCGGCGGCGGCGCTCGCGCGCGCGGCCTCGCGTCGTGCGTCGGTGGCCACCTCCCTCGTCGACGCGGTCTCGCTCGACGCCCGGTCCGCGGCGCAAGCCGTGGTGGAAGGCTTCACGCTGGCGTCGTACCGGTTCACCGATCTCAAGTCGGGTGTCGAGAATCCGGCCGTCACCCTCTCCGTCGTGGCCACCGGTTCCCGGGCCAAGGGATGCGATTCCGGAGTCGATCGTGGCCGCGTGACGGCCGCGGCGGCATGGACCGCGCGTGATCTGGCCAACACGCCCCCGGCGTATCTCACGGCACGCATGCTCGCCGATCGGGCGGTGGCCATGGCCAAGGAATCCGGTCTCGAAGTCGAGGTGTTCGACAACGACAAGTTGGCCGTCATGGGATGCGGCGGATTGCTGGGAGTCAACCGCGGATCCACCGAGCCGGCGCGCATGGTGAAGCTCACCTATTCGCCCACCGGTGCGTCGGGTCACCTCGTCATGGTGGGCAAGGGCATCACCTACGACTCGGGCGGAATCAGTCTGAAGCCGAGCGACGCCAGCCACGCCAACATGAAGATGGACATGTCGGGTGCCGCCGCCGTGTTGTCGGCCATGAGCGCGTTGAAGGCTCTGCGTTGTCGCACCAAGGTCACCGGCTACCTGATGTGCACCGACAACCGTCCGTCGGGAAGCGCAGTGGCCATGGGCGACGTACTCACGTTCCGTAACGGTAAGACCGCCGAGATTCACAACACCGACGCCGAGGGTCGCTTGGTGTTGGCCGACGGGTTGTCGCTCGGTGTCGAGGACAAGCCCGACGCCATGGTCGACATCGCGACGCTCACGGGAGCCTGCATGGCCGCGCTGGGTACCAAGATCGCCGGTGTGCTCGGAACCAACGACGCGTTCATCGATCAGGTGAAGAACTCGGCGAGTCGGGCCGACGAGCCGGTGTGGCAGTTGCCGCTCGAGCGCGACTATCGCCGTCTGCTGGATTCCAACGTGGCCGACATGCGCAACATCGGTGGCCCGTACGCCGGCGCCATCACCGCGGCACTGTTCCTGTCGGAGTTCACCGCGGATGTGCCGTGGGCGCACCTCGACATCGCGGGTCCGATGAGCATGGATGGCGACGACGGCTGGCTCAGTCGCGGAGCCACGGGCTTCGGCACGCGACTGTTGATCGACCTGGCGTTGAACTTCAGCAAGCCGAAGCGCTGACCGTCACCGACCGTTCGTCGGGTTCGAGGTCGAGTGCGATGGCGAGCGCCGTCGTGTTGTCGGCGTCGCTCCACAGTGCGTGAGCTCGTTGCAGGTGCTCGGGTAGTCGGGCCAAGTGGCGTACGCTCAACGGAGGAACCACGGTCCGCACGGCCACGGCCGCATCGACGTGACGAACCATCCCGAACATCACGAGGCGTTGCAGGGCGCGACCGAACGCGTTCGCGCGATTCGAGTCCCAACCGAGTCCCAGAGCCGCCGCCAGGGCCGGCAGGTCCGTGCAATGCCCCTCGGGGTGTGCCACCACGGTGACGGCCAGTCGCCGCAACAACCAGGTGGCGGTGGGCCCGAGGATGCCGAGCCAGAACAGTTCGACGTAGTCGCCGAGCGCGTCGTGACCGAGACGTTCGATCAACGGATCGCGCCACGGGACGACGACGAGTCGATCGCCGGGCGGCATGGTGGATGGATGCGTGGGTGGACGTGTGGTCATGTTGCCTCCGAGGAATCGAGGCGAGGGTGAGCGCGGGTGGCGAGGCACTGGCGATCGGTGGGAGACTGGTCGCGTGTCGAACCATCCCATCGCCACCTCCGTGAACGAGCCGTTGTTCGATGAAATCGTGGGTTGGGTCGCCGAGGCCGAGCGGATCACCGTGCTCACCGGCGCGGGTATCTCGACCGGTTCCGGTGTTCCGGACTTCCGGGGGCCGAACGGATTGTGGACGTTGAACCCCGGGGCCGAACGGGCATCGCACGTTCGCTACTACTTGGAGGACGAGGAGGCTCGTCGCGCGGGTTGGCGCGCCGCTCTCGACCGTCGCATGGGAAAGATCACGCCCAACGTCGGTCACCTGGCGCTGGTGGAACTCGAGCGTCGCGGCAAGCTGCTCGGACTGGCGACGCAGAACGTCGATGGCTTGCACATCGCAGCCGGCAATTCGCCGGAGTTGGTGCACGAACTCCACGGAACGTGGCGGTTCTCGCGCTGTTTCGGTTGTGGTGATCGGCGACCGGTGGAAGAGACGGTGGAGCGCGTGGCCGCTGGCGACGATGATCCGCGCTGTCTGTCGTGTGGGGGAGTGATGAAGCGCGACGTGGTTTTGTTCGGCGAGGCACTCGACGAGGACGTCATCGGGGCCGCCATGGTCGCGTCGGAGGCCTGCGATCTCTTCTTGGCCATCGGTACGTCGTTGGGTGTGACCCCCGCGGCCAACACCATCGCCCGTGCCCGCGCGGCCGGGGCCCGCACCGTGATCATCAACGGCCAGCCCACCGAACGGGACCAGTACGCCAGCGCCAGTCTTCGTGGTGACATCAGCGAGTTGCTTCCCGAACTGGTCTTTCGCGCCACCTGAGTCGCCCCGTCACTTCGCCCGGCCCCGCCGATCACTGGGGGTGGGTGAATTCCCGACCAAACCGGTAGGCTTTCTGTATGGCGACGTTTCGAGACCTTCTAGCCGCGGCCAAGTCCGAGATCACCGAGATCGACACCGCGGCCGCCCAGACGCTCATCGATGCCGGCAACGTCACGGTGCTCGACGTGCGCGAGCCCGACGAACATGCCGAGGGTGCCCTCGTGGGCGCGTTGCACATTCCGCGCGGTCATCTCGAGGCACAGATCGAGGGCCGCATCCTCGACAAGGACTCCACGGTCATCGTGTATTGCGCCGGTGGAGTACGCAGCGCGTTCGCCGCCAAGACCTTGGGTGAACTGGGTTACGGCAAGGTGTTGTCGATGGCCGGTGGTTACGGCAAGTGGAAGGACGAGGGTCGACTGTGGAAGGCGCCCGCATCGCTCACCGCCGAGCAGACCAATCGCTACAAGCGCCATCTGCTGTTGCCCGAGGTTGGCGTCGAGGGCCAGGCCAGGTTGTTGGACAGCAAGGTGCTGTTGCTCGGTGCGGGCGGACTCGGTTCGCCGGCGGCGTTGTATCTGGCGGCGGCGGGCGTTGGCACGTTGGGCATCGTGGACATGGACGAAGTGGACGCCAGCAACCTGCAGCGTCAGATCCTGCACAACATGGATCGCATCGGGGACCGCAAGGTGGACTCGGCGAAGAAGACGTTGACACTGTTGAACCCCGACGTCGACGTGGTCACCTACGACACGCGCCTGTCGGCCGAGAACATCATGGACATCATCGCCGGCTACGACGTGATCGTCGATGGTGCCGACAACTTCCCGTCGCGCTACCTGTTGAACGACGCCAGCGTGAAACTGGGCATTCCGGTGGTGCACGGCTCCATCTTCCGTTTCGAGGGAATGGTGTCGGTGTTCCATCCCAAGCAGGGCCCGACGTATCGCGACATGGTTCCCGAGCCGCCGCCGGCCGAACTGGCCCCGTCGTGCGCCGAAGCCGGCGTGCTCGGTGTGCTGCCGGGAATCATCGGCTCCATCCAGGCGCTGGAAGCCATCAAGATCCTGCTCGAACTGGGTGAGGGGTTGATCGGACGCATTCTCGCGGTGGACACCACCGAGATGAGCTTCCGTACCTTCAAGTTGCAGGCCGACCCGACGAACCCGGTGACGTGGGCGAACCGCGACAAGATCCAGGTGCGCGACCTCGACGGTCTGTGCGCGCCATGGCTCTCTCACTGACACGGCTCTCTCACTGACACGGCTCTCTCACTGACACGGCTCTCTCACTGACACGGCTCTCTCACTGACACGGCTCTCTCACTGACACGGCTCTCTCACTGACCCACGTTCAGGTGTCGAGCTTCTCGCGCTCCTGAACGATCACTCCCGCCAACACCAGTGACATCCCCGCGAGGTCGATGACGCTCGGCCGCTGATCGAGGGCGATGAAGGCCACCACCGTCGCCGTCACGGGCAAAAGCGCCAGCAACACGCTGAATCGACGGATGGGGATTCGTCGCAGAACCGCTTGATCGATGCCGTACCCGATGGCGTTCGACATCACACCGACGAACATGCACAAAAAGATCAGGTGCGGTGACGACCACACGGGCCCACTGGACGGTGCGCCGATCGGGGTGACGACCACCGCGCCGATCAACAGTCCGAAGCCCAGTCCCGACACGCCGCGATTCTGTTGGGCCACCTTCGATCCGACCACGATGTAGGTGGCCCACATGGCCGAGGCGAGGAAGATGAACAACAGTCCCAGGGGCTCGCCGTCGAGTTCGACGCCGGACAACACCGCCACTCCGATGGCGGCGAGGATCAACGCGAAGGCGTTGCGTCGTGAGCGGGTGCGAACGGCGGCCACGGCGATCGGTCCGATGAACTCGATGGCCACGCCCTTGCCCAACGGCAAGCGATCGATGGCGAGATAGAAAAACGTGTTCATCAACGCGGTGGCCACACCGAACACCGTCATGGCCACGAAGTCGGCGCGGGTCCACGGCCGGAACAAATGGCGACCCGAGACCAACAACAACGCGACGGCGGCGCCGAAGACGCGCAACCACGCCACCGTGGCCGGATCGACCCGGTCGAACAGGTCGATGGCGATGACGGCGCCGATGTACTGCGCCGTCGCGCTCAGGACGAACAGGGCCTCCGGCGACGCCGTGGCCATGAACCTCCCGACGGGGGACCCGGGGGCGGGGGAGTGATCGACGGAGTTCAGTCGAACAGTTCGGGATCGGTGCGGCAGATCTCCTGCCACAACGGCTGGAACTGGAACCAACCGGCCAACGAATGACCGGTCTGGTCGCGGGTGTAGGCGGCGTACTCGTGCTTGATGTGCTTTGGTGTGCCGGCAGCCATGGCGAGCAGTTGCGCCTGACACGAGCGGTCCATCGAGAGGAACCAGTAGGCGGCCTCCTCGACGGTGCTTCCCACGGTGAACAAGCCGTGGTTCTGGTGGATGGCCGCCTTGCCGCGCGGGAACATGGCGGCCAACTCCTTGCCGGCATCGACGTCGAAGACCACGGCCCCACCCTGCTCGGAGATCACCACGTGATCCTCGTAGAAGATGCAGGCATCCTGGGTGATGGGATCGAGCGGAATGCCGAGCGAACTGAAGGCCTTGCCGTGCACCGAGTGCGCGTGGGCTGCGGCGATCACGTCGGGACGCGCGGCGTGGATGGCCGAGTGGATGACGAACGCGGCGCGATTGACGGGCAGTTCGCCCACCACCACCTCGCCCAGGTGGTTGACGAGCAACAGGTCGCTCACGCGCATGTGGCGGAAGCTGAGGCCGAAGGGATTCACCCAGAAGTGATCGGGCTTCTCGGGATCGCGCACCGTGATGTGGCCGGCCACCCCCTCGCCGAATCCGAGGCGCCCGAAGATGCGCAACGCGCCGGCGAGACGGGACTTGCGATAGGCGCGTTCCTCCTCGACGGTGTTGAACGACGGCATCGCGAGCAGGTTGGCGTTGCCACCCTGAGCGGCGGCGGCGAGGGCTGATTCGGCGTTGGTGGTCACGGAACGAAGACTAGACGCGACGACACGCGCCATCCGCCAAGGCCGACGATGATCGGGACGGCGGTTCTCGAAATGTCACAATCGGTTCATGAACTCCGAGATCGCTCCGTCGGGCATCGCCCCCACCGCGGCCAACTACGCCCATGCGATCCTGAGCGAAGGACCGTCGCGTCTGTTGCACACGTCGGGCGTCGTTCCGATCGCCGCCGATGGATCGGTCCCGACGGATCTGGCCGAGCAGGCGGTCACGGTGTGGAGCAATCTGCGTGCCATTCTCGACGAGGCGGGTATGGCGGTGACCGACATCGTCTCGGTCACCACGTACGTGGTCGTGGGCGAACCGTTGGGGCCGGTAATGGCCGCTCGGGACGCGGCCCTCGGCGGCCACCGGGCGGCCAGCACGTTGGTGACGGTTCCGGCGTTGGCCCGACCCGAGTGGCGCATGGAAATCGCGTTGATCGCCGCCCGCTGAAACCGGAAATCGACGTGATGGTGGGCGTCCGTCCTGATGGGACGGCCCCGAGATAGGTGATCGGAGGGCGCGCCCCGTACAGTCGGGGTTGTGAGCGACGACATCCGCACCGACTCCGGTATCGAAATCAAGCCCCTCTACACCGAGGCCGACCTGGCGGGCTTCGATGCCGCCTCGCAACTGGGTGAACCGGGCAAGCCTCCCTACACGCGCGGCGTGTATCCCACCATGTACCGCGGCAAGTTGTGGACGATGCGCCAGTACGCCGGGTTCGGTACGGCGGAATCCACGAACGAGCGCTTCAAGTTCCTGCTCGGTGCCGGGCAGACCGGTTTGTCCTGCGCCTTCGACCTGCCGACCCAGATGGGCTACGACTCCGACCACCCGCGCGCCGAGGGTGAGGTGGGCAAGGTGGGCGTGGCCATCGACTCCATGGCCGACATGCGCCTGCTGTTGAAGGATCTGCCGCTCGACAAGGTCACCACGTCGATGACGATCAACTCCACCGGTGCGATTCTCCTTCTCATGTACGAACTGGTCGCCGAGGAACAGGGGGTCGCGTCCACTGCCATCAGCGGCACCATTCAGAACGACCTGCTGAAGGAATACATCGCCCGTGGCACCTACGTGTACCCACCGCGGCCGAGCATGCGCATCATCACCGACATCTTCGAGTACTGCGCCAAGCACGTTCCGAAGTGGAACACCATTTCCATCTCCGGCTATCACATTCGCGAAGCCGGCTCCACGGCGGTGCAGGAGATCGCGTTCACCATCGCCAACGGCATCGCCTACGTGGAAGCCGCCATCGCGGCGGGACTCGACGTCGACGACTTCGCTCCGCGCCTGTCGTTCTTCTGGAACGCCCACAACAATTTCTTCGAGGAAGTCGCCAAGTTCCGCGCCTCGCGACGCATCTGGTACCGCCTCATGAACGATCGTTTCAAGGCGAAGAAGGAATCCAGCAAATTGCTGCGTTTCCACACCCAGACCGGAGGCAGCACGCTCACCGCCCAGCAGCCCGAGAACAACATCGTTCGCGTGGCGTTGCAGAGCATGGCCGCGGTCATGGGTGGAACGCAGAGTCTGCACACCAACGGATTCGACGAGGCCCTCAGCCTTCCCACCGAACGCGCCGCGCGAATCGCGCTGCGCACGCAACAGATCATCGGTTACGAGAGCGGAATCGCCGACACTCCCGATCCGTTGGCGGGTAGTTACCTGGTCGAGACTCTCACCGACGAGATCGAGCGACTGGCCTTGGAATACATCGCCCGCATCGACGAGATGGGTGGAGCCGTGGCGGCCATCGAGGCCGGCTACCAGATGGACGAGATCGAACAGGCGGCCTACGAGTACGCCAAGTCCATCGACGACGATCAGCGGGTCATCGTCGGTGTGAACAAGTTCGGAGTGGACGACGACCCCGAGCCCGAGGTGTTCCCGATCGATCCGGCCCTGGAGCGCGGTCAGAAGAAGCGACTCGGCGAGTACAAGGCCGCGCGCGATCAGGCCAAGGTGAAGGCGGCTCTCGGCGCGGTGGTGGCGGCCGCCAACACCAGCGACAACCTGCTGTACCCGATGAAGGAAGCTCTGCGGGCCGACGCCACCCTCGGCGAGATCAGCGACGCCCTGCGCGGCGTGTTCGGGATCTATCAGCCCTGATCAATCGGCGATCCGAACGATGAGGGGTGCGGGCCGAGCCGGGATCTCCATCGTCTCGGCTTCGTGTCCCATGTAGAAGATGCCCACGATGTGGGTGCCGGGATCGAAGCCGGCGAACTCGGCCACGGCGTCGTGGGAACCTCGGGGACAGGATCCCCAGTAGGTGGCGATTCCGCGGGCGGTGGCGGCCAGCATCAGGTTCTGGCAGGCCGCCGCGACCGCGTCGCGATTCTCGGCGGTTCGATCATCGGTGTCTCCGACGATCGAACCGACGATCAGGATGTTCGGGGTGCGTTCGTACTTGGTGAGGGCCTTGGCGACCTTGTTGGGGTCGTCGCCGTGGGCGGCCATCGCGTTCGACACCACCCGTCCGAGACGCGAGCGACCGGCGCCGGTGACCGAGGCGAAACGCCAGGGCCAGGTGCGCTTGTGGTTGGGAGCCCACGTGGCGAGCTCGCACAGCTCGTGGATCACGACGTCGTCCAACGTTCGTTCGCGGTCGACGAACATGTTGGTGCGACGCGCGCGGATGACGTCGTCGATGTCGGGTCGATCGCCGCTCACGATTCGAATCGCTCGGCGAGACGCTTCAGGGTCTTCTCGATCGAGACACGGTTCTTGGCCGGATAGCTCATGACGCGCATCATCAGAGGGGACCTGGCGGTGTTCCAGTCGAACTGCTCCGTCACCATCGTGCCACCCTCGGTGGGTTCGAGGATGTAGCGCCACACGTGACCTCCGAAGTGACGCCACGCGATACGACGCGGTTCGTCGAACTCCACCACTTCGTTCGTGATCTTGTACTTCACGCCGAGTTTCATGTCCATGCCGAACTTGGCGCCGAGAGACAGGCGCGCGGGCGCCGACGACTGGGCCTTTTGAACGGAGCCGGATCCGTCGATCTCGCCGTGCTTCGCCGGATCGGCGAGGAGGTCGAAGATGGTCGCCGGATCGGCGTTCACCTTCACGGTCACGGACACGATCTTGCCGGGATCCGACTTTCCGGGATTGGGGTTCGACATGGTGGGCTCCTTCAACGGTTCTGGATGAGATGGGCGTGCATGGCATCGGCCGCTCGGCGACCGGAGAACAACGCACCCTGAATGGAGGCGGTGTCGCGATGATCGCCGGCCACGAAGATGTTGCCACGTAGGTGGACTCGCTTCTTCGGTGAGAACGGCGGGCTTTGGTCGGGTTGGCCATGGGCGATGCGATACGTGCGCAACTGTCGCCAGGACCGGGCTTGTGGTCCGAACATTCGTGACATTTGCTCGCGCACCGTGGACTCGAGGCCCTCGTCCAGCGAGCCCGGCACCGCGGCGGCGATCAAGTGGCCGCCCGCGGGGGCGTAGTACTCACTGATGTTGCTCATCACGGCGATGTTCAGCGCCGGGCCCTCGGCGGTGCCGTCGAGGATGATGTACCTGGACTTGGTGGGCGCCGCATCGGCTGCGAAGTAGACGCAGGAGACGCAACGCGAACGTACGGTTGGCAACCCGAGCAACGACGCCGCGGCCGGACCCTCGGTGGCCACCAACACCGCGCGGGCGTCGATGCGACGACCCGCCACCTCGACACCGTCGGAGTGGACCGCGGTCACCGGGGTGTTCGGATGGATGGAGTCCGAACCGATGCGATCCGCCAATTGGGCGGGGATCGTCCCCATCCCGCGAGCGGGAACGGCGGCGTCGCCCATGGAGAGCATGCGGAACACCACGTCGAACATGCGGCGTGACGCGTCGAGGTTCGGGTCCAGTTGTATGCCTCCGACCAATGGACGGAAGAAGCGTTGCAACATGCGATCGGAGAATCCGGCCTCGCGCAACATCTCGGCGGTGGTGACGTCGTCTCCGCGCAGAAGTTGGGAGCCGTCACCGCGCCGCACCCGCGCGCGGAGCAACGCGATGCGACCCTTGTCGATGGGCGTACCGACCGGTGCCGTCGCGGTGGCCAACAGAGTGGTGGGCTTGCGGAACGGATCGGACACGGTGTGTCCGCGTCCGTTCATCCACACCAACGCGCCGGGATCGAACGCGCGCAGATCGAGGGCGTCGACGTCGAATTGACGGGTCATCTCCGGATAGGCGGTGAGCAACACCTGGAATCCGCGATCGAGCAGGAAACCGTCGACGTGGTCGGTGCGCACCCGACCGCCGACGCCGTCGGAGGCTTCGAGCACCGTGACGTCGTGTCCTCGTTCGCGCAGCAGACGAGCCGCGGACAACCCGGCCAAGCCGGCGCCGACCACCACGACGTCGGTGCGCTCGGGCAACGGTGCGGTCATGTCAACGCTTCAGGAGGTGACGCAACGCCGATTCGAGGTCGCGATGGATGAACGAGTAGCCACTCGACTCCAGGACCTTGGGCATCACCTTTTGTCCGGTGAAGAGCAGCGCGTCGGCGAGTTCGCCTCCGAGAAGGAGCTTGGGTCCGAAGGAGGGAACCGGCAGCAGGGCCGGTCGCTTCACGACCTTGGCCAGGATGCGGGTGAACTCGGCCTGGTTCACGGGCTGGGGGGCGGTCAGGTTGACGGCGCCGCTCACGTCGTTGCGCAGAAGATGGTCGATGGCCGCCACCTCGTCGTCGATGGAGATCCAGCTCTGCCACTGGCGACCCGAACCCATGCGGCCACCGGCACCCAGCTTGAACAAGGGCAATAACTTCTTGAGCGCGCCACCCTTGGGGCTGAGCACGATGCCGGTGCGCAGGTACGCCGTGCGCACACCGGCCGACACGGCTTTGGCGGCGCTGTCCTCCCACTGCACGCACACGTCGGCGAGGAAACCGGAACCTGCCGCCGACGATTCGTCGAACTCGGCGTCGAGCGACGCCCCGTAGTAGCCGATGGCAGAGCCGGAGAGCAGAACCTTGGGTCCGTCGGCGAGATCGGCCATCGCCGAGGCGAGCAGAGAGGTGCTCTTGGTGCGACTCTCGAGAATCTCGCGCTTGTAGTCGTCGGTCCAGCGCTTGTCGCCGATGCCGGCGCCGGCCAGGTGCACGACCGCGTCCACACCCCGCAGGCGATCGGCGTCGATGCGACCCGCGGCGGGATCCCATGCGATGGTGGAGTCCGAACTCGAACCCGTTCGGGTGAAACGGACGACGCGATCACCCGATGACGCGAGGTGGGAGGCGAGCGCGGTGCCGATGAGACCACTGGCTCCGGTGATGGCGATGGTGCGGGGGGACATGCCCGCAGGTTACGGCCGTGTCGGCGCCGGTGCGAGACCGGAGCCGACGGCGTGACATCTAGATCTCGACGTGCGAGCCCACCTCGAAGATCTGATCCTTGGGCAGGTTGAAGAACCGTCCGGCGCTGTCGGCGCCACGGTTCAGCACCACGAAGAGATGCTCGGCCACCGGGTTCATGCCGGGGGCCTTTCCCGCGACGATGGACTCGTGTCCGAGGAAGTAGGTCGCCTGCTTGGGATCGAAGTCGAAGCCCCGTTCTTCGATGCCGGACAGGGCGGCGACCACGTCGGGTTCCTCCATGAAGCCGAAGCGCAACAGGATCTGGAACACACCGGGCTCGACCTTGGTGACCTCGGTTCGTTCGCTCGGATCGACACGGGGCACCTCGGCGGTTTGCACGGCCACGATGAGGGTGCACTTGTGCAACACCTTGTTGTGCTTGAGGTTGTTCACCAACGCCGGCGGAGCCTTGCCCAGATCCTTGAACATGAACACCGCGGTGCCCGACACGCGGGCCACGTCGATGTGTTCGTCGAGGACCTCGACGATGGGGCGCTCACCGCGATGGATGCGTGCCGCCACGAGTTGGCGACCTCGACGCCACGTGGTCATTTGGGCCAACAACACGATGGCCACGAGCAGCGGGAACCAGCCACCGTGCGGAATCTTGGGGATGTTGGCCCCGAGGAACGCGGCATCGACGACGAACAGCGGACCGCACACCAACATGGCCTTCCAAACCGGCCAGCTCCAGCGATTTCGACACACCTCGTAGAACAGCAACGTGGTGACGAGCATGGTGGAGGTGACGGCGATTCCGTAGGCCGACGCGAGCGCTTTGGACGACTGGAACGTCAACACCAGGCCGATGCACCCGATCATCAGCAACCAGTTCACGAGCGGCACGTACACCTGTCCCCGATGCGACGACGAGGTGTGGCTGATCTTCACGCGTGGCAAGTAGTCCAACTGAACGGCTTGCACGGTGAGCGAGAACGCACCCGAGATGAGGGCTTGTGACGCGATGACGGTGGCCATCGTGGCCAGCACGACCAACGGCAACACGCCCCACTCGGGGGCCATCTTGAAGAGCGGGCGCTCGACCGCTTCGGGGTCGTTCAGGATGAGCGAGGCCTGTCCGAAGTAGTTGAGCAGAAGTCCGGGGAGCACGAGTCCGTACCAACTCCACAGGATGGGTCGGCGTCCGAAGTGGCCCATGTCGGCGTACAGCGCCTCGCCGCCGGTGACCACCAGGAAGATGGATCCGAGGGTGAGGAACGACTTCATGGGTGACTCGGCGAAGAAGTCGATCGCGTAGATCGGGTTGACGGCCTTCAGGACGCTGGCGTCCTCGAGAAGCTGGCCGAGCCCGAGCAGCCCGAGCACCGTGAACCACACCATCATCACCGGACCGAAAACGCGACCGATGCCGGCGGTCCCGCGCTTCTGCACGAGGAACAAGACGGCCAGGATGACCACCGCGATGGGGATGATGAAGTCGTCCAGGGCGGTGGTGGCCTCCTTCACGCCCTCGACGGCGCTCAGCACCGAGATGGCGGGCGTGATGAGTCCGTCGCCGTAGAGCAACGCCGTGCCGAAGACGCCGAGGCCGACCACGACGCGCCCACGACCCTTCAAGGTGCCCTTGGGCATCACCATGGCCGTGAGGGCGAGGATTCCACCTTCGCCGTGGTTGTCGGCCTTCATGACGAAGGTGAGGTACTTGATGGAGATGATGATCACGAGGGCCCAGAAGGCCAACGAGGCCACTCCGAAGGCGTACACGGGGTTCGAGGCATCGAGGTGCTGGTGCTCGAAGGCCTCACGGAACGCGTACAACGGCGAGGTGCCGATGTCGCCGTACACGATGCCCAGCGCGCCGAGGGCGAGGGCGCCCATGCCCGCCTTGTGGCCCCCGTGATGATCGTCGTGTTGATCGTCGCCGGACTGGTGGGGGTCGGAGGCTGTGGAGCCGCCGGACCCGTGTGAGTCGTGCGCCGACTCTTGATCGAAAGTCACGCGGAGATGCTACTCAGAGGACGGTTCTCCCGACCCGTCGGGTCGTAGCCTCGAGTTCGTGAAGACCCGCACCTTGTTGCTGCTGTCGGTGGGCTGTGGCCTGCTGATCCTGCTGGCCGGGGGAGTGAAACTTTTCCAGGTGGCCAATGATCGCACCGATGTGCCGGTGTTGGAGTTGGGCGACGAGGCACTGGTCGGGGACATGTCGGTCGTGGTGAACGCGATTCGGGCCGATCCTTCGGGCGTGGAGGTCGACATCGAGATGGCCGGGGTCGCCGGGGCCACGGTGCTCGACGGTTGGTCGATGTTGGGCGACGGAGAACTCAGCGAGCCCTCGGGGGCGGTGGCCGACGGGGCCTGCGATACGACCACCGTTGTCCCCGACGGCGGGGCCGCGGTGCGTTGCACCCTGCGGTTTCCGGCGGTCGAGGCCGAGCAGTACGTGGCGTACCAGCGCGGAGGGGAACTGCGCCGCTGGGCCCCCTGAGCCGACGGAGAAACGTCGGGCGCGGGACATGGCGAGCCGGTTACATGAAATGGGTCATGAGCCCCCTGGCCCGACCCGGTTGACGGCTACCGTTGTCCACGCACAGCGCCACGGGCGCACAGATGTCGGAGGTGGTCCGTACGGCCGAGCAATTTGACCTGGTGGTGATCGGTGGCGGTCCCGGTGGATACGGAGCCGCTCTGTACGCGGCATCGGCCGGAGTGAACGTGGCCTTGATCGAGCGCGACGCTCTCGGGGGCACGTGCCTGAATCGGGGATGCATCCCCGCCAAGGCGTTCCTCGAGACGGCCGCGGTGTTTCGTCACGTGGCGCACGCGTCGGAGTTCGGAATCGAGGCCTCGTCGCCGTCGGTGAACTTCGCCACCACCCAGGCGCGCAAGCGCAAGATCGTCGACGGTCTCGTGAAGGGCATTGGCGGCATGTGCAAGGCCCGCAAGGTGACGGTGTTCAACGGCACCGGATCGCTGGGCGCGAATCGCACCGTCGATGTGGTCATGGCCGATGGGTCGAAGGCGACCGTTCAAGGTGCGCACGTGATCCTCGCGGCCGGTTCGGTGCCACGCACCATTCCGGGATTCGATCGCGGTGGTCCCATCATGACCAGCGACGAGGTGCTCGATCTCGATCACGTGCCGGCGCGCGTGGCGGTCATCGGCGGAGGTGCCATCGGGTGCGAGTTCGCGTCCACCTTCGCCGACCTCGGCGCGAGCGTCACCATCCTCGAGGGCCTTCCCAAGATCCTTCCCGGTCTCGACACCGACGTGGCCAACGTGGTGGTGAAGTCGTTCAAGAAGAAGAACATCGACATCCGCACGGGGGTCGCGGTGAAGAGCCATGCCCCGACGGCGTCGGGTGGCACGGTCGTCACCTTCGGTGAGGGTGAGACCCTGGAAGTGGACGCGGTGGTGGTTTCGGTGGGTCGACGTCCGTACGCCGACCTGCTGGGCTTGGCGGGCACCGGCGTGGTGGTGACCGATCGTGGTTTCGTCGAGGTCGACCCGTGGTGTCGCACCGGCGAGCCCGGCGTCTACGCCATCGGCGACCTCATCAACACCCCGCAGTTGGCTCATGTGGCGTACGCCGAGGCGATTCTGGCCGTGAAGCACTCCTTGGGAGAGGACCCCTTGCCCATCGCGTACGACCGTGTTCCGTGGGCCATCTACTGCCATCCCGAGGTGGCATGGGCCGGTCCGGGCGAGGATGCCGCCAAGGCCGCCGGTCTCGACGTGGTGGTGGGCAAGCATCAGTTCCGTGCCAACAGTCGCGCCCAGATCTTGGGCGAGATCGACGGACTGGTGAAGATCGTCGCCAAGAAGAACGCCGATGGTTCTGCCGGACAGATCCTGGGGGTCCACATGGTGGGGCCGTGGGTGACCGAGCAGTTGTCGGGCGGGTACCTGGCGGTGAACTGGGAAGCCACCGTCGAGGAAGTGGCCGAGTTCCTGCAGCCCCACCCGAGTTTGAGCGAACTGTTCGGTGAGACCGTCCTGTCGATGACGGGCCGTAGCCTGAACTCGTAAGAACCACGCGCACGAACACGAACGACGAACACGAACGAAGGACGACACGGTCATGGCAGAGGTAACGCTCCCGCAACTCGGCGAAACGGTCACCGAAGGAACCATCACGCGGTGGTTCAAGAAGGTGGGCGACACGGTGGCCGCCGACGAGCCGTTGTTCGAGGTGTCGACCGACAAGGTGGACACCGAGGTTCCCTCGCCGATCGCCGGAGTGCTCACCGAGATTCGCGTGCCCGAGGGCGACACCGTTCCGGTGGGCGCGGTGATCGCCGTCGTGGGTGCCGCGGGATCGGCTCCGGCCGCGGCTCCCGCTCCGGCACCTGCTGTCGCTCCGGCTCCGGCACCTGCTCCGGCTCCTGTTGTCGCTCCGGCACCTGCACCTGCACCCGCTCCGGCTCCGGCTCCGGCACCTGCTCCCGCTCCGGCCGCGACGCCCGCTCCGGCCGCCGCGACCGGATCCGACAATCGTCTGCTCTCGCCGGTCGTGCGGCGATTGGTCGCCGAGCACAACGTGAACGTCGACAGCATCACGGGCACCGGGCCCGGTGGTCGCATCACGCGCGAGGACGTATTGGATCACATCGACAAGCTGGCCGCGGCGTCGCCCGTGGCGTCCGCACCGGCTCCCGCTCCCGCTGTGGCCGCTCCGATCGCCGCTGCAGCGCCCACCTCCGCTCCGGTCACGGCCGCTCCGGTGGTGCGCGTCGGCGAGCGTGACGACGTGGTGGCGTTGTCCAAGATTCGTCAGCTCACCGGATCGCACATGGTCATGTCGAAGGGTGTCAGCCCCCACGCGTTCAGCGTGGTCGAGGTCGACTACTTCAACGTCGACCAGACCCGCGCGCGCACCAAGGACGAGTTCAAGTCGGCCGAGGGTTTCAGCCTCACCTACCTGCCGTTCATCTCGCGCGCGGTGGTCGACGCGTTGGTGGACTTCCCGCACATGAACGCCAGCATCTCGGGCACCGATCTCGTGGTACATCGCTACGTCGACCTGGGTATCGCGGTCGACCTCGACGGCCAAGGTCTGCTGGTGCCCGTCATCCGCAGCGCCGAGGGCAAGCGTCTGCGCGCCATCGCTCGCGAGATCAGTGATCTGGCCACGCGGGCCAAGAGTCGCAAACTGAGCCCCGACGAGATTCAGGGTGGCACCTTCACCATCTCGAACAACGGTTCGGCGGGCAGCGTGCTGACGATGGCCATCATCAACCAGCCGCAGGTGGCGATCCTGTCCACCGACGCCATCGTCCGCAAGCCCGTCGTGGTGTCGGTTCCGGGAGGTGGCGAGAGCATCGCCATCCATCCGGTGGGTCATCTGGCCATGAGCTGGGACCACCGGGCCTTCGACGGCGCCTACGCCGCGGGCTTCCTGGTGCGGGTGAAGGAAATCCTCGAGACCCGCGACTGGTCGAGCGAGATCTAGACCATGTTGCGCGTTCGCTGGATCGGGCGCGTCGCTTATCGCGAAGCGCTGGAGTTGCAGACCGCGCTGTTCGAGAACGGTTCCGAGTC
>Ga0315899_10003185_pt1 | contig 17890 bp, 15 predicted proteins | sample LakEriMetagenome_2_FD_203518 | JGI IMG/M metagenome (GOLD analysis project Ga0315899, IMG submission 203518) | Freshwater fungal communities from buoy surface, Lake Erie, Ohio, United States - Buoy 4 MA112 | ecosystem: Environmental > Aquatic > Freshwater > Lake | place: USA: Lake Erie, Ohio... | reverse complement strand
ACCGAAAACCACCTAAGAAGATCTATGTATGTTTCTTTGACAAATTATATATAGTATTATTAAAGCGTACAAAGGTGTTATTAATGCTTTCCCGGACGCCCATTTTTTACTATCGATGTAGTATAAACTCTTCTTCGGTGATTTTCGGTAAAGGGAAGGGGCGTCCGGGGAAACCGTAGGTTTCCTGGATTTCCCGGATTTCCTGGAATTACGGAAAATTGAGCCGAACTAGTTCCTCCTTCTAACTCTAAATATAAAAAGGTATTATATAACTAACAATAATGTCAACTAAGAAACTTACTACTGTAAAACCGGGAGACGATGAAGATGAACCCGAACTCGAGGAGGAAGAAGAGGACGAAATAAAATCGGATAGTGATAGTGACGATACTATCGACGACAGTGATGAAAGTGAAAAAGAAAGTAATAAGTCTGAAGAAGAAACGGATACAATCGACGACGAAGAAGATAGTATTGTTTCTTCAACCGACGAAGATACCGAAGATGACGAAGAAGAAAATGTCGAAGACGCGGAGGACAACGAAGATGGTATTAAAAATAAACCTATAGACACGTTTAAAATCGAAAAAAAACCAAAGAAAAACAACAAAAAGCCTGCCACTACCAAAAAACCAAAGAAACACGACGATGAGGATATAGAAGATATGATAGACGATATTAATATTGATGACGAAGACGACGAAGACGAAGACGAAGACATTGAACCCGACTATTTACAAAAATTCGATGAATCTATTCGCAAAAAAATAATAGAACAGTATCACCCAGAAATGATTATTAAAAATAACGCGGAAATAGAAACACTTTCTCGAGTTGTCCGCGATTCTAACGGAAATATTATTGACCCTTTTCATAAAACGCTACCTTTTCTAACAAAATATGAAAAAGCCCGAATATTAGGAGAACGGGCGAACCAAATTAATGAAGGAAGTCCTATATTTGTTAATGTAGATAATGATGTTATAGATGGGTATTTAATAGCACTGAAAGAATTCGAAGAACGTAAAATACCGTTTATTATTCAAAGACCACTACCGAACGGAACGTGCGAATATTGGCGACTACAAGATTTAGAAATTATTTAACTCATCCCGACCAGTAAATAACTACACACATAAACATACGTTCTGTAACTATTTGTAAAAACTCAATTATAAATATACAATATTATATTTATAATGAATTCACCCACCGTTTTTTCATCGAAAACGAATAATTCTAAACTAGGAGCTATAAATTTAGAAAATATAGATGGGGTGTATGTTCCATTAAAACAATCCGACAATATAAATGGCGGGTATAAAATCGAGAATATAGAAGGAATGCGCGACTTTGATATAAAAAATTTCGTAAATATAAATCAAAAAATCGACCAAAACGCATTGAATGACATAAGAAAACAAGATCTGGTATTAAATGATAATATATTTACGAGGGTTTTTATTGGTGGTATTTCTTTCTTTGGGTTATATGTTTTATATAGTGTTTTATATAAAACAAAAAAATAATCAATTACTCTACCAATTCTTTAATCATTTCAGTGTAGGCTTTGGTGCATTCATCAAATACTAATATTAATTCGACTAAATCGTCTTTATGTAAACTTTCTATATACTCTATTTCCTGGTCGGTTAATTTGAATCCGTTTCTTATATTTTGTGTAATTTTATAAAAACCTTTATCTTTGTAGCTATTAGTACGGTCGGTTTTTACTGAAGATATTGTATGTTCATTTTTCGGATTTTTCGGTGATTTTATTATTTTATGCGAAACCGATGAAAAAGAATCAATAAATGATTCACGTTGTTTGTCTTTTCTTTCTTTTTTGGTATTTACTGATTTCGAAAATAAAAATGTAGGATAAAGGTTAAATGAAAACCACGACATTATACAGTATATATTATATATAAGTTTACATTTTTAACCATTTACATGTAGTGGTTAGTGTTTTTACAAAGCAAATATTACCACCTTTCCTCGTCTTCACCTTCCGTGTATAAAATCATTAACCCTTAACTTTGCGGATTAAATTGTTAAATTCAACTATAATATTGATATTAAATTATGCCTATCTATTTAACGAAATTAAACCCACACTCGGTGCATGTAATATATAGGTTTTCGGATTCATCTGCCGACCGTATTTGAACAGAAATATATGTACATTTACGCGACTTACATTTTCTACACTGATACATATCGGTATTTGCTTCAATACGATTTACAAACTTCGACTCATCGCGTGTTATTTTCATCGCAATTAACTTGTTCCATTTTTCAGGATACATTTCTTGATGTGTCATATAGGCGAATACATCCGGTGTTATTTCTTGACTTACTAGTTTTTCAACTAATCGCGGAGTTGATTTTAAATTACTAATAACAGTTTTTAAACGGTCCAAATAGAGTTGAACGAAATACCTGTTTTCCCATTTACGTATAATTTTGAGTTTTAGTGCTTCGCGAATAGAATAGTTATATATTCCTTTTTCAATATTTATATATAACTTTACAAAGCTGTCGGGGTCGGGGGTATGCAAACATACAATCTCCCTGATTTTATTAACAATGTTTTCACGAAACTCCGTAGGTTTATGTATTACAATCATTGTTAATTATTAGTCGATATGTTTAATTGGGTTAGTGATTATTATTAAATCAATTTTTTATATAGGTTTCCTTGTAAAAATAGTAAAAAATGTGAGTGTATGGGTGTGTGTGTCAGCATAAGTATGGGTTAGTAAAAGTAGTCAATGAATGGAGCAGGGGCGAAAAACACAGCAACATGTATACTATACTTACCGGTACTCGTTATTTTATACTATATATAACTATACATTTGTAAAGGTGGTAACATGAACTTTACTCTTATAATTGTAACTGGTATGAAAACAAGCATACTTTGTAACAATCAACCCGAACCATACAACAATTATACAAGCGATTACAATTCCGTATACTGAGGGGTTATACCTTTTACTAGTAATTGTAGGCGCAAATGTTGGTTTCTTTGATGGAAATGAAGATGGCGATAAACAATTATAAGCAACTATAAAACAGTTTTTATAACAATTTGAAAGAGATAAATCATTAATAGACGATTTACAGGATGTACGGCATTGGTTTAAGTAAATATAGGTTGTGTTTTTCTTATTAATTGCCTGTAATAATGTATATGGGGAATGGGGAGAACGGGGGACTTCTGTCGATGTTAGTTCGTTTGATTTTTCCTGTTCAGTTTTTACGATTGTTAAAGAAACCGAATATTTGTTAAATTCGTTTGTATATACGAGTAAATTACAAGATACATTATTTCTTTGACAAGATTTAATTTTATTATTTAGTATAGTATTAGCAGTACAGTTCTTTTCAAATGCGAATGATAACTTGGCGATAACAAATATTACTATACACTTCATTATTTGTGAAATTACGGTATTAGTTAGTATTATACAACTGAATATCTATAAAAAAATGTTTCAATTTTACAGGAAAAAAAAGAAGTGGGAAGAAGAGGAAAAGATGGCGAAGAAAAGGAATGAAAAGAGGGCGAAGAAGAGAAATGAAAAGAGGGCGAAGAAGAGAAATGAAAAGAGGACGAAGAAGAGGTTAATACAATTACTTACCTTTTAGAGATAGTATTGCCAAAATACTTATTTATTTGACTTACTCCTTCGCGTTGATTTTTTATTTGAATTAAATATTTTTCAAAGATAATCCGTTTAATTCGGTCAGAACAGTATTTTTCTTTCCTTTTGGCATATAATTCCAAGTCGTCGCCATATTGTTGTTTAATAACTTCTATATCACGTTTAAATACATCAACCGTTTGGGGATTACTTTTTAGCATTAGTATTTCCTTCAATGCTAATCCAAAGAGTTGTTGAAGTGGTTTCATAAGTTGGTTTGTAATATAAAATGTATAGTCGATTTTTACACCGTTCTGTCGAATAAAATCTGGTGTTTCAATCCGTTCTCCTTGTAATGCCGTTTTATTTTTGCTGAAAATATGAACATATTTAATACGATCTCCCGGTTTTGGTTTATTTCCCGCTTCACGATTACCAATTCTTTCCGCTAATACAGCATGTGCGATTTGTTCTGGATTTTTATAATAGCCACTTAGTGATTTTGTAATGGCCAGTTTATCCATTGAAACGCGCCCTTCGATTAGTTCCTCTAAACACTCGTCCAAATACTTCATACATTTATCTATTTTTTGTATAAGTGATAATTCTGGAATAAGAAGTATATCTAACATTTGCCCATAGACGTCTTTTAGTAAGTCGCAGTTATCGCGACGCTTTAATGAAAGACCCATAAATTTCAGTTTTCCTTTGTCCGGGTTGTATTCGAATAATTTACCGAAATAGCGTTTCTTTGAAAGAAGACAAAACGGCCATAATGTTTTTTCGTATGAGAGTTCCATAGGCGGTTTAAGAAACTGTGTACATAGGTTGGCCACATCTTGTGCGATTTCAATAGTTATTTCCAATGCTTCTTTTCCAATAATGGGCTGGTTGTTATTTTTGGGGTCTTTTAAATTAAAGGTAAAGAATACGGAATCCGTGTTATGAACCACGATATTGCCAATACCCGCCGAAAAGTGGTGATTCGATGTTGTAAAATCATATACATACCCCCCCTCTGGATAGTTAATAATCTCCGTTTTTCGTACTATATACCTTAGTCGTTGTTCGTTCTTTGTTAACGGTTTCTTTGGATATATAGTAATCATATACTTGGAAATACCGTCGTCTTTTAAATCGTAACTAAGGCAATAAGTTAACCCAATACTTTCTACAATCCAACAAATATAGGCGGTATTAATCTGATTTTTTTGAAATATTACTATTTGACTGCTGGACTTTAACCCGGTTTGTATTTCGCGAACAATACGCTGGTCTTCTTCCGTAAAGTATTCGGCGGTTGTAGTAGGCAACCGGTAATGTAGTATTTCGGTTCCCAGTTCTACCTCATTCGGTGAAACTTCGGTTTCGCCATCGGCCAGTAGCAGTGAATGGTCGTCTGTAACATCGACTATACCTTTATTTGTAAGAATACGTATTATTTTTTTATGTGAAGCCAGACGATGTCGTATAACACGTTGAAGGGGCGTCCATCCTTTTTCCGTCCACGTTTCCAAGTCTGTAAATTCACATATTTCTTTGGTTTTTTTTCCTGGGTCGAGACAATTAGTCCATGTCTTGCCGTTACCGTACTTTGCGGGTAAATCCTCTATTTTACATATATCAAGAATAGTACCCCCCTTTCGAATGTAAACCGGTGTATAGTTTGCTACACTGTCGCCGTATACATACTCGGCGTTACATTGAACTTCGCCGTGTAACTTTGTGGCATAAATCATATCGCCGTAAACATCTTCTATAATTCGTTTTGCGTAAGTAATCATCATACGACCAGTAGCAGTGGTTGATGCGGCAACGTCCTGTTCATAAAACGTGGATGTCTTCGACCCGCATTGTCCATATAATGAATTTGCGGTAACCTTGTAACCTAATTGACGTTTATCGAGAATATTTTGCATAAACGCGTCCTTTTCCGTTTTTATTAGATTCCTCGTTTCTTTTCGTGCTTTTAGTAATTCTTCGAGAATTGTGGGCATAATCGATTTTTGCCCATTTGGTAATTGAACCCAACGACAAACCTTATGTCCAACTTTGGTTTTAACCGCCGTTTTTGAGGTCGGTTTTTTGCGCCACTCAAATGTGTCAAACTCAATATCAATATATTCGTACCCCGGTAAATTATCATATATGTATTTTCCGTCGTGGTCTTTTTCCCCCGTCTCTCGTATTAATACGCCTTCTAGGTTGTATTCACGTGTCCATACTTTGCTGTCGTGTGAATAATTTTGGCTTATCATAGAAGAGGGGTATAGGGATGAGTAGTCAACACACGCGACGGGGTTGTCCATATACATATCGCATTTCGGGGGGAGAACAATCGCCCCCTCATATCCGTCATCAATCCCTTTCTTTTCAATATCGGGCATGAGTGTTTTTTTATCGCGACACTTTTTTGCGACGAAACTGGTAAGTTTAATCCCCTGTCCCCGTAAAACGAGAAAACTAATGGGAACACTACATATATCCGCCATTGCTATATATCCAGTCATTATATCTAACTTATTGAAAAGGTGATGGACCAAGTTACAATCTTGAATACAGTATTTCGCAACCACTGCGCGGTCACTGGCAGTTCCGTTCGTTAACCGAAATATGTCCTGTGGGGTAACGTCGTCTTTCGCCATACACCATTTTATATTCTTTATATTTTTCTCTAATTCGCGTTCTATACCATTTATAACAATAATATTACTCCCGCCCCCGCCAATACCTCCGCCTTGTTCTTCTTTCGTTAAAGTTTGAATTTCAACAACACGGAATTTTGTGCCTTCTTTGAAATAGTCGGTTGTAAACTTGGAAAGTTCTATATGTATAAAGTCTCCAATACGTAATCCCATAACATTATTAGTATATAACATTGTTGTTCCAGTGGACTCGTCTATTCTTATACCAGTTATAGAATCACTAATAAATTCACCGGCCACATCGTCGAGTTTATACGATGACAGGTTAAAATCGCGACGAAAATAGGCATATAAGTCTATTTGTACCCGTCCGGACATTTTGGGGTACTTTAAATCATACTCGCCACTTGCTAACACTATTTTTGTATTATCCAATGTATATTCACTAGTAGTGCGGTTGTAATTGCCGGAAATCTCGCCCTGTTTTCTTGAAAGAGTGAGAAACTGTCTTTCACAACCGTTTTCTTGGGCGCGTTGAAGCATAAAGTTATAATCAAACCCAAATATATTATATCCAATAACAATATCTGGATTTTCACGTTGGATTAATTCGCTCCATTTAGTTAGTATTTCATACTCGGTGTCGACGGTTTCTATTACTGTATTTGGAATTGGGTCACAAGTATTTAGTACAAGACAATGGTTCATATAGGGCTCCGGCTCTCCGTACCTTACAAATGTTGAACCGATAAATGTAATTTTATCTCCCTCCAATTCAGGAAGACAATATACAAATATTTCATTAATTGCTTGTATTTTACCGTCGCGGGTTAGCGTCGAATCTGTGAAAATGTCTTTTATTGTTTTCTGGGGAGAGTTGTACGGAGGTGTGGAGGTGGCGGGTGCGGTCTTTGTTTTGTTCGACGGTCTAGGAACGGAGGCGGTTACCTCCTCTCCTTGCTCGTCCGGTTCGTGCTCATCGTCGTTTCCATCCCCTCCAGTAACCGTATCGGCTTCCCTGATTTTATCAAAGAGTGACTCTATAGTTAGCAATCGCTTTTTTTTATCAGTGGTGGTTGTTTCGGCATCAGTGGTTTGATTTATTAGTATTTCTGAAAGAGGTGCGTTTATAATTCTTTCTATTAACGGCAATAGTTCACCCTTGTTTCTAGGGGCAACTTTTGGGTAGACAATATCAATACCGTTCATTTTATCGAACCCAAATGCCGATACAATTGCTTTTTTGATGAAGAACGACAACGCGTCGCTATTTAAAACAGTAACAACGGATGTTTTTTTTATATAGGTGTCCATTATGTTGGTTGCTAAACGCTTATATGTTTTAATGGGAACAGGAAAGTCGCCGTGGCTACTGCTTGCTTCAATATCAAAACTACATATTTTATAAGGTGTCCGGGTTTCTTTCTTGGGTTGTGGAATTAAATCCAAACAGTTACATATATATTCATATTTACAAGAAGTGGTGGTTTCGCTGGGAATTACCATTTTTTTCGTGGGAAGAAACACCCACCCGGAGGGACTTATATTATTAATATGGAAATAACGCAATAGTGGCGGTATTTTACTTTCATACAATTCCAATATAACATTTTGAGAAACAAACGGTTTTAATTTTCGGTCGCGAAAATCGCCTTTTGCTGGTTGATAATACCACAGATTTCTTACCCGATTAAATGTCATCATGTTAGCAAATGTTAATTTAACAAACTTGGACTTTTGGCCACCAGAAAAACCGTATAGTTTATTATATTCTACCAATTTGGCCGATAGTAAATATTTTTGATGATATTTTTCCAATTTGTCGCGTATTTCATTATATAAGATTTCTACGTTTTGGTTTGTCCAATTTTGCGCAACCTTTACGTAAAAGAAGGGATTATAGTCTTTTATAAAAATACAACACGTTTCTCCCAACTCGTTAATTCCAAATATCTGTATAATAAACTGTAATGGCGGAGGTGGTTTCCATTTCTCCTCACCATCCTCCGCGGTTTTACCTTGGGCATCATCGACATCGTCATCGCTTGAAGCGTCTTCATCGGTCATATTAAATTTATCATCATATGTGTTAAAATCTATAAGTCGAAACGATTTCCCGGTCATCACCTGTTTCGTGATTATAGATTTTTTTTCAGTCATTGTCGTGTAGTTACTAATATGTTAATTATATATGTTAAATATTATTATTTCAATTTTTTAACTTCTTTGAACTTGTTGTTTAGTATTGTTGTATTTTTCATAAAATTGATTGTGTTTTTTACATATTTAATAGGTGATATATTTGTATTAAATTACATAAGTTTTACACAAGTTAACCGTTCGAACAATGAGTATCGTAAACCAATTCGCACAATTATCCCCAGACTCTGCCGTTTCCTTAGGGGGAATAGTAAGAGAGGAAGAAGGTAAGGTAAATGGAGAAGTGGCGGAAGAAGAGAATGTTATATACATTGACAGCTTCTTTATTCCGCGATTGCCCGATGATATGACTCTTGAACAATTAGTTGATATTATTCAGCTATCTAGCCCTTACAAAGGTGACGGCGATAACGAGAACTCTATCGGAGTCGTTGAAAAGATCGAGTCTATACCGAAAATTAGCACAAAAGACGGAAAGCCGTTTAAATCCGCGTTTGTTACTCTACGATCGTGGTGCAACAACACCTACGCGAGAACTCTCATGATGAAACTATATAACGATGAACAGAGCCGTGTGTACTATACACCCCCTAACAGCGAATATATTAATCCCAAGTTTATTGTTCTCCTACCGAATAAAAGCGAAACCTCATTAAAAGATGCGCCCAACCACATAGACCTGGTTCTATACCTTCACACAGACACACGTTTAGAGACTGTATTAAATGTAATTGAAGGGCTTGATATTGGGCGTGTTCATAGTATTGAATCGATACTACTGCCTTACAATGAGCCATATGGTATTGATCTAGCCAGTTACATTAACGTCGATATTTGGAATCAAATTGTAAAAATAAGATACAACGAGATTCATGTAGTAATGGACTATTGGTATAAGACACAGACGGCATACGCATTCCAAGATGCGATGGAGTTGAATGATTGCGTGAATGTCCCTGTTTGTGAAGGAACAAACTGGACAATGTATCGAGCAGAACCGAAGCTCAACGGGATTAATCCTTATGTTTGGAATGCCAAACCAGTTGACCGCGATTCCAACTGATTGTGTTTGATGGCTTGGTTCATCTACAGGTACGTGTTATTGAATTATGTGTTCCCTGCCCTGCCCTTTAACAGTGTTTGTATATTTGCGTAAAAATCAATATAAAAAACAAAAAAACAAAAAAACAAAAAAAACAAAAAAACAAAAAAACAAAAAAACAAAAAACCTTTTTTATAGTAATTTTTTATAGTAAAAAAAATATAAAGAAAATCAAATGATATAAATAAAATGGAAAACATAAACGAGACAGAACCAGTAAAAAACAATATTACACAAGAAGTAGGGGGTGATGAACACATATATCAATACATTGCCGAAAATCGCCCATCCATTTATATTCTTACTCCCTGTTATGGAGGTATGTGTAATACACACTATGTTACATGTCTATTAAGAACGAAAGAACTATTTAATAAATACCAAATACCTATACAGTTTTTATTTTGTCGTAACGACAGTTTAGTTACAAGAGCACGAAATAACCTTATTGCGAAAGCAATGAATGACCCAACCGCAACACACTTTTTTTTTATAGATAGCGATATTTCTTGGAATGAAAACGACGTATTAAAATTAATGTTGGCAAACAAGCCAATTATTGGGGGGGTATATCCATTAAAGCGTTATAACTGGAATAAACTAACTGTCGACCCAAATAATCCGTATAATTCGAATATAGTTCAGTCAGTTATAGACAATATTAACCAATCAGTGTTAAAAAACGCAATGTCTAATGAAGATATAGTTCAGTGTCATTTATTGAATTATAACGTTAAGTACTTGGATAGAATATTAAGTATAGATGCAAATTTAGCTAAAGTAAAATATATTGAAACTGGGTTTATGATGATACAACGCGATGTATTAACCCAAATGATGGGACAAAATCCGCAATTAAAATACACGGACGATACCGGGTTTTTGAAAGAGAATGAAAATAGATACACATATGCCCTTTTTAATTGTGGAATAGCATACAATCACTATTTATCGGAAGACTGGTTCTTTTGCGAACGTTGGTTAAATATGGGGGGCGATATATTTATTGACGTTACTATTAATTTAACCCATACCGGAAATGTAGATTTTAAAGGAAATTTCCTATCATCTATTCTATAATTTTTGACCCTTTTACTTTTTCAGTGGTTTACAAATATCCAATTATCCAAATATTTTACCTTTTTATAAAATATTTGAAACTCACCAAATTGTAAAATAAAATAAAATAAATTCATTTCTTTGAAAAATAGTTTGTAAATTTTGGTGTATTGTATTGGTAAATTACCTTAGAGGGTGTTTCTACGTTTCGGTAGCTGTAATTATTGACTAATTGCGAGTATCTCATTGCCTTTGAAATACTTGGATCATTGCCCCCGGACTTTAAAGAATTGTATTGAATACAATTTTTATCGCACAACATTGGCATGGTTGTTCGGCGGTTTGGCATTATATACTATTTATATAAGTAATTTGGGTTGGATACTTTATTGCCCATAACTGAATACCGTTGTATTTAAACCAAATCGTTGAAATATTGGCTGGGTTTAGTTTTTGGAAATAATTGTCCAATTGTTCTTTATTAATAGTGGTTAAATCCTTTACTATATATGATTCTTCTATCGAGTATTCGCCATTGTTAGTGTCTAAAAATACCGCGTATTTTCTATATATGTCTCTTTTCCACGGCTCTTGTTCAGTAGATTCGTCTATTAATGGTTTACTTGAAAAATAGTAAAAGTCTCCCAATAGCGGAAAATCAACAGTTATACCGTGTGTAATATCGTCGTCAATATGGACATTTTTCCAAGAAATCTGGTCAGTTTCGGCAACGGCTTCATCATTTTTGCTACATAAATATAAGCATAGGGGGTATATAATTGAAGTTTTATTCAAACCGTTCTTGTAATAAATTGTACCTATGTAAGGATTTTCTTTGAATAATTCAACTATTTCGGGCAAGATTTTCGTTTTATCTATAGATTGTTTATTAATAATTTCGTCCAATATTCCCATTTTAAACAGGGGTTGGGGTGTGGCGACGGCGGTTGGTTGTTCTTTATTTGTTGTTGTTGTTGATGAAATGTTTGTATAATTAAACTCTGTGCCGTCAAAGAATAAATAGATTGAGTTTGAGGTATTTTTTAATATGAACCCTTTGAATATTCTTTCTAAAAAAGCAGTATTAATTTTTGTATGATCTAGTTGAAATAGGTCAATTATATATTCTAAACATTCGTTCATAATTTGTGTTTTAATAGAAGACGTTGGTTTATTATCAGTGGGTGGTGTTGATAGTTCCAGGTTTATTATTTTCTTTGGAAATTCGACATTCCCAGTTTCGCTATTGTAAGTAAATAAATATTTAAAGAAAGGAGTGGTTGATTTAATTATTGAATATATACAAATATAGGTGTTAATAGGTTGGTTTAAAAATATAGGTAATGGATTACTCTCTTCAGGAGTGCTATTTCCAAATAACCCGAGAATTCCTATACTACTATTGTTGTTTTCATTGCTACCGTTATTATTACTAGTACCACTACCACTATTACCATTATCACTTAAAGAGTTGGGAGCGGAGTTTAGTTCATTAAAGTCTAGGGTGAGCGTATCCGGTTCTAAATATACTATTTCTGGATCAGTGGAAATATTGTATATAGTGGTAGCTGGTGGTTTATTAAAACTGTTGGGGGGTGTTAAAATAGATTGAGTGTTAGTTGTAAACTTTGTTCTTATAGAATTTGAATTAGCAACTTGTGAATAAATACCCGACTGAGTTTTAAGTTCTTCGGGTGTATTAATTTTTTTTTCACTCATTTTATATTACAATGACAAGAAAAATAAGAGATGTATTAAACGATGAGTAAAATGCTGGTTTTAAAGAAAGCCGGTATTACCCATTCACGCACACGCACACTCACACGCAGACGCAGACATTGATTCCAAAGAAGCCGGTAGTAAGGGAAGGGGCGTCCGGGGAAACCGTAGGTTTCCTGGAGTTCCTGGAGAAGGGAAGGGGCGTCCGGGGAAACCGTAGGTTTCCTGGAGTTCGGGGAAACCGTAGGTTTCCTGGAAAGGGTATAAAGAGAACGGTATTTAACCCTATATAATAATTTATATTACTGTAAATAGCCTTGTAAATATGGAGTACGATGAACCAGCCACCTCTTTTTATGTTCCAGAGTTCGACCAAGAGTATGATGTATCTTCCTTTTTTAGTTGTTCCAATACAAACGATGAAACGACTATATCATCTTTTTCAAACAAGAATAAAAAGCGTAATCGTTTTTCCGATAATAAAAATGAAAATGGTTGTTATACGTTTAGTCGAACTATAAATGACGTGCGAGTAAAAATACCGTGTTTTGCCACAAAATCCATAATGGGAACAAAAATTAAAAGCGCCACGACCGGGTTAACCAATAATATGTATGTCGGTAAAAGCGATGAAGACCTTTATTTTAAAGTCCGTATTGTAAACGGGGAGGTTAGTAACTCATCGAACGGAAACGATTTTTATTATGATTCCCCGGAAGAGTATGAAAGACACCTATTCGTCAAAGTTCCTCAATCCATTAAAGATAAATGGAGTATAAAAAATCAAAATGCTAGGATAAACAAATTAATTGTAGAGAAGGTAAATAAATTAAATAAACAAAAATTTGTAATTGTAAAGTAAATATAAGCTAACACAAATTGTATAAAATAATAAATTAATATATATTATCGTTATTGAATAATATATATGTTTCGGTTTTTAAACGTAATTACTATTCTCTGGATTGTATTTTCAAGTAAAGAACCACATTCGCGTATGTCCGGCACATTATTCGAAAGACTAAATCGTCAAATAATTGACCCAAATTACGTATTACCCCCGCTTAATAGCGATAATAATATAAAAGGTTCTGATTGTCGAATTATTACTGATATTAATACGTCCAGTAAAAATACGTTTGGTGAGAATATATACAATTACGAACGATTAAAACAATTATTACTTATAAAGGAAACGCTTTTTGTTTTGTCACCCGTAAACATAAACTGTATTCTTCGACCAATATATATGCCCATTAAGGGAAACCCGTTTGAACTCGAATGTAAAGAATCGAAACCACACGTGCCGTATAAAAGTCGCGATTTACCGGTGTTTGTAATGGAACCATTACCCGTAGCAAGTTGTAGAAATATAAAAAATGGCGGGTTGTTTGACGATTTTCTCTTTGAATTATAACGCTTTAGTTAACACCGTTTGAAAAAATGTATTAATTGCCTCTTCGCTCGTTCCCACCACAGAATCGTCAAACACATAAGTTGTATTACCTTTGTAGTATGCTAGAATTGTCGGTATTCCTTGAATCATTCTTTTGGTTCTTAAAAATGCGTATAATTCGAATGATTCGTCCACATCAATATATATAAGATGTATATTTGAACGTTCTGTTTCTATTTTTTGATACCAATTCGCAACGTGATGCTCGATTTTTTTACATGGAACACACCAATCCGCGCCAAACTTAATAACTACTGCTCCGTTGTTATTCTGTAGTATGCTGTAAAAATCGTTAAGTGATTCAATACCGTATATTATTGTCATTTATTAAAACAATTGTCGAATGTTTATATTATTTAGTATATAATATAAACTGAATGAAACTTTACACAAACAAATAAAATAGTAATAACTATAGTGTTAATTATAGTTGGGATTGGTATACTATATTTCTTAACCATTTAACGTTTTCCATGTTTTTATAAAATAATTAAAACCATATATGGTAATAAATGTATATATATTAACTTAAAATATATTTACCGACAAATCAGCAGGTTAAACCGTTAAGGGGTTAAGTGAGTTGCAGAAAATAGGATAATATAGACTTATTTTTGCTTTCCATTTCCATTTCCCTTTTCTTTGATTGATATTGTTTGAGTAATAGTTTATTTTGAAACTCCGTTTCCTTTTCTTTTAGAATTCTTATATTTTCTTCTTCGCTTTTTAAAGAAATATCTGCTGTGTTTCTCGCAGTTGTATATTGCTCAACTGAAGCATACTTTTTAACTTTCTCGTAGTCTTTTTCTCCTACTACAAAAACCGTTTCATTTTTATGGACTTTTTTTATATCTTCAAATTTTAATTTGCTAAAAGGGTCAGTTTCAATGTAGGCTCTATTTTCGTTTGTTCCAGTATGGCTGTTCTCATCGTCATCGTCAATATCTTCATATAGATTTGCACCCAAAGCAGTTGGCTGTAACTCTGTAACACCCCTATATAACGCAATACCATGCTGTTTTTCTTTGATTTTTTCGAATGTTCCATTTATTGCTGAAATGCTCGATATAGTGGGTATGGTCGTCGGGTCTTCTTCGGAAAACCAGGTGTTTTTATTTACGATTTTCTTTCCCATTTGGTTTTTTTCAAAGAGTTCATTAAATGTTCGTTGAAATTTTGCGGGTGGCATGGATCCGATATTTTTCTCTATTTGTTCGTAATTTGCGGGTGTTTTGTTGAAGTTTCCCGTTCCAGTATAAACGTCGTTTATTTCATTCGAATACTTTAACTCCGTCTTTGGAACTTCTTTCGTTGTTCGTTGTTGATTGTTGTAGAATTCAACAATAATTTCAAATGCCTTTTTATAAAATAAAAAGTATTCTGGAGAGAGTCGGGACTTATCCGGGTGGGTCTTTAATACAATTAACTTGGCTTGTTTTAATTTCTCACTAGTTATGTTACTTGCGTCGGTAATTTCAAAGAGGTTTAATATTTCTTGAAAAGAATACATTTGTATGTTTAAATTATGACTGGTCGGTTTTATACTACAGTTCTTCATTATTATTATATATAAAATTGTTTATTTCTTTATTACGTAATTGTATAGTATGACTATTTCACCCAACAAAAAAATATATCACTGTGTAGGTATATAAGTACTCGATCTTAATCGTTTAACGTTTTCCATGTTTGTACAAAATCCAAATATATTATTATTAACCCTTTAACGATTTAACCTGCGGATTTCAAGGTTAATGAATTTTATATTTTTACGTATTATTATCTTTAGTGACACTATATATGGTTTCAAATATTTTATAAAAGGTAAAATATTTGAATTTTGTAAAAATATGGAAAACATTAAAGGGTTAATAATAATATATTTGAAGCCATATATAGTGTAGTATATCATACAACTTATACAAAATATAAAAACCATTAACCCTAAAATTAGCAGGTTAAACCGTTAACCTCAAATATGTGATTCGGTGGTTGTTGGTTTTTCGGGTAAGGTTAAAAATTTTATAATATGGTTGGTAATTGGGGGTAAAAACTCGTTTTCATCTGCTGATATAAAGTGCCATTTTTCATATGGTCTGTTATACAAGTCTATCGCATTTTTAATTTTTTCACGGATATTTTCAACATTGATGAATTCTTCTTTGTTAAGCTCTTGATGTGCAAAATTCTCTATTTTATTTTTAATAAAGTATTCGTCCCCGAAATATGAAAGGTGCCATCCCCCCTTTTCAACTGTATTCGCAAAATCATACATTCTTATTTTTTGAGAACTGGTGTTAAACAAATTATAAAACGCATATAAAAACACGATTTTTGCTCTTGACCATTTATGTTGCGAAATACAATTTAAATTATAATAATAAAAATCCATTAACAATGATATTCCGCCATCCGTTATCCCACTTAAGTTGGCAGTTTTTAACATTCTTAGAATGGTTGGATTAGGTATTTCATCTAAATCACATATAGTTATTATATCAAACGGATTTTTACCAATGCGTTCGTTATTAACCAAGTATTGGATTCCTCTGGCAATACCATTACGATGGGTATTTTCATTATCCCATTGCTCTTGTTTTTCTTTATCTGGGTTTACAATCCATTGAGTATCGTCATCCGACATCATAATATGTACTATTTTATTCGCAAAACGTGCGTACCTTTCTTTATTTTCAAAGAAAAAAAACGGCTTTGATGTTCCGACATGTGTTCGTGACCCTTCGCAAATGACGAAATAATCAACAATATCATATAGTATTGTTAGTCGATATTCTAATAAATCCAGTTCATTATAAAAAATAAAACAGTCAACTATCTTAGCTTCTTCCTGATGTGTTGAAACAGTGGGTGTTCTATTCATAAAGCTAGAAAAGTTCATTTCGTAATATCATATTATAGTATTACTTCTTTAACCCTTTTACCGACCAATTTGTCGGTAAACAAATTTTAATTTAAAATATAACCATATATACATTTATTACCATGGTTTCAAATATTTTAGAAAAGGTAAAATATTTGAATTTTGTAAAAATATGGAAAACATTAAAGGGTTAATATATGTACGAACTATTGTTACTGTTCAATTACAAGGGTGCTTCTTGTCTTTATTTACCTTTATAATTAAATTCCATACCGAATTTTTTACTATTATAACGTGGTAATTTATTAGCGGCGGCCGAAAGGCTTGATAAAAGTTCTTCTGTTTCGTTACCGTAATAGGCCGGGTCAACCTGCTTTTTTCCTTTAAATATTATATTGAACAGGTCAATATTATCGTGTAGCAATTTTTCTTTTATTTCATTTATACTTTTACCGTTTTTTTCATATTCTTGAATTAATTTAAAGAAACTAGAAGGTTCTACATTAACCTCGTAACTAGTAATACTACCCCCGATTGTTTTTTTTACTTTCTTACCGTGTTTTTTTCTTGTAAATTGTTTTATTGTATTGTAATATAGTTTATTCGTTTTGCGACGATTGGGTTGAACGTGTTTTTTAATACTACGTCGTGTATATTTCATATATACAATATCTTGAGGAAACATACCGTTTCCTTTTTGATTATGATATAGTTAATCATTAAAATAAACGTCTCTCAGTTTTCGCATATGTTTATCTGGAACTTTCTTTTCTTTAAATAGTCGTATTTTACTATTAATTGACTTGCTTTTGTCCAACATAGTTATTATAAAATACAAGGAATACATTCCACATTCGGTATTTGTTCTTTGATGATTATTCGGGTAATTTTCGTAGTACTTGTATTGATGCCCTAATTCGGTGGCTTGTTCTTGAATTTTTTTAACGAGGGCTTTTATTTCTTTCGGTGTTTTATTTGTCGCGCTATCAAAGTAAAATATAAACGAGTTTTCTGTGTCAATAAACATTGATACCCAATGACTTCCCTCTTGGGTATGTTTGTCTAAATTAAAAATAATACCTATATCTTTTATACCGGCATTAATATATTTCTTTAAAGAAAAGTGACATAGGTCGTCGAGTACACATTTGCCCATATTTTCATCTATTACTGTATCGAAGTCTATGGAGGTTGGACCAATAAACTTAAATGTCGGGT
>Ga0315899_10003184_pt1 | contig 17892 bp, 13 predicted proteins | sample LakEriMetagenome_2_FD_203518 | JGI IMG/M metagenome (GOLD analysis project Ga0315899, IMG submission 203518) | Freshwater fungal communities from buoy surface, Lake Erie, Ohio, United States - Buoy 4 MA112 | ecosystem: Environmental > Aquatic > Freshwater > Lake | place: USA: Lake Erie, Ohio... | reverse complement strand
GGGTAACTTCTTGGCCAACAAATTGAATATTTAAGGCGCCGCAATGATGTGTACGATACATATAAATCTATTGATAGATGATAGGTCTGCAAATATAGCCCAATTCCCAGAAAAACCCCATCTTTGCATTATGACCTTAAGTACAATTTCTCCTACTACCAGACGTATTGTTTTATCAGGTTTTTTCTTTCTAACAGGTATTTGTTTTGCAAGCTGGGCCAGTCGTATTCCCGATATCAAAATGCAATTAGGGTTGAGTGATGGAGCTTTTGGTGGTTTATTGTTTTTTTTGCCTATTGGCTCTTTTTTAGGCATTCCAATTTCAGGTACCTTAACTGCTAGATATGGGAGTAAAAAGATTGTATCCATTGCAGCCATTATTTATCCTTTAGCTTTAGTGGCTTTAGGATTTGCAAACACTACCATTTTGTTAGCCATTACTTTATTCTTTTTTGGAATGGCTGGTAATATGTTTAATGTATCTGTGAATACACAAGCAGCTGCTTTGTCTAAATTGTTTGATAAAAGTATTACTTCAAGATTTCACGGATTTTGGAGTTTGGCTGGATTTTCTGGTGGTGTTCTGGGTGGATTTTTTGTAGCGCATGCTATTTCGCCATTGCTACAATTTATATTAGTAGCATTAGTAGGTTGGACCTTTTTATTTTTTACACACAAATATTTAATGCCAGGCGAACCTAATAAAAATCATGTTGCAAAATTATGGACCAAGCCAAGCCCTTTGATGTGGCAGTTTGGATTAATTGCATTTAGTAATATGATTTGTGAAGGAATGATGTTTGATTGGAGTGGGGTATACTTTCAAGATATTGTTAAAGCAAGTCCAGAATGGAGAACCACAGGGTATATCTGCTTTATGGGAAGTATGACTACTGGAAGAATGTTTTCAGATAATTTAATTAATTATTGGGGAGCAAGAAAACAATTAGTGTTGAGTGGATTAGTGGTAACGCTTGGTTTAATTATTGCAACTATCTATCCAAATTTATTGGTAAGCTCTATAGGATTTATGTTAGTAGGTTTTGGAGTATCTTCTGTAATACCCACTATTTATGGAACTGTAGGAAAAACGACTGAACCAAGTCAGGTGAGTATTGCCCTTGCTTCGGTTTCTTCAGTTGGCTTTTTTGGGTTTTTAATTGGTCCACCCATCATTGGATTTTTATCTCAAGCGATTGGATTAAGATGGGCATTTTTAACAGTGAGTTCTCTAGGAATTATCACTGCCTTAAGAGCGAATCAATTAAAAAAATACCTATAAAGTTTGCGCTTCTTCTTTATGTCTTGGCTTGTACCATAAATAGTAATACCCTAAAATAAGTACACCCGTAACAAAAGGGATCATAGCTAAATGTTTTACTGTGGTATTGCCAAATACAATATGCTCATCTACTCCAAAGAATTCGGTACACATCCAAAATGAGTTAGCACTAATCCAAACAGTGATGGCTATGTTATGGCATAATTCAGAAACAATATGCCTTGTTCTCCAAGCGATAATGATGGAGATTGCCATGGTAGGTATAATCATTGCAACTCCTAGTAGGTTTAATGATAAGCACCAAGCAATATCTTTAAATAACCAAAATACAATATGTAAATTCTCCATCTTACGATAAGTGATGGGTATATTGTAAAATTCATTTTTGTTGTTAGACATCATTCAATTTTAAAATACTTTTGAATCTTTGAATATCAGCCTCCGGATTGATGGCTTTTCCATTGCCAAGATAATCAATTAATTGTTTACTGAAATAGGGTGCAAGCGAACAACCCTTTGTGCCCATACCATTGCATATGGCCAAGGAAGGATAAGCCGGGTGTACCCCCACAAATGGCCTTCTCTCTGTATTGGCAGGTCTGATTCCTGAAATATGATCTACAACAGTATATGGTACTTTTAAAAAGCTATCCAATGCCTGAATCATTTTTTCTTTAAAAGCTATACTTGGTAAAGCATCTTTAAATTCCCATTCATAATTGGACCCCACCCAAAATAAATCCTCTTTCCATGGCACTATAGATACATTGTTCTTATAAATAAATTGATTCGATAATCCCTCAATTTTAACAATTAATGCTTCTCCTTTATTTGGTGCAAAGGGGAGGGCTTTGAAATAGGTATTGTGCACGCTATTATTTCCATCACAAAAAATAATTTGCTTTGAAGAATATGATTTCCATTGAACATGTTCTTTGACTATTGCTACATCATTGATATCAAAATGATCTTCCACTAATTGATGCTGTTCAATTAATCTAGCTTTCCAAGAAGTCAACATGGTATTTAAATCAATCCAATAACTACTATCAATTTGTCCAGTTCCAAAAGGGATCTTAAAAAATGCCTCAAAATCAGAAGAGTTATTAGTGCTTAAATAAACGTTTTCATGTGTTAATCGATATTCAAAACTCTCTTTCATCTGTAGTGAAGGATGTAGTAAAACAACTGGAGATGCTTTGATCAATGTCTTATTCAAATCTTTGCCCAATTCTTTGTAAGCATTTACTGCATTGGGAAGTAATGTGTCAATCATCCAAGTTTGTACAATTCTTCTTCCAGTTACTGGATTAATCACACCACTTGCAACAGTAGTGGATGAAGGAATTGTAGGGTCATTGACTACTATAAAAGATTTTCCCGCTTTTTGTGAGTAATAACTCATCCAAGTGCCTACTAATCCTTGTCCAACAATGATATAATCTAATGGGCTTGACATGAAGATTGGACTTATTTATTGGTATTCGTGATGACGGTATATCTAACACTATCTTTTTGTTCACGCACTTTTGCAACCAATTCAATGTCAAAACTACCTTTGTATTCGTGTGGAACCGTAAATGGAAATTCTACTTCAAAATTTTCTTTATCTATGGTAGTGAAATATTGAAAAGGAAAAATATTTAAAAACCAACCATCTACAGATATTCCAGTTGAATGATTGATCAGTGCTAATGTGAGGGTGCCAGTTTTTTCTTCTTTTAATTGATGCGCAACCTTCACTTGCAATTTAATAGCTTCTCCAGCATTTACTTGAATCGGAGGCTTACAAATAATTTGCAGGTTTTTTGTTTGTCCCCAAATTGTTGTAGCGGCTAGTAAAAATAAAATACACAATAATGCTTTATTCATCTTTCAAAAGTACAATAAAAAATCCCTTATCTTTTTGGGATAAGGGATTGCTATAAAAAGGTTTGCTTATTTCTTTAATGCAGCTGCCATTGTTTTACCAATATCAGCAGGGCTAGCACATACATGAATACCACATGCAGCCATGATTTTCATTTTAGCAGCAGCAGTATCATCTGCACCACCAACAATTGCACCAGCATGTCCCATACGACGTCCCGGAGGAGCTGTTTGACCTGCAATAAATCCTACCACTGGTTTTTTCATATTGTCTTTGATCCAATTTGCTGCGTCAGCTTCCATACTACCACCAATCTCACCAATCATGATGATTCCTTCAGTTGCTGGATCGTTCATTAATAATTCAACTGCTTCTTTTGTTGTTGTTCCAATAATTGGATCACCACCAATACCAATCGCAGTAGTTATACCTAAACCTGCTTTCACCACTTGGTCAGCAGCTTCGTAAGTTAAAGTACCACTCTTAGATACGATACCAATAGTACCTTTCTTAAAAATGAATCCTGGCATAATACCCACTTTTGCTTCTTCAGCAGTGATAACACCTGGACAGTTTGGTCCTATTAATCTTGTTGTTTTTCCCAATAAGAAATTTTTCACTTTCACCATATCCTGCACTGGGATACCTTCTGTAATACAAACAACCAAAGCAATACCTGCATCTGCAGCTTCCATAATAGCATCTGCAGCAAAAGCTGGAGGTACAAAAATGATACTTACATCAGCGCCAGTTGCTTTAACAGCGTCCGCTACTGTATTGAATACAGGACGGTCTAAATGTGTAGTTCCGCCTTTACCTGGAGTCACACCACCTACCAACTGCGTTCCATATTCAATCATTTGAGTTGCATGGAAACTACCTTCTGTACCGGTAAAACCTTGTACAATAATCTTCGAATTTTTGTTCACTAATACTGACATGAGGACTGAATTTGTTATTTGTGGCGCAAAAATACGCTAAACAGCCATTTTTTGCCCTTATTTACCAACAAAAATTATAGGTTTTTTTATAAATGGCCGGCAAGTGCTACTTTTGTGCCTCGCAAAGTCAAATTAAAAAAACAACATTATGGCAACAACATCAGACATCAGTCGTGGAATGATCTTAAAACTAGACAATAACTTATATACAGTAGTTGAGTTTGGAGAGAACAAAACAGCAAGAGCTGCTGCAAAAATATGGGCTAAATTAAAAGGAGTAGATAATAAAAGATCTATCGAGAAAACATGGAATAGTGGTGAAACTATTTTCCCTGTGCGTGTAGAAAAGAAAACATTCCAATTCTTATACAAAGACGATAGTGGCTACAATTTAATGAACAATGAGACTTTTGAGCAAATTGTTATGGCAGAAGAAATGATTGATGCTCCTCAATACTTAATTGAGGGCGCTGAAGTTTTTGTTTTCATGAATACTGAAACTGAATTACCTATCGGTGCAGAATTGCCAGAAAAATTAGATGTATTGATCACTTATTGTGAAAACGGCGTTAAGGGTGATACTGCCACTCGTGCTTTAAAAGCTGCAACGATCGAATCTGGAGCTACAGTAATGGTACCTTTATTTGTTAATGAAGGAGAAAAGATTAAGATCAACACTAAATCTGGTGAATACGTAGAGAGGGTAAAGTAAATTTTCAAGGCCTTTTCTAAGTTGAAAATAGTCAAATAGGGAATTTTAGGTTCCCTATTTTTATGCCTAAAATGGCCATTTTTGGATAAAAAAAGGGCATTTTATTGTGATTTTTGATAAAAATACCCCAATTTTACCCAAAATTGCTAAAAATGGACTTAAAACAAATTCATGATTTAATCAAGGTAGTAAACAAGAGTAATATTGGTGAAATCAGTGTAGAAGACAAAGATGGTAAAGTAACCATCAAACAAAAAGAAGAAAGAATTACAGTAAGTTCAGCACCAGTGTATGCCGCTGCTCCTGCCCCAGCTCCAGTAGCTGCTTCTGCAGCTGCTCCAGTGTCTGCTGCTCCAGCACCAGCTGCTTCAAAAGATAATTTAGTGACTATAAAGAGTCCAATGATTGGTACTTTCTATAGAAGAGCTGCTCCTGATAAGCCATTAATGGCAGAAGAAGGAACAGAAGTAAGCCCAGGTAAAGTGGTTTGTATTATTGAAGCAATGAAATTGTTCAATGAGATCGAATCAGAAGTAAAAGGTACAATTGTAAAAGTATTGGTAGATGATGCAAGCCCAGTGGAGTTTGATCAACCATTATTTTTAGTACAACCTGCATAGGCATTAACATTCATCCATTTTTAATTACAGAAAATGTTTAAAAAGATATTGATAGCCAATCGTGGCGAAATTGCTTTGCGTATCATTAGAACCTGTCGTGAGATGGGTATCAAAACCGTAGCAGTTTATTCAACAGCGGATAAAGACAGCTTGCACGTAAAATTTGCTGACGAGGCGGTTTGTATAGGTGGACCAAAGAGTGCAGAATCTTATTTGAATATCCCTCATATTATGGCCGCTTGTGAAATCACCAATGCGGATGCCGTGCATCCAGGTTATGGTTTCTTAGCAGAGAATGCAAAGTTTGCACAAATCTGTGCCGACCATGGTATTAAATTTATAGGACCTACTCCAGAGATGATTAATAAAATGGGAGACAAGATCACGGCAAAAGAAACCATGATCAAAGCAGGTGTACCTGTTGTACCAGGTGGAGAAGGTTTATTGGAAAGTGTAGACGCAGCAAAAAAATTAGCTAAAGAAATAGTTTACCCAGTAATCATCAAAGCAACAGCTGGTGGTGGTGGAAAGGGTATGCGTGTGGTTTGGTCAGAAGCGGATTTAGAAAAAGCATATAATGATGCAAAGATGGAAGCTGCTGCAAGTTTCAAGAACGATGGTTTGTACATGGAGAAATTTGTAGAAGAGCCAAGACATATTGAAATTCAAGTAGCAGGTGATCAGTTTGGAAATGTTTGTCATTTGAGTGAGCGTGATTGTTCTATTCAAAGAAGACACCAAAAATTAGTAGAAGAATCTCCTTCTCCATTCATGACTCCAGAACTTCGTCAAAGAATGGGTGAAGCTGCTATCAAAGCTGCTGCTGCAATCAATTATGAAAGTGTAGGTACTATTGAGTTCTTAGTGGATAAGCATCGTAATTTCTATTTCATGGAAATGAATACACGTATTCAGGTAGAACATTGCGTAACAGAAGAAGTAGTAAGCTATGATTTAATCAAAGAGCAAATTAAAATTGCTGCAGGAGAAAAAATATCTGGAAAGAATTACGAACCTCAATTGCATGCGATTGAATGTCGTATCAATGCAGAAGATCCATACAATGATTTTAGACCTTCTCCAGGAAAGATTACTGTACTTCATACACCAGGTGGACATGGCGTTCGTGTAGATAGCCATGTTTATGCAGGTTATGTAATACCTCCATATTACGATTCAATGATTGGTAAATTAATCACTGTGGCACAAACCCGTGAAGAAGCGATTAATACCATGTATAGAGCATTAAGTGAGTATGTGATTGAAGGCGTGAAAACAACGATACCTTTCCATTTGCAATTAATGCAAAACGAAGATTTTAGAAAAGGTAATTTCACTACTAAGTTTTTGGAATCATTTAAAATGAAATAATTTTTTCTTCGCTTTTTATTGAAATATAAAAGCTTGAAAAAATTCTCTAATGAAAAATAATAAGGGACCCCATTAACGGGTCCCTTATTATTTTGTGAATATTTTGATTTTATTGAAAGATATAAACAAACAGCCCCGTTTATGGAGGCTGTTTGAAAAAATCATAAGAGGCTAAATGAAAGAACTCCTACATTTTATTAGGAGTTCTTTCATAGCTTATCTTAAGAATAACAATTCTCTATACTTAGGTAGGGTCCATAATTCATCGTCTACCAATTGCTCTAATTTATCAACATGGTAACGAATCTTATCAAAATATTGCGCTTTCACTTTCGCTTCATAAGCAATTGCTTTTTCACGAGAGTGTTCAATATTGTTAGCTACTTTTCTTTCCTCAACCATTGCATGCGTATTTTCATACACTTGTTGGATATGCGTACTAACATCTTTTAATAAAGTCAATTGGCCCTTGTATAATTTTTCTGGTAAAGCTGCATCACGCAATAAGTTTACATTCTTTAATAACTCATTTTGATACTTGATAGCAGCTGGGATAATATGGTTAGTTGCTAAATCGCCCATAACACGCGCTTCAATTTGTACTTTCTTAATATACTTTTCTAATTCAATCTCGTGCCTAGCTTCTAATTCAGCAGTTGTATAAATTCCATTGTCTTTGAACAATTTCTTTGCTTTATCCGTTACCATTGCATCTAAAGCTACTGGTGTAGTCTTTAAATTAGGTAAGCCTCTTTTTTCAGCTTCCTTATGCCATGCTTCGCTGTAACCATCTCCTTCAAATAAAATCTTCTTGCTAGCAACAATGTACTTTTGAATTACTTGCATAATTGCAATTTCTTTCTTGTCACCTTTCTCAATCAAAGCATCTACTTCTTCAGAGAACTTCACTAATGTATCAGCAACAATTGTATTCAATACAGTCATAGGTAATGCACAATTGGCAGTAGAACCCACCGCACGGAATTCAAATTTGTTTCCAGTGAAGGCAAAAGGAGAAGTTCTGTTTCTATCTGTATTATCAATTAATAATTCAGGGATACTTCTGTGTAAATCTATTTTTAAAATAGCTTCATCTTGCTCATCAAATTTACTATTCACTCTGCTCTCTACATCGTTTAATACTTTGGTTAAGTAATCACCAATAAAAACTGAGATGATCGCTGGTGGTGCTTCGTTAGCCCCTAAACGGAAATCGTTTGAAGCTGATGCAATAGATGCTCTTAAGATATCTGCATAATCATGTACCGCTTTAATGGTATTCACAAAGAAAGTCAAGAACATTAAATTGGTCTTTGGAGTTTTGCCGGGTGCTAATAAATTTACACCAGTATCAGTAGCCATACTCCAGTTATTATGCTTACCACTTCCGTTGATGCCAGCAAATGGTTTCTCGTGTAATAATACCACTAAATGGTGACGCTTTGCTACTCTAGTCATCACATCCATTAATAAGATATTATGATCTACTGCAATATTTACTTCTTCAAAAATAGGAGCACACTCAAACTGAGCAGGAGCAACTTCATTGTGTCTTGTTCTAAGTGGGATACCTAATTTATAAGATTCGTTTTCAAAGTCACGCATAAAAGCATACACTCTTTCAGGAATAGATCCGAAATAATGATCTTCTAATTGTTGACCTTTTGCAGGCGTAAAACCAAATACTGTTCTTCCACATTGTACTAAGTCTGGTCTTGCATTCACTAAAGCTTCATCAATGACAAAATATTCTTGTTCCCAACCTAAAGTGGGTACCACTTTTGTAACATTCTTATCAAAGTAATTACAAACATTCACTGCCGCTTTATTTACTGCTTCTACTGCTTTCATCAAAGGCGCTTTGTAGTCCAAAGATTCACCAGTGTAAGAAATGAATATAGTTGGAATACACAATGTTTTTCCATTACCAATTTCAATAATGAATGGGGGAGAAGAAGGATCCCATGCAGAATAACCTCTTGCTTCGAATGTTGCTCTTAATCCACCATTTGGAAAAGAAGAAGCGTCAGGTTCTTGTTGAATTAAGGCAGCACCTTCAAATTCTTCAATAGCAGTTCCATCTCCTTTTAAGGTAAAGAATGAATCGTGTTTTTCTGCTGTACTTCCTGTTAATGGTTGGAACCAGTGTGTGTAGTGTGTAACACCTTTGCTCTCTGCCCAAGCACGCATGCCAGAAGCAATTTGTCCTGCAACTTGGCGGTCAATTTTTTTACCACCTCTAACACTTGCTAATAAACTTTTATAAGCTTCATCACTTAAATATTCTCTTGCTGTTTTTAAAGTGAATACATTTTCACCGAATACTCCAGTGATTTTAGCACCTTTTATTTCAGGAGCTTGAACTTTTCCATAGCTAACATGGTTTACAGCATCTGTTCTTAATGACATATATTATTAATTTAAAATATAAATAATTATAGACAAAGATATCTTCTTTTGTTAATTTTCTACAAGTTGATCATTCAATTCTTATGAATTGTGTATAAAATATTAATATTATAAAATAATTATATATTTAATATTACTACAATCTGTTGAAAATCATTTAAATCTATAATGAATCTTCTAACAGTTATGCTTATGAATGTTGGTAAATCACTAGGTTAGTTAAGTCGCCTGTTTTGTAACTTCGCCACAACTTTAATCGATAAAGACAAACATCCATGGAAATCACGGTAAAAACAGCCCAACAATTAAGACTAACAGAAGAAGAGTTTGAGTTAATCAAGCAAAAGCTTGGTCGTACCCCAAATTTTACAGAGCTATGTGCTTTTAGTGGAATGTGGTCAGAACATTGTAGTTATAAAAACTCTATCAAATGGTTAAAAACACTTCCAAGAGATGGAGGAAGAATGTTGGTGGCTGCTGGTGAAGAAAATGCAGGTTTGATGGATATCGGAAATGATTATGGTGTAGTATTTAAAATTGAATCACACAATCATCCAAGTGCATTGGAACCATTCCAAGGTGCTGCAACAGGAGTGGGTGGAATTCAGAGAGATATTTTTACGATGGGTGCAAGACCTATTGCATCATTAAATAGTTTGCGTTTTGGTAAATTAGACGATACAAAAACAAAAAGATTATTAGCTGGAGTAGTACATGGTATTGGACATTACGGGAACTGTTTTGGTGTTCCAACCGTGGGGGGTGAGTTGTATTTTGAAGATTGCTATCATACCAATCCTTTAGTGAATGCCATGAGTGTGGGTATTGTGAAAGCTGGTAAGACCGTTAGTGCCATTGCATTAGGAAAAGGTAATCCTGTATTTTTTGTGGGAAGTGCAACAGGTAAAGATGGTATTGGTGGTGCAAGTTTTGCCTCTGCTGAAATTACCGCAGATAGTGTAGAAGAATTACCAGCAGTGCAAGTAGGTGATCCATTCCAAGAAAAGAAATTATTAGAAGCTTGTTTAGAAGTAATTGAAATAGGTGGAGTTGTGGGTATGCAAGATATGGGTGCAGCAGGTATTATTTGTTCTACTGCAGAAATGAGTGCAAAGGGACAGGTAGGTATGCGCATTGATTTAGATAAAGTGCCAACTCGTCAACAAAATATGAAGGCTTGGGAATTATTATTAAGTGAGAGCCAAGAGCGTATGTTGATGGTGGTAGAGAAAGGAAGAGAAGCAGATGTATTAGCAGTGTTTGAAAAATGGGATTTGTCTTGTAGCAATATTGGAGAAGTCACCGATGATGGTTTATTGAATTTTTATATGCATGGTGAATTAGAAGCTTCTTTACCTGCCTATGAATTGGTATTAGGTGGAGGTGCTCCTCAATATACGCGTGAATATAAAGAACCTGCATACTTAGCAAAAGTGAATGCATTTGATATGGATGCAATTGCGGACACAGATAATTTAAAAGCGTCTGTTGAAGCATTGATACAATTACCCAATATCGCTTCTAAGCGTTGGGTATACACTCAATATGATAGTATGGTAGGTGCTGCAAACACTTCTACCAATGCACCAAGTGATGCAGCAGTGGTATTAGCTAAAGGCACTGGTAAAGCATTAGCGATGACGGTGGATTGTAATAGTAAATATGTTTTTGCTAATCCCTATAAAGGAGCCATGATTGCAGTTTCTGAAGCTGCAAGAAATATTGTTTGTTCTGGTGGTGAGCCTATTGGTGTAACCAACTGTTTGAACTTTGGTAATCCTTACGATCCAGAAGTATATTATCAGTTTGTAAAATCTGTTGAGGGTATGGGTGCTGCTTGTAGAAAATTCAATACACCAGTAACTGGTGGTAATGTGAGTTTCTATAATCAAAATCCAGATGGTCCTGTTTTCCCAACACCCACCATTGGTATGGTAGGTATTGTAGAAGATATGAAAAATAGAATGACTTTAGATTTTAAATCAGAAGAGGATACTATCGTTTTATTAGGTACACAAAGAAATGATATTGGTTCTTCAGAGTATTTAAATAAAATAAAAGGAGTGGCACATTCTTCTGCTCCTCATTTTGAATTAGAAGAAGAATTTGCATTACAACAATTGGTGGCTCAATTGATCAAAGATCATTCTATCGAATCAGCTCATGATATTTCAGAAGGTGGTTTGATAGTGACTTTATTAGAAGCTGCTTATTTTAATAACAAAGGTTTTGAAGTGAGCTCCAACAATAGCAGTCTGAGAAAAGATGCTTATTGGATGGGTGAAGCACAAAGTAGGGTTGTGGTAACATGTAAAGCTGCTACTATAGCAACTATAGAAGCAGCAGCTGCAAAAGCAGGAGTTGAAATTACTGTGATGGGAAAAGTAACTAATGGCGCTGTAAATGTTGATGGAGAAGATTGGGGTAATATTAGTGTTTGGAAAAATAAGTACGATACGGCAATTGAAAATAAATTAAAATAAGTTTCATCCTTCATGGTAAAACAACCCACTATAGTAGTCACTGGAGCCGCTGGATTTATTGGTTCAGTATTTGTTCAATATTTAAATGAACAAGGGTTTCATCAATTACTTTTAGTGGATGATTTTGGTGTAGAAGAAAAAAGAAAAAACTGGGAGCAAAAACAATTCATCAAAGTCATCGAGCGACAATCTTTTATCGCTCAATTAGAAAATGATGAGTTTGAAGTAGATGCGATAGTCCATTTAGGTGCAAGAACAGATACCACTGAATTTAATTATGCTATTCACGAAGAGTTGAATTTGAATTATTCAAAATCTTTATGGAATTATACTACCCAAAAAAAGATACCTTTCATTTATGCATCATCTGCCGCTACTTATGGTGCTGGTGAGCATGGATATGATGATAACCATGATATAGTGAATCAATTGACTCCTTTAAATCCATATGGTGTTAGTAAGAATGAATTTGATAAATGGGCGTTGACGCAAAGCAATCAACCTTTATCATGGACGGGCTTAAAATTCTTTAATGTATATGGTCCCAATGAATCACATAAAGCTAGAATGGCTAGTGTAATTTTCCATTCATTTAATCAAATCAAGCAAACAGGTTTAGTGAAATTATTCAAAAGCCATAAAGAAGGTTTTAAACATGGAGAGCAGTTGCGTGATTTTGTGTATGTAAAAGATTTGGTGAAAGTCATTGGATGGATGTTACATCAAATGATGTCTAATTCATGGGATGCCAATAAGAATGGTTTATACAATTTAGGCACTGGTAAAGCAAGATCTTTTTATGATTTAGCTGCCAATACATTTAAAGCACAAGGATTAGCGCCTAATGTTGAATTCATAGATATGCCTTTGGATATTAGAGATAAATATCAATACTTCACAGAAGCCAATATGGCGAAGCTCCGCGCCGCAGGATACACTGCACCCTTTTACACATTGGAAGAGGGCGTTGCCGATTATGTTGCCAATTATCTTGTCCCCGCTAAGAGTTATTAATGAGCTTTTAAGAAAGCAATTGACTTCGCGTAAGCATCTTCTTTAGCCGCAGCATTAAACGACGGATTACTTGGATTCGCAAATCCATGTCCTGCATCATATCTATTTACTGATAAATTTTTACCAGCATCTTTCATGTTTTGTTCAAAAGCATTAACCATTGCAGGAGACGGTGATTGATCTTTGTTTCCAAAGAAGCCAATGATATCACACTGTATAGATTTTAATTTTTCCATATTGGTTTCTGGACGACCATAATACATCACAGATCCCTTAGCTTGTGGTCCTGCAAGAATTGCAGTTTGCAAACTCCACATACCACCAAAGCACCAACCCACACTATAAATACTTGCTTTAGCACCCGCATGTTTGATAGCACCTTGAACAATTGCGGTCATTCTATTCATGTCTGATCCACGCATTAATTTCATCGCACTATCAGGAGTGGCTGCTACTTTTCCATCATACATATCTACAGCTATCACGTTCATATCACCTAAGTCCTTAAAATATTGGTCAGCTTCCATTTTAATTTGATTGTTTAATCCCCACCATTCTTGGATAACAATCAACCATTTATTGGATTTCTTTTTTGCAGGTATAAAATAAGCATTGGCTTTATTGCCATCAGCTGCGTCAAAGCTAATCATGGTACCTACTAAATCTGAAGGATCTACCATTTTTGGGGTAATATGTAAACTAGCAAAAGCTGGTGTAGAAGCTTCCAACTGATAAGCTTGTTGTGTTTCCATATTTAAGCACTCAATGACTTCTCCTTTTTGAAGGGTTGGATATTGGTTCTTTTTCCATTCCCAACTTGTGAAAACAAGGACAAAGAGGGCGAAGCTTAGTAAAAGGGCAGTTTTTTTCATGATTTTGGGCTTTAGTAGTGAAGATGTTCACTTTTAAATAACATTTATAAACATTCATGGTTCAACACAAAACCCATTTTGTAGGGGGCTTTTTTTCGCGTATTTTTGTATGACCTCTAAGAAATTTTCCTAATTAAAAGACGGTCATATTAAAAACCAATTGAATGGGTATACCTCAATAGGCAACTATTGCTGGAATTCCTTTTTCAATATTATATGAATTTTCAGTTATGGCAAAGTATATTTTTGTTACAGGAGGCGTTACAAGTAGTTTGGGTAAGGGCATTATTGCTGCTTCTTTAGCTAAGTTGTTACAAGCTAGAGGTATCAGTGCAACTATTCAAAAGTTTGATCCATACATTAATGTGGATCCAGGAACTTTGAACCCCTATGAACATGGTGAGTGTTATGTAACTGAAGATGGCGCTGAGACTGATTTAGATTTAGGACATTATGAGCGTTTTTTAAATACACCTACTTCACAAGCAAACAATGTGACTACGGGGAGAATTTATCAAACAGTTATTAATAAAGAAAGAGCTGGTGAATTCTTAGGAAAGACAGTTCAAGTAGTTCCTCATATTACCGATGAGATTAAACATAGAATGTTATTATTGGGTCAGAATGGGAAGTTTGATGTGGTGATTACCGAAATTGGTGGAACAGTGGGTGACATTGAAAGTTTACCATTTGTTGAAACAGTTCGTCAAATTCAATGGGAATTGCCAGATGAAGATGTGATGGTAGTTCACTTGACTTTAATACCTTATTTAAAAGCCGCTAAAGAATTAAAAACTAAACCAACACAACATAGTGTAAGAATGTTGAGTGAGACGGGTGTGCATCCAGATGTAATTGTATGTAGAACAGAAGAGCCTTTGAATGATGATATTAAAAGAAAAATTGCATTATTCTGTAATGTGAAACCCGGTGCAGTAATTGAAGCAGCCGATGCAAGCACCATTTACGAAGTGCCATTATTAATGCAGAAAGAAAAGTTGGATGAAATTGTATTAAAGAAATTACATCTTGAAGCAAAGTCTGCACCAGACTTAACAAAATGGAATGCTTTTTTAACAAAGTTGAAAAATCCAAAGAGCACCATTCAAATTGGTTTGATTGGAAAATATATTGAGTTACAAGATGCCTACAAATCTATTTTAGAAAGCTTTATTCATGCAGGTGCAATGAATGAAGTAAAAGTAAAAGTGGTAAATATTCATAGTGAAACCCTAACCAAAGAAAATGTGAACGAGCAATTAAAAGGATTACATGGATTACTCGTGGCACCAGGTTTTGGTAATAGAGGGATTGAAGGAAAGATTGTAGCGGTTCAATATGCAAGAGAACATAAATTGCCATTCTTTGGTATTTGTTTAGGTATGCAAATGGCAGTAATTGAGTATGGAAGAAATGTCTTGGGATTACAAAAAGCACACTCTACAGAAATGGATCCTAATAGTCCTGATCCAGTAATCAATATGATGGAAGAGCAAAAAAGAATTACCATGATGGGAGGTACCATGCGTTTAGGAGCATACCCATGTACTATCACGGAAGGAACTTTAGCACATCAAATCTATGGTGCAACTCAAATCAGTGAGCGCCATCGTCATAGATATGAATTTAACAATGCCTATTTAACTGCTTTTCAAAACGCAGGAATGGTGACCAGCGGGGTGAATCCGGCAACTGGCTTGGTAGAAATTGTAGAATTACCCAACCATCCATTCTTTATTGGTGTTCAATACCACCCAGAATTAAAAAGTACAGTAGAAGCTCCGGCTCCATTATTTGTACATTTTATTGCTGCAGCTAAAGAACAGGCTTCCAAAAATTAATCCTGTTTTTCATTGCTTTTTACTGCTAACATTTGTTAGCTTTGTAGCATGAAATATATTCGAATTTTAACCTCAACTAGTTTATTTGATGGGCATGATGCATCTATTAATATCATGCGTAGAGTGTTGCAAGAAAAGGGCGTTGAAATTATTCATTTAGGACATAATCGATCAGCACTTGACATTGTTACAGCAGCTATTGAAGAAGATGTGCATGGTATCGCCATTACATCTTATCAAGGAGGTCATATGGAGTTCTTCACTTATCTGAGAACACTACTCAATGAAAATGGATATCAGCATGTTAAAATTGTTGGAGGAGGAGGTGGAACTATTTTACCAAAAGAAGCTTTGCAATTAGAAAAATTAGGTATCTCTAAAATTTATCTTCCAGAAGATGGATTAAAATTAGGTATTGAAGGGATGATTGATGATGTGATACGAATTTGCGGATATGAACTTAAAGCATTACAAACAAAAAAATTACCTGCATTAAGTTTTGAGAAAAAAATTGACCCAAGAAATATTGCTAGACAGATTACCTTATTGCAAAATAATGGTGTACAAAAAACAAAAAAGAAAATCTCAAAAAATATACCCATCATTGGATTAACGGGTACAGGTGGCGCAGGTAAATCAACTGTATGTGATCGATTGATTCAATATTTCACCATAGCAAATCCTTCTAAAACAATTGCGATTGTCTCCATTGATCCAAGCAAAAGAAAAACTGGAGGTGCATTATTAGGAGATAGAATTCGAATGAATGCCATTAATCATTCCAATGTGTTCATGCGTTCTTTAGCTACAAGAACTGATAAAAGTAGTATTTCAGATTCAATAGATAATGTTATTGTATTATGCAAAGAGGAGGGATATGATGCAGTTATTATTGAAACAGCTGGTGTGGGACAAAATGATGCATCCATTGTAGATCATGTTACGGTTCCTATATATGTGATGACCCCAGAATTTGGAGCACCCACTCAATTGGAAAAAATAAATATGATTGACTATGCTCAAATCATCGCCATCAACAAATTTGATAGAACTGGAGGTTTAGATGCCATCATAGATGTAAGAAAACAATTTAGACGTTCGCATCATAGTTGGAATGCAGATGCAGCTACCATGCCAATTTTTGGAACGATCGCCTCCAATTATAATGATCCTGGAATACAAGCCATGTATAATTGCTTGGTAGATATTGTGAATGAGCAACATGCAGTTGCTTGGAAAAAATTAGCTTGGTTATTTGATTATAATCCAAATAAAACACCCCCTTCTTTGCTCTCTACAAATAGAAAGAATTATTTAGGAGAATTGGTAGAAGTGATTAGAAAAAATAATCAATGGATTGCTGAACAAAAATCTATTGCATCAAAATGGTATTGTTTTCAAGAGGTTTTAACTGATTCAAGTTTAAGTAAAGAGAAAAAATTACTAGAAGCTAATCAACTAATCGAGCAGAAAGTTGATGATCAGGTTAAAGCCATCATTAAAGAATGGCCTCAAACCACTAAAGCATATCAACAGAACAGTTTAGAATACTATATAAATGGCAAAAAAATAAAACAAGTCTTGAATTTTGAAACGCAATCTGGTACAACTATTCAAAAGGTTCAATTGCCTAAATTCAAAGACTGGGGCGATATTGTTGAATGGCATTTAAAAGAAAATTTACCTGGATTTTTCCCTTATACTAATGGCGTATTTAAATTCAAACAAGGCAATGAAGATCCAACAAGAATGTTTGCAGGAGAGGGTTGTCCAGAAAGAACCAATTTAAGATTCCACTTTTTAAGCAAAGGCCAATCTGCCATCAGATTATCCACTGCTTTTGATAGTGTTACTTTATATGGACATGATCCTGAAAAAAGATTAGACGTATTTGGCAAAGTAGGTAATGCTGGTGTAAGCATTGCCACAATCGATGATCTCAAAAAATTATATAGTGGATTAGATTTGAATAGTAAATCTACGTCTGTAAGTATGACCATCAATGGTCCAGCACCCATTTTAATGGCGCAGTTTTTTAATGCAGCTATTGATCAAGCTTGTGAAAAATATATTACGGAAAATAAATTATGGCCCCAGGTTAATAAAAAAATCAAACAACTCCTCAAAGAAAATGAAAGACCTGAATATATTAACCTCACTAAAGACAAACCTTTACAAGAATGGCATAATGGTTTAGGTTTAAAATTATTGGGTGTTTCAGGAGATCAAGTACTTCCATTAGAAGTATACAATGAGATTAAAAAGAATATATTATCAAGTGTAAGAGGAACCTTACAAGCAGATATTTTAAAAGAAGATCAAGCTCAAAATACCTGTATTTTTTCTACAGAATTTGCCTTGAAAATGATGGGAGATGTACAAGCTTATTTTGCAGAAAATAAAGTAAGACATTTTTATAGCATTTCTATTTCAGGATATCATATTGCAGAAGCTGGTGCAAATCCAATTACACAATT